>Ga0302271_10000807_pt1 | contig 30791 bp, 23 predicted proteins | sample III_Bog_N1_1_FD_198767 | JGI IMG/M metagenome (GOLD analysis project Ga0302271, IMG submission 198767) | Peat permafrost microbial communities from Stordalen Mire near Abisko, Sweden - III_Bog_N1_1 | ecosystem: Environmental > Terrestrial > Soil > Wetlands > Peat | place: Sweden: Abisko... | reverse complement strand
CTATGATAGGAGGGAAATTAGAGATAAAACTATCTGCCTTAAACATCATTTGGAGTATGATCTTAAAATAATTGAATTCTCAAAAGAATTTTTAATCATCTTAAAACTAAGTTGAAGAAGTTGTTGAGCATCTCGAAACCATTATTGTGTTGTTTGTTTTAGGATATGGCGAGGCAATCATCGATTCTTACTGAGGAGCAAAAGGAACATTCCTATCATAGTATGCAATAACAGGTCAGCATTATGAAAAATGAGATTTATCTAGTAAAATATTGGCTAAGAAAAACAATCTCGCGCTATTAGGGATCTAAAAAAGGGACACAGAGATCTTTAAAACGACAGAAAAAGGTTTAAAATGGTCAAATCGAACTATAAAATTAGGTAAACATTCTTTAATTCATTACCAAAGTATTATCTATCTTAAAGAATGTTTACCTTGTTTTATTGTTCGATTTGGCCATTTTAAACCTTTTATTATTAATAGTTTCTTTCTCTAAGCTATTAAATGGATAGATTGCTATTTTGTAGCATACTCTTTGAGCTTTCTTAAGTAATAATTGTAGGCAAAAAGCAAGAAACTATTGAAAAAAACATGTAGATCAGACACAGTGAATCAATAATCTTTTTAATTAATGTTTTTTTATTTGTTCTCTGACAACAATATTTTTGGTATGAATGCAAGAAATTTATGAAAAGAAGAATACTATTTTCACTTGAATTGTCTTTTTTCTTTTGAGCTTAAATTAACTTCTTTCCTGTGCTCTATTGAATATTAACTCTTTATCTCTTTTTTTGCATTATTGAAAATAATGTTTCTCTCAAATATTTCATCACTATTTTAATAGATAATCAGACTGAAAATGTGGAAGAACTATTCATTTTTATAATTATTTTCATTAATAAAATAATTGAACTTAAACTGAATATCTAAATTTTAATACCTTCTGAAAAATGCCTTATGTTCTGATATTTTAAAGTGAATAGGAGACAATAATTGCCGATTAATTAAATTAAATCTTCGACTGGGAGTTTGGATATTATTGAGTAGATAAAAAAAATATAAAAATTTTTTAATTAATAATTGTATCAAAAAGATACAACAACTAAAACACATGAGATCAAGCAGGTGGGAAGACTTACTCAGAAATCGCTCAAGAAGCCAAAGAAAAGGGCATTTAGAGAGATTACATTAGGCTTAACTCTTTGAATTTGCTGAAAAATAAACTAAGACCTTTCTCGCAGATTCTGATTTCAAAATTTGTGAGCTCAAAAAGAAATAACCAACAACAGCAGCGAGGATAATTGACATATCAGATTATTATCAGCGAAAATAATTTACCCTGTTCTATCATGTATCTTCGAATGACACGGAGGATAAATAAGCGTTTATTAACAGCGATCGTTATCTCGCTCGCTCCAGATCAAGATCATATTCGTCTAGTGAAGGCTCTGAATCTTCTTTTTCACCAAACACTTCACTAGATTATCCTCCCAAAAAACAACAGACTCGTTCTAATCCTGTTTCTCGCTATTCTTCCTCTGATTCTCCTAATACAATTTCATTGACTGTTGTCTGTGAACAGAATCTATCTTAAAACAAGTTTTTCACTCTTCTTGATAGGATTGAGACAATCATCACAGAACAGTAGATAATAACTAAGTTGTCTTTTCACGGCTCATTTAATGATAACTTAAGCTTGCTGGTACCTATAAAGATACTCAGTTTAAAAACAAATCATTCTATTTTAGAATTTAATTTCAGAAACAGGAAATTTTCCTCACCCTCAATTGTTCCATATCTTCAGAAATAAGAAAGACTCTACGTTCAGTAATATAAGTTATAAGAATAGGAGAAGTAATCACAGAGACAATAACAAATAGAAATTGAAGAGAACTAGGATTTAAGACCCAAAAAAGAATAAAAGCAGTAGAAAAATGAGTAATCAGATGATGCAGAGGTAGAAAATTCCTAAAAATCAAACGCATTGAGTTTACTTCAATTTGAAACCTTGATGAAACTAACATTTTCGAACAAGGATCTTCAATTTATCTAGCTATTGATTCCTCCTCATACTTCCTTCCTTCTTTCTAGAGCACTTTCTAAAATTCACAAGAAAAAATTACATCTGTTATCAGAATTCGAATGCCTCTCAAGCGGATACCTTCCATCGAAGGAGCTCCTCGATTAGCTCAGGAAATTTCCTCTTCTCAAGAGAATTCACCTGCTTGAAATCATCCCTTCAGATATGGCATCAATTTTATCTTTCAACGCTCTTCTACAAAAAATTGACAGCCTTGAAGTTAACTTCGAAGAAATTACTCATGAAGCTGCCAGTCTACTTGATTTCAAAGAACAATACGATAAAGTTATTATTTTCTTTAAAATAGATATCATAACTAGTCCTGCAATACTCGATGCACTCCTAACAGCAGTATCCTAAATCAAGTCTGTGAATTAGCTTACACTTACCAATACTTTTTAGTAACACGAATACTGTGGAACTGGGCATGGTAGTTCATTCCGAGACCTTAAAATTCTACTAAAACAATTAGAACTTGATTTAAGACTTGCCAAACAAATTGACTGCTCATAATATTTGTTTTTCCAAAGGCTTTCTAGCATTCATGTCGCCTAAAAATTGCAGATTTAAACTGTGGTGAATTAAACTATCTTGCAGTCTCTTTGTAGCCTTTCAACTTCATCAAATATTGGAGAATTAGACATTTCATAAAGTGATAGTTTGGCGCTGCATTCATAGTTTCTATCACCACTTTTAATGAAAGATCTGAAAGCTTTCTATGCTTGTGATTATTCTTGCATTCTCAAAGCTGGTTCAAAGGCTAAATCCAATAAATTCAATTTTGATTCTTCATATTGCAAAGTCAGCAAAGATAACGATTATAATTCTATTCATCTGAATTAGAATAATGCATTCATGTAACTTAGCTCTTCTTATAAGTTTAAGATAAAAAATATTACAAATCTTATATTTGTAGTGAAAAATCTATCTCAGCCGATGCATCTTGAATAGATTTGCAGATCGATTGCCAAGAGCAAGTCATTGAAAAGTCTATATTTAGGAGCTGATTTATCTCAACCATTACTGAGATTAATCTAACAAGATACTCTTCAGACAGATAATGCCGATTAAAGTTATACCTATTTGTCTTAGCTTTCTGCTCTTAGTGAATTAGAGCATCTGAAGTTATTTATGCATGTAGATTAGACAATTCTAGATTCTATCGCTGCATTGATTCAGAATTCAAATTCCTTATTGGATATGAAATTCTAGCGAAGTTAGTTAAATTAATATAATTTAGATTTTTCTAAGCTGCTTAAATCCTTGAGGCAATCATAACCGCTTTAAAAAGCAGAAATTCTCACAGATTTTCAAACTGTGCATGTATCTGAGTATTTCTAAAAGGAATGGAAGAATGCGATGTCTACTTCATTCACTGCTCCCTTGTGCAGACTTCTCAAAAGCAAAAAGTGCAAACTTGAATCCATAAAAATCGACACACCTGTTTCTTATAAGAATGGCTGTGTTCCTTTGCAAAGCGCATTATTACTAAACAGGAATCAGACACAATTGAAGATGAAAACAGTGCATTCAAAACAATCATAAGCTGTGAGACAAGACGAGATCGAAATCATTACCTGCATCAATACCAAACGACTCTCATTTGATGATTATTGAATGAATAGCAGGTCAATAATTCTTCTTATTCTTGTGATACCAACCTCTAAATCATTTTCTTTTTCTAACAATAAAATAAACAGACAATAATACACTTCTTTTTATCATTTTTGTAGCTCATTTCAAGGTTTTAAACTGCTTAGTAATCTTGTTAATTCAATGAAGAAAAAAACATAAATTCTAAAATCTCAGAAAGACTGTTTCAGAAAGTGAAAATTAACAATAATTTTGTTATTTTTTGAGTAATACTAAGTAATCCAAATGAATAACTAATGATTTTAAATCAGAACAATAATCTTAAGTTTTCATTTCTTTTTCTGGACTTTCCATTGGAAAACGCAGTTGTCTTCGCCACCTGTTGTAATGAGATAGTCGTCTTATTTAGAGAACTTCACATTCGTGACATGACTTGAGTGTCCTTTGCCAATCAGTGCTTTTGATCCTTTTTTGATGCAAGGATATCTAAATATTTTCACTTAGGAATCATCATCACATGTAGCAAGCAGATAGTAATTGTCAGGAGGAGTGTCAACACCTGAATAAGAACCATTGCTTCTATCCACTGCGTTTATATCAGTTCCATCTGCTCCTTCAGGCCATATTCCTTAGACCTAAAAAATAAAGAATTGTTAATGAAAGATTTGTAACGCTTCGAATGTATTAGGGAAATAAAAGAGAGAATCAACAAAACTATTTATGTACAGGCCATCCAAGTGTAGCTGTCCAAGTGCTCCAAGGTTCATCTCTGAATTATGTTGCTCCTGAAGTGATTTGCTTGCCTGAATTGATATCCCAGAATAGCAGTTCATAAGCACCACAATTTGAGTGCAAATTATTTCCATCCAAAGAAAAGTCCAAATGGGTGATGTAGGATGAATGTTTCTTCAAAGGTCGAATCTTTTACTTAAGATCAATAGCCTGAAGAATATAGATAGCATTATCATGAGAACCTGCTACGATAACGCTGCCATCAGGAGAGAACTTCAAATCCGAAATCCACTCTTTTGCTTGCTTTGTGATAGCCTACTGAGTAAGATTAGGGTCATATAATCTAATCGTACCATCTTTGAATCCAACAGCTACAAATCCATCACAACTTACGCCCACGGATCGACCCTTTGATCAAATGAAAAAGGTGATTTAAAAAAAATACCACAAAACTTCCTGAAAATAATTTTTTTCTTTACTTAAACAGAATCAGCAAGATCTCCAGTTTAAGAATTAACTACTATTTCAACCCCTGATGCATCTTAGTTAGTTTTAATGCATTTTTCTTGTTTTCTCTAGCTGATCGACCATTATCTCAGTGTTCCATCATCAGAGGCAGTGTAAAAATGATCCTCATTCATTGGAGAAGTTGAGAGCCCCCATATTTCATTTGTTTATTTCTTGTTAGGCGTGTAATGCCCTTTGACAACACTTTTGGGGGCAGTGAACTTTGTTGTCGCCGATATTTTTGCATCTTTGGTTGTCAATTCGTAGATCTCAGAAGCATATGTACCAATAATTATGCTTTTCATGTCAGACGATACACCAACTGCTCTAACTTCAGGGCATTAACTTGGCATATTAGGCCCTCGTAGTACCTCTTCTAAGAGTATTTTTGCAATCACATTGTAACTCTTATCAAGTACTAGAACTTTGTAATCTCGACCACCTGTGAAGATTCTGTACAAAAATCAAAAGATAAGAAAGGGAATTTAACTTGTAATGATTATTCTGAAGAGAACATAAGAGATAATTGTAATTGTACGTGCTGCTTTGAACGAAGATACTGTCGATTGCTTTATCGTGAAGTTTCTTGAAAGTAGCTAACGATGATCCTTTGAAAACTTGCAGAGATCCATCCATCGCTCCGCATAAATAATCATCTCCATTCGTGTTGATTGTGAGGAGAATATTCGAGCATGTGCTCTTATCCCAGCTGCCTTTTGTTCCTTTTAAGCTAGTAGATGAAGCATTCCATAGTTTAAAGTGCTTGACTCCTGCTGTAGCGAATTCCTGCCAAAGATTTTTGATTAATTAAATCTTCACTTTCCAATAAAATATTTTTTATTTACGATTTCATTGCGCCACTTGATGCTTGTGACGACATCTGGACCTGATTTTTCTAGGAGAATTTAGACGCCGCCAGTTTTGCTTTTCGCATTGATATCATACAGAGCAATTTCGTGATTGGTATCGATGGCAACAGCAGCTAGTTTATCACCACTTGGAGTGAAAGCTAATGCAGCAATTCCATTTTTCAAGTTTCCTTTGAAGAAGCATAACGGTAGGAGGGTATTGCTATCCCATACATAAATTGATGGTTTAGCTCCAATTTACCCAGTTGCTACTCTTACACCATCTGGATGAACATCCATAGCTGTAATATCATCATTATGACCTTGAAAGTACCTGTAAAAGACAACAAATAAGTATAATCAGAAGGAAACACATCTATAATTAATCTGATTTCTTTTACCGTTGGGTGTTTGTAGGTATGTCCATTACAATACCGAGTGCAGCAGCATTGTAAACAATATTTCCTGACTTTAAATATTTAATATTGTCTCTACAGTCCTTGGCACGATAACCGTGAACGAAATCTAAGGAGAGTGAAACAGGCGGTTCCTTTGATTGATTGAGAGGATCTTTATAGTAATTGGAAGGTTCTTTCAAAGCACCTAACCAAGGTTTCACAGCCCTAGAACACAAATATTATTCAAAATTGTTTACTGATAAAATAAGAATATTTGTATTTACATGAATTCATCTCCTTTATCATCCTCTTCAGCTCCAAAAATATCATCAGATTCTACTTAAGATTACTATTTCGCTGCTTGTTTTTTTCCAAATTTTTCCTTTTTCTCTTTCTTTTTAACTATCCCAATATCGTCATCGTCAACTTCATCCACAAACTCCATGTTTGCTAGTTTACTGCTAATTTGTTTCTTGTCCTCTTCTTATCCCGCTACACCTTCAACATTCCAGACTAAGATTGTCTTATCATTTCCACCAGTGGAGATCAAAAACCTATCATCTGATGTGAACTTCACTCTTGTAACATGTGCAGAATGACCAAGATATGTTTGACGAGATTATCTCTGTGCACAAGCAGGGTAAGTGAACAGATTAACTTTACCAAAATCATCACCTGTCACAATCACTTTCTTATTCGATGAGCGAACACAACTGTTAACATCAATACCATCAGCTCCAGGGAAGATTCCTTTGACAAACCACCCTAGAGTGCATGTCCAGGTACTCCAATCTTCTTCACTGCATGTGCTAGAAGCGACATCTTTCTTTTGATTCAGACTAATGAATTTTAACTCATAAGCCTCAGAATTAGCTACAATTTTATCACTTCCAACGTTCCAATCCAAATGAGTTAAAGATTATGTCAAACCTGTGGTAACAATAATCAAATTGTTTGTCAAAAGAATTTGAAAAAAACAAGAATCTTCTAATTTAAAATATATAAAATACCAGCGTTGATTGAAGCAAAATAGTCAATGGATTTAGAAGATCCATCTTTGCTATCTTTAATCTCAAAGATTTCAATCGTCGAAGGTCCTCCGTGTGCACCAAAGGCAACGTATTTTTCATTGGGAGAGAATTTAATGTCCTCAATCCAATTTATCAGTTTCTTCGCGTTCGTCTACTTAGTGAACTTGCTGGCTACACCACATCAAAAGAAAAATGATTATCCCGTAAATTCATCCTAAAATTAACATACTTTATTATGCTAGTTTATTGAGCTATGTGTCAAATAGTATGATTTGTCCAAAAGTATCTCCAGCAACGATCATATTCCCTGAGTTAGGTGCCCAATCAAGAGCTCTTGCATCGTTAGGTAGCTATTCTGTGCAGTGCTCAATCTTCTAAGAAGCGATATCCCATATTCTAATCGTTTTATCTCCACCGCAGGTAGCAAATCTAAGCGATTTTGGATCGACAGCACATCCCCAAAGTTCACCTTCGAAATGGCTTTCCTAGATCTTTTCGGCATTCATTCCAATTTTATTTGTGAAAATCTCACCGCTGCGAGTACCAATCAAGAACTAGTCCTGCTTGGCATCAACTGCTAGTGAAATAATGCCATGATCGATAAACTTGCTCTGAAGAGCATTCAAGTCTAGCAAAAAGTTATTTTCCTGCACAATGCTGTTCGCATCGACCTTCCAACGCAAGATTCTGCCATCATAACCACCACTAAAGACAAATGTCTCCTTGCTGCCTTATTCTAAAGGGAAAATTTTAAAATATGATAAATTTTGTGTAAAAAATAGAAAAAACAAAGATAAATACTTGCATTCATAGCTACAACGCTGCCAATAGGTTTTTAATGTGCTTAAACGGCTTTGGAAGAAATATTTCCATTCCAACCAACTAGCCTTCCATCGTTGGTACCAGAGACTACTACTCCATTATTAGCACACAATGCTAAGCAATTTATCTATGAGAATGGGTTCAAGCCAGAGCCTGCTTTAGCTTCAAAACAAAAAGAAGTTATATTACAATTTGATAGTCAACTAATAATCCAAAATGTAGCAAATAAAAGTAATAATACATGTGAGATTTCTGCCTGAGACATTCCAGAATTTGATATGCTTTGCTCCACATGTAACGAATTCATTAGAATTCTTCCAGATTATCGCACTAACGGCTGCCTTATCAACTTTCGAGTTACTTATCATTCTAGATTGCTACCAGTCATAAACTGCAAGAGAATGGTCACTGTCATCTCCAATAGTTAGGAGGAAGTTGCCATCAGGTGAGAATTCGAGAAATGTCACTGCTTTAGTGTGGAAATCGTTTAATTATCCGAGAATCTTAAAAAAATTGAAAACATTTTTAGGAACAATTATTTAAGAATTCAGTAAATCTTACCTGTTTTGTATCAGCATCCCAGATGAAGATATCAATTAAATTCGCTTTCGCTTTAGCTGCAACTTGCCCAGTCGCAACTATGTTCGCTTTAGGGTGAACTGCTAGCGACACAATTTCTTCTTCGTGTTTTACGAAAAACGATTGATCTTTTTTATTCTCCAGCACCACACCAACGCCTGCTGCAGGATACACGATCTTTTAGTTCGGGAGGAATTTCAAGAGATTCCTAGCATCACCAGTGGGAGTTTTACACTTGAATCCAAATACATGGTTCAAACCAAGCTAAGCAGAAGGAAGGATATTGAATTTCTTCTCTTCAGTCGTTCTGTACTATTCAGGGACACTTAGCATGAGTTGACCTAAGTATGGCTTGATTGCTCCTGATTAGTCACCATCATCGTGTACTTCTTCCTATTCTTAGTTGTTTTAATCTTTGGAATCTGCCTGTTTTTTTTACATAAATAATTCCATTTTAGTTCAGAAAATTATTGAAAAAATGGGAAACTAAAAATTTGATTTGTTTCTACCTAATTAAGATCAGCTTGTTGTTCTTGTGCGGCGATGTCATACTCAAACTTCCATTGTATAATGGATTTTTCAGCTCCACCAACTGAGATAACATACTGATCATTTAGCACAAACTTAACTTTGGAGACATGTGAAGCATGCCCTGAGTATTTATTGAATGCCTAGTTATTATTCGTGCAAGGATATCTAAACGCCTTAATCTTGCTGAAATCATCTCCCGTAACGATTACATTCACACTTGAAGCTAAATCTATTGTATTGATGTCTCCTCCATTTGAGCAAGGTGGCCAGATCCCTTGAACGTAATATCCATAGATGCACGTTTATGTTTTCCATTTGACATCGTAGATTAGTTTATAATCGAGGATTTACTTTCCAACTGCACCAACTTTGTTTTTCTCGACAAGATCGAAGAACAGTAGTTCACATCCTGCATTGTTGCATTGAATTATCTTGCGGTTGTCATTTGAAAAATCAATGTGCGTCACTGGTGTAGTTGATCCTCGAATCTTAGCTGTTTGCTTGAAATGATTTTTAGAATCGTAAACTAACAGTTCACATGAGGGTTCAGCGTATGCTACAACCATTGTTTCACCATCAGGGGAGAATTTCAAGCAAGTCACAGCTCTATCTCTATCTTTCAAGCTGAATATCACGACGAGACTCTTAGGATCGACAATTAAAACAGTGCCGTTGATACATCCAACAGCTAAGTACTTCCCATTTGCTGCAAGATCGATGCATTTAGCAGGGAAATCTAATTTAGTGCTTTACGACAAAATGCATCTTTCTATATTCCAGCAAGCCAACATGGTATCTTCACCGACAGTATAGAAATAACTACTAGATGGCTACGTAGCTAGACCATATAATTCACCCTCCCAGTGTCCATTGCATACTACTTTATGCCTATTGCTTGAGTAAGAATATTCTACAATCTCAGATCCACGTGTGCCAAAGACTAATTATTCTTAACTGTCATCCTCAGCAACTGCTACGATTCTGCTCGAATAAAACTTCAGATTCTTTACATCGACTTTTTAGGATATCTTCAGTTGAGAATCCCAGATAAAAATGAATCCGTCTCTGCCTGCTGTGATAATTCCTTTTTTATCTTTTGTAAATTAAAATCAAAAAAACTCTTAGAAATTCAAAGTAATTTTTGTCTAAACTCTATTTCTCTACCTCCTTCACGTGAGTGGATGGCTGTAACTGGTCCGGTATGTGCTTACACAGCTGAATGGAATTTGCTATTCTTCCAGAGATATAGGCTACCTTTGAACATCCCTGTGACTAGGTTATTATCTACCATCCCAATGCACAGACAAGATTAAGGAGGATTACTCTAACTCCAAACACCTTTGGTAACTTTAGCAATCCCAGAGTCAAAACTCACAAAGAGGATATCGTTCATGCATGCAGCAATTAGAATCTTCCCAGCTTTGTCAAATCGAATGTCAAATACTGGTTTGTCAGTTAATTTCCCAGTTGCAATCAGCCCATCGCCGCTTCCTTTCTTAGGCTAGGAGAAATTACGTTGCAGAGAACTATTCATAAAAAAGTAACTATTTGTAAAATGATATAATTCAGATAATCATTCTTACGCTTTATCAACATCATAGAAAACTACGGAACTCTCTGATTCAAGTGACACAGCTGCAACCTTTTTCCCATCTGAGCTTATCGCAACGTTGCTGATACCATTTCTGAGCACTCCTTTGAAGATTGCCTTAGATTCAAGAGTAACTGAATCCCATACGCATAACAACGGATTAGCTCCTAATTACCCTGTAACGACTGTATTCCCATTGATATCAAGACATGTAATATCATCGGTATGCTCTTGATAAAAAGATTAATTGCTGCCTCCTTGTTTTTATACTATTCCGAGTGCTGCAACATGATAGATAATACTCTTCTGAGAATTGATTTTAATGTTATTTCGTGTGTCATAGCATCGATACCCGTAAACATGATGAATAGTCATATTCACTGGAGGTGCACTGTTATCAACTTTTTATCATAAAAATTACCAAAATTAAAACTTTTTTAAAAAACCGAAAAATGAAGAGTTACATTTAATGACTCTTTCATCTGGTCTGACTGTGTTGCTGATGATTTTCTGCCAGTACTTTTACTCTTTATTTGTCATTTTATCTTCACTGATTTGCTTCTCATATGCTAGTCTCTCTTCTTCAGTAACATAACTGTGCTCAATACCATTTTTAATTCGTTCTATTCTGTCATCTCTGTCAGCATTCATCTTATCTAACTCTTCTTCAAGATCAGAATCAGCTTCAGGAACTTCTGAACTTCCTCCAAAATCTGAACGCAAATCTTCCTTCGAAATCAAGCCATAACTGGTGAGCATTTTGAGAATATCAGGATCTTTCGACATGAACGATTAGAATTCATGGAGGGAAACACTTCCATCTTTGTTGGTATCATATTTTGCTAAGATATCTTTGGATTTAGTTTCTGCTTGTGCAATAGTCGTTTCTTCCTTTCCACACATCGAATTCAAAGCAGACATTGTAGTTTTTAAGCAAATTACAAGCTCATTTTGAGTGATTGTCTTGTTTTTGTCAAAATCGTATAAGTTAAAAATCAACTCAGCTTTCTTGAGAAGAGTCGCTTAGGAAAGCAATGCCAACGCTGAGACGAATTCGTATGAATCTATTTTGCCACTTGAATCAGTATCAAAATACTCAAATATCTAAAGAAAAAATGTTGATAATCATGAGAAAAGATCATTAAACTAACCTAAAAAATAATTCCAAAGAACAAAAAGATATACCCTATCAATTTCCTTAGGAGGAATCTTCATGAGTTTCCCAAACTACTCCTTGGAGATAGTCAAATCCTCATCCGCCATCAAATCGAATTTCTCTCTTTGAAAAGATAATTTCATTTCAACACAAATCATAACCATTTTTCCAAATCGTAAGAATTCAAAAAGTTGTAGCTAACCTTATGATATCAACCTGTCCAGGAGAGAAGCAGGAGTATTTCTTCATTGCTTCTAAGTCATTGTACTTACCTGTTGATGATTCGTTACCCATACTTGTTTATCACAGAACTTCAAGCGGTTTCACAAGTTTTATTTCGCTAATTTATTGTTTTTTGGATAATAATACTTCCTCCCAAGATGAAAATTACTAAATCCTTGATTTCCTAACAAAACTCCACTTTCCTGAGCAGTTTTAAATTCTCAAATCAGTTTCAACCATGATTTGGAATCCTTTGATCAATAAAAGAACCTGCAATAACGATCTAAAACAAACTTATTTTATTCTTCTTTTTATTATTGAAAAATGAATGTAAAAATAATTACTTATTGTTAGATTGTTCTTTGTTAATTTGTCTTAAAATCTTCTGACTAAAATAAACAATTGAATTATTGGAACAAATTTTCTTTTTACTTAATAATATGAGTCATTAACTAGTCATAAAGAGATTCTCTTTATGTTTTCTGATTTAAGAGATTTCCTTTCTTTTTTTTAAATATCAGACAGACATTATTGTCTTTTCACATTTTTACTAGAATGGGATTTGAAAATGAAATTATAAAAACATATCTAATATGTTTATTTTTTTGCTATTTTTTAATCCATTTCCTTTCTTTTTCATCAGAAAATGAAAAATAATCTGACTGTCCAGCTGAAGTTTGAAGCACGTTTGATCAAAAATTTCTTTTTTGGTTTTGTGTTTCTGAAAAAAAATAATTCATAATTTTACATCAATTAATTTCCTGTGTAACTGTAATGAATTGTTGATTGAAAAAATGAAGAAATAGCCATCTAAGCGTTGGCAGAATTCTATTATCGTGGACATTGCTTGTTAGTTTTTAACCTGATAAAGTTGCTTAATTAATAGCATAATTTAAAATTTACTGATAAACAATAGTAATATTAAAAAAAGGCATTTTTCAAAGCATCCTTGGACAAAGATGGCTATAATCATAGATCACTTCTTAAAGTTAACATCTGTATGTTGCTGTGCGATGCTCATAGTTTCTGCAGTTATCTCTTTTGCAGGCAATTTCATCTACCTCAATAGAATCATCCTCAACGTGTATTACATGTAAAAATAAACAAGATTGAAATCATTTTATTTCCTTTATTTTTACAACCATGATTCATTCCAAGTTATGTTTTGCTTGCTATCTATCACTAGAGTCTTCGGAGTCATGCTAGTCTGTGCTGAATGGAAGATTGTGTATTTAAATAATAATTTCCTCTTGCTTTCGAACATCATCGGAAGAGGAATCTTCTGCTTCTTGTAACAAAATTATTTTATCATTCAAGCACAATTAAAATCGCTAGAACCAATTGTAAATGTTATTTTTGTTTTTTTCCTATTGATTCATTTTGAAAAAAGCCTCGGAACTATTCTTTTGGACACAGATGGATTGTAAAATCAATTAATTTCTAGAATTTTAACTAATGAGAATAACAGGAAGGATTTAATTGTAACATATTATGAATGCTATGTATGAACAGGGTGTCGTTGATTTTTGGAATAGTCATCTTCACAATTGGGCTCATGTATGTCCTCATCGGATTATATGTAAAGGATACTTAGATTTTAATAAAAATAAGAAATGAGTGATAACTAGAATATTTTGAATTCTTCTTTATTATTTTTTTAAGCTTAAGAAACATCCAACAGCAGTAACGTTACCAATTCCATCTAAAGGTAAGTTTTATTGTAAAGTTAATCATTTTAGAAAGGGTAAACTGTTTGATATTTCAATACTTTAGGAACAGAAACAGTACCAGAGATGATAGTTGCTTGAGATCAAGAAATGGCAAAGAATTATTAGAAAGGAAAGGAAGAAAGAAAGCAAGATAACACATAATGTACTTAATATTTTTTGTCAAACTTAATGAAAGGAAAGAAGAAAGCAATGAAATCTATTAACATTTTAGAAAAGATATTCAAAATAGCAAAATTATTAGTCTAATATTTTTTCTTCATTGTAAAATACAAAATTATTAATGCACAGTTAACTTCCGTGTATGCATGTTCTTTCAAGATAGGGAAGGGAGGGAAGGGGGATACTAAGTATCAATTTGAAGCAGATTTCAATTTTTATTGTTTTCAGAATAATTAAATTACTCATTTTATTCTAATTCTAGTTTATTTTTTCTTCTAAAATCTGAAGCAAGCATCCAAAAAGATTTCCCTCCTAAACTCCTAATTTAATTGTTTGTAATTGACTTAGATTAAATTTACTGATAGTTTTGATATTTGTGTTAGTGTGTCTGATAGAGATTCAAGCTAGTTCTAATCTCTTGTGTGAGAAGAACCTAATTCATCAAAAATTAAAACAGCAACAAAAACAAAAAATCTCAAAAGAAAGACAATTACAGCAAAAATAAAAACTACTAGTGATGAGTTCTTCACTGAAAGATGAGTCAGCGTTCTTTTAAGTAGACACCACTGCTCCTGAGCAAGTTACAAGTGCCTTGCTGAAGGAATTAATCGATAAGTTTAATGGCTAAGGCGTGAAAATAGATAGTTTTCATGCTATGTTCAAGCTCAACAAACGAATTCTGAAGGATTTAGCAGAGAATATCCGAAAGTAAAAGCCAGGATTGTTAAAGATTCTGAACATCATGGTTCCTCATGATAGGCCAGGAGACGAAGATTGCTTTTACATTAATGGAATCAGCTAGGTTGTCGAATAAACACGCTAGATGGCATAACACTACATGCGCACAATGGATAAGTTTGAAGCGCAGCTTGTTAAGCAGCATGCAGCTCTCAAAGAGGAAGGGAAACTTCTCTACATCGTTCAAAAGGAAGTAATTCTAAATGGACACATAGCTAAATATTATTAAATTTCTTAATTTTCAGAACAAAGAGGAGTTTAAGAACTAAAAAAATTCCTTTGAATCGATGGCGAAGAAGCTCAGAGAAGCACAGGGCAAAGTTTCAAATTAACTTGTCTTAGATTTCACCTTGCACAACAGAAGCGTACTCACGATATTAATTGTTATTTTGTGCTGTTTTGTTCATGTTATCATATGTCAAAACAGGAGTCAAACTCCTAATTAGGAGAATCAATTGGATTGATTGAGTAAAGACAAGTTGCCGAAACAAACGAAAGATTTCTTCACATTCAAGCAACTTGTTTCTTCCATACGATTAAGCTACTTTACCTAAGAGCTGAACAATGTCTAGCCAAAGCAAACAGCCGATGTATGGAATCAGCAAAGACAATCTAAACGGTTATGAAGGAGTTTTTCTTTGAGAAATTAGATAAATGTATTGATCCTTCGTTTATGAATCTAAATGCTTAGATGTGCAAGGATTTATCGAATTAGATAAAATAAAGCTAAAATCTAAGAGAGCAATGTCAGAAAGGAGCGTTCAGCAAGCAAAAGAACCTAAAGAAATTATCAAATAACGAATCGACTTCTTCTTAAAACAGTTCACTGTAGTCTTAATTATCTCCTTCATAGATTAGCTAAACTTTTGTAACGTCAAAGTAGCTTTCTGCTATTTCCAAGGAAACATTTCAAGCAACTAATCGAAATTCAGATGTTTCTAGGATGGCTGATAAGGCAACATCATCTGGAGTACCACGTAGTTTTGCAGATAATTAGAAACAATAAACTTCCGATTTTTCTCGAATCATCAAAGAAAAAAGAGAATAAGTCTAAGAATCAAGAATTACTTCTTCTAATCCATTTTCTATCCGTGAAATCGATGAAAACTAGATTGTCTCACATAATCTTGAAGAATCCAAAGTAAAAATGACAAAACCTACAAATATTACTGAACATTCCAATCAGCAAAAACAAAACAACTCGCATAAATAAAAATCAATTCAAGAATACCATCAAAGTCATATTGATAATACACAACAAACAGATTCGAATTACATCTAAAAGACATTCAATCCTAATTCAGTACTCAAAGAATACAATGGTATGGAGTGTTAGGGACAATAGATTCCGCATAAAAACACTACTGAGTTCAATCCTTCTTCTTCATCAAGTTCTAAAAAGAGATTTTATTCCTCTGATAAGAAAGAAAAACCTTTTAAGTGAGACTTTTTTCAGTGGAAGTGCACAGAAAGAGCATCTTTAAAAGTTGCAACTGTTTAAAGATAAAAAGAGATTTGAAATAAAATATCATGTATTTTTTACAATTATATTTTTGATATCAGAAAGGGATGCTAACAAAATATGAAATTTAGGCTGAAAGAAATGAATAAAAAATACAAGGGTAAAGTAGGTGCAAGGTTTATATTTAATAAGTTAGAAGATGTTTAGTGTTGTGTTGTTGTGAATTCTTTAATTAATGAATAAGAATTATTTAACCTTATATTTATTGAAATTGATGTGTAAAGAAATAAACGTTAATGATAACGAGATGGAGAGATAGAGAGAGAGGGAGATAAGTTGTGGAAGAATAAAAATAATTAAAAACAAACAAACAATATACACACACACACACGCTAAGATTATGAGTTAATACGCTTACGACTACAACCCAGCAAAGACTCAATCAGCATAAAGCTCACCTATCTAGGCAAACAAGTTCTCAGAGTGGGACAGAAATAACCTTTATCGATCGTCCTATGCAACACAATGGACTGATGTAAGCATCAGATTGCAAACAAAATCAAAATAAAAATAATGATATTATTATTATTTTTGACCGTTATTTTTATTATTTCAATGAATCTTTACTTTTCTTGAGTTGAATTCACTTGATCATTTCACGACCTTAACTGTTTGTTTATTATTTAGAAACCCTTAGAGCCTAAGAGTCATGTTCCTCCTGGTTATGGAGGGTATATTCCAGCTTTGGTGCCAAATAATCTTTATGGATCTTCATATGGTGAACTTTCCAAGAAATGTCTAAATTCATCGACTCTAACTTAGAATCCTTTCAAGTTATCCTCCACTGGATCGAACTATCGCAAGCATGGTACTTTGTTTTTATGTTATTTATTCTAAAAATACTCCAAAATTGATTATTTTGTAACCAATTCATTTTTTGTTTTGTTAGATTTTAAGGACCCATCCTTGACTGCATACTCACATAAGTATGGCTGCTAGACTCTCCTGCATAATCATCCAAGTGTAGAGGTAAATGATAGTCTTTCTACAAATTTTATTTTAACACAAAACTCTTTTATTTTTTAGCAACACAGCAACCAATGGTAATCTTAAACATCCGATTCCTTCCGTAATCCTTAAAGTAGAGTTAATCCTACTTTTCGAGATACTGAAAAGAATCTTCAAACCCAGAAATACTTCACTTAAACTTCAGGATTCTAATAGAATCACACTACTTTTGACAGAACTGGTTGGGTCCCTGAGAAAGTACTCGATGGTAAACAATCAAACAAAACCATTCATTTTTAGCATTTTTTTGAATTTATTCCTTATTTTTTTGTTGACCAACAGCTGAAAGAAGAACTTCAGAATATAGAATCCACTATAACAAGGGCGTACCTTTCCATAGAGAAACTCTATTATTTAAAGAACGCAAATTACCTCATCCCGAATAGAATTATAAATATATGGGCTGATTTGATTTTAACATGTTGCATTTTGTTCATCAAATAAATAAGTCTATCTCTCAATAAGAAATAATTTGCTCTTAATCAATTTTCTTTTGCTAATTAAAAATAACTGGAAGATCATTTGCTTTTCTTTGTAACTACCATATGAAGTGTTGAAAAAGTTAATTTTGTTAATTACCACCTTTTCAAAAAGTTTGTATGTGTTTTGTTAATTGTTTTGGTTAAAAAGAATTGACAAAATATCATCACAATCTCTACATTACTTGTAATAATCTAGATTAATTACTTTCTCAAAGCTTAGCGATTGTTGTAAATCGTTCTATTTTTATAATAGGCAGAAGTTTCTTGAAATCAGGATGATCAGCTGTTCTTATGAGATCAAATATCGCTGATTCGGAGGTTACAAGTAGTGCTCCTTCAGCTTCTAATCTTCTAAATGCAGTTGTTCTATCTAATCTACGAACGCTAGATATTCCATCGGTTATCAGGAAAACTGTGTATCCAAGACTCAATAAATCTAGAGCAGTTTACTAGATGCAAATATGCGTCTCACCTCCAAATAACACAGCTGTTTTGCGATGAGGATAGCGATTTAGGAACTCTTTAGTTTAATCGTTTATCATCGAGAATGTAGTCTTCGTGAATGTTTCACAGTGATTCAAGGGCAGTTCTTTCTTGATTTCAGGAATAATGTGACCGAATTTCTCTGGACTTTATTCAGTGACAAGTATCGGTAAATTCAGCACAGATGCAATTTTCACAAGCTACTTTGCTGCTCCGATTATTGTCTCAAATCCATAGATAAACTTAGCAAATCCTTGCTACTAATCACAGCAGAAGAAAATGACTTCTTCAACATTAAGTCTGCGAGGTTTTGACATCAGATTTATTAATCTTCTTTTTTTGTTGTAAGAAAAAACTATTTTTTGATTAGTTAATTGTTTTCTTAATATTTCAAGCACTGTTTACTTTATTTACACAAATAAGAAAACTCAAAGATTATTAATATTTACAATCGAGTGGTATTCCAATAAAGTGCGTCGACTTAACACACTACTTAAATGCAGAAGATGCAATCTGTATCATCAAATTATTTGAGTAAACACTTCTTATGAAATTACAAAAAGTTGATTTGGGTTTTTCTTTTTCTTTAATTGACTTAATATCTATTTTATCGTAAATTTGATGTTCTCTTTCTTAAAGAAGAGCAGATAATATCAATGAAGTGAAGATTAGTTTTAAAAAAATCTAAGAAAATACATTCTTTTAACTGATTTTCTAGCTTTCTTTTTTTTCAGGAAAAACAAACAAATCCATCCTTGAAAAATAATCAAAAATATTTTCAATCTCCTTCCTTTTTTTCGTTATTCTTTGGAGACTCCCTATCAAGGATAATATCATCATCATCTTCTTCATCATACTAGACATTCTTCTTTTTACTGACGATTCCGAAGTCTTCTTGTACTTCTTCCTCTTCATCGCTTTCTCTTTGCTCATTCTTGATTTCATTTAGATCGACTTTTTGGAACTGAAGTTACATAAAAACAAACAGCATTAATAAGGTTGGCAATTATTATTTTTCAATTTCTTTTTAATTTCAAATTTTTTTACTTGAAAGACTGGCTGCGGGGCTATAACTGGTGGTGGCACAACTTCTTCAGGCTCACTGTCTGAAGATTCTGAAGAAGATACTTTAGACTTTCTATCTTCTTCATTTGCACGATCATGAGCAGCAAAGAGATCAACAGCATTATCTTCTTCTTCAGAAGAACTCTCATCTTCAATAAGGGGAGGTGGAGTAGGTGGTCTTGGAGGTTTAACTTCCTCTTTTGGTTTGAGATTCTCTTTGTGGGAAAAAATCAAATACACAATTAACAATATGAGAGATTTGATGATAAAAAATAGCAAAGAATACCTAGATTTTCATAGTCATCAATTTAATTGTCTTGTTAATCTTTTCTGGCAACCGTAATTAGTCCTTTTTTGATGGTTTCTTTAGTAATGCTGTTTAAATAGTCTAGGATAAAATCTTCGCAAAATCGTTCTCTTCCCATAAACATTTCCTCATCAGCCACCAAACAAAATAGCATGGCTTCAATCACCACATCAAAGGACATAGTGAAGTTCTGTAGAATAAAAGAAGTTATTTTATTGAAAAAGCTGAGAACAGATCTATAAATGAATCACAATTCAAAAATTGCTTCTTTTTGTGTTACTTAAGGAAGATAGAATCCAACCAATAAACAGCACAGAGAAGTCACCCAAGGAAAGAAGAGTCGATCCATATCAGCTTAGAACAGATTGTGAGTTGAGTCTACTGTGAAGAAATAGATGAAAAAATACAGAGCAGAAGAGCTTAACGCCTTAAAAGAATTCAAAATACATTTAATTTTTTAAATCATCATATAATAAATTCAAAAAAAGAAGGCAAAAAGAAGAGAATCCTAATTTCAAAAAACCTTACCATTCCAATAATACGATGGAAACCATACTACGGAGCAAATCTAGCTGTTCTTGTTAGATTTCTCTAAAATAAATACGTCGATTTCTCAGCTCCATCTGCCCAATTCTCTCCGTATAAGGCTGTCTTTTTAAATCCAAATCCACAATATTGAAATGTTGCAGAATGCTTGCTTTTAAATTTACATGCATGATAGTGAGATTGCATTGATATTTTGACCAATACTCAAAAAAGTGCAAGCATGGTTTACAGCAGCATAACCAAAAGGATAACCATTGACTGTCTCTGTTATTCTCTTTGATATTGATAAGAGCTGTTTTGAACATTCTAAGCAGCGATCGATAAATCCAATTTAAGATTGTGATAATTGCTCCTTTTACACAAGTGCCCATATGCTTCCAGAAACAATAAATTATTCCCCTTGCACTCGGTCTCTATGAAAAATAATCAAATTCCAGATTTAATATCATTTACATCAAAACTATTTAGAAAATTACATCTAGGATACTCTTCTATCTAGCAAAATACCAGACCTACACAGCAAACGCATAGCAGAATTTCTAGAATATATAGAACGTCTAGAGAAATACAATCAGCAGGATGATCAAGAATGGAATCAAGTTGAATATGTACTGTGGAATGTACAAATCCTGATAGTCAGAATTAGGGAAATCACCTATTTTTCAATTAGTTATGCATAAGGATTAAAAAACTTTTAAAATTAATAAACTAACTTGGTGCTGTAAGGCGAGTTCTTTTCCCTGAAACCATAATAGCAATAATCGATGAATATACTACGGCAATCCCTCCAAGCTAAATGAAAGATGCTACAAATGGAGCGAATTTCAGTGTGTGTGTAAAACCTAAAATTGACAATAATTTCATTGGAAATGGAATCGTTAAAAGTTTAGATAGGATAAATTATATTACGGAAAGGAGCAAGGAGGACTCTAATATCGTTACTTGTATCTATTATCTTTCTACGATTGATAACTAAGATGATAATGTATATTCCGCAAGCAGATAAAAACATGTATTTGACAGCCTACAAGGATAATAAAATAAATGTTAAGAAAATCTTAATAAGAATACATTTCTTATTATTTTGCTTACTTCCATGACATATTTCCTAGTGCCTAAACACACAGACGTATCTTATCCCGTGCTGCAATTTTGTTTGACGTTCTGAAATAAGAAGACAACAGTAAATTAGAAAAATAAATGAAACTCATTTTGAGAATAAATGATTGTTACATAATCATATTCCTTTTGGAAGTACCACAGAAAGATCAGCACAAAAGCAACTGGAGTTATGGCCGCATAGATCCACACTAGCACTTTGTTTGTTTCTGAAAAAATATAAAAAGATTTGTCAAACATAATATCCCTTTTAAAATCCATCCAAAAATTAAGAAGTTTAGTTTACTTTTGATTAGTAGGGTAACCATATAAAAGAATCCTATAAAGATAGATCCAAGATAGCCAGCTAGAATTATGTCTTTTGCCTGAGAAATGTTAATTCAATTTTATGATTATTCAGAATAAAGTAGCATGGTTCATGTTTTTGTTTACCTCGTAAATATCATGCGCGATTTATCCCCAAAGATAAAAGTAGCTTTTCACAGTCTTTTCAATATTTTCTCTGTAGACATTCATCGGACGAGGCATGCAGTAGCGATCCAAATATACTTCAGTTGCATAGCTAATGTAACAATAATCAATAAGAATTGTAGTCCCATCTGTGTCGTAAAAGCAATAATCCAGATTCTTTGCGCAAAAAAAAATAAAGTTAAGATCATTTTGTTGTTCTGTAATGTTTGAAATTCCATTTACATCCGCAGTTGGGCATTTATCCACACACATTCCAATGCCATTGACCTTGACAGGATCGAAATAATAAAGATATTTCTTGTCTGCTAGCTAATTCATGCCGCAATAATCTCCACGAAAATCATTTGCATGATAGAATTAGTCAAACCCGAATTTGCTATACGTAGAAGCAGTTAAACTCAATAAGAGTACTGCAGCAAAGACCAAACCAATTACCCAGAATATATCTGTGCATTTTCTCTTTTTTAAATCCACAGGACCTGTTTGTTTTTCATAGGATAAATGGAATGTTTGGTCATACACGTTATTAAAAAAGAATTTGGTGCTAACCTAAGAATATGGCTGTTGCTGGCTCGTAAAAAGTATTAAAAGGATGGGATGAATCTCTTGTTTCAAATTGGTCTAGTCTGTCCCTTCTGACTAGGTTGATATTTTGATACATTGAGAGAAACGATCAGTTTTTATCTTTTCTTTATTTTTGAAGTTTCTTTTTCAGCAGCTTGTTATCTATCAAATTATCTGTATTCTTCTTCAGATTGATTTATTGCATTTTTCACCTGAATTAATCTTCTCCATCTCTCTGCTTTTTTTAGTTGAGTTTAAAAAGAGCATTTTTCAACTATTGGTGATTGTTATATTATTCAAAGAAATGTAATTCATTTTTACTTTCATTTGACTTATAGATTTCATTGTCATTTTGAAGAATGAATTGACTTGCTAAAATTGGTCAAATGTCATAGAGATATTGTCTCAGGAATTTAAATTAATCTGCTTAGTTTTGTAGTTCCTCAAAATGAGAAAATATATTATGGTTTTAATTGAAAATTGAAACTCAAAGAATAAGAATAATAATTTATGAAACATTGAAAGCAGTTGGCGTTAACTAAGCAAGAATATTGAAAGGATACCTTTCATTAGAATTCAATATTAGTCAACATATTATTTTGATTTTATTTTGAAAATTAGTCTTGTTAATTTAATCTCCAAGCTGCTTGAAGAATCTTCAACCCTCAACATAAGAAAAGTTGTTAATTCCTTTGGAAGCTAAAATAAAAATTGGAAGGTGAAAAAGACGCATTAAACAAGAAATATAAATCAAAAATGTGCTGGAAATATTAGAAAAAAGTGAGATTACCTTTCTGATTAATAAAAGAAATACCATAGTAGACGAAAGAAGCAGAATAAAGTTTCTGTCAGCTTCCTTTTCATGAGAATTCTAATTGAATCCCTGAGAATACAGTGAGAAAAATATTATTTTTCACTTTTTAAGAATATTTTAATATGCTTAAATCACCTAAAATATTAGGAGTATCATTTTAACATCAACAGAATATAAGATATTTTTATTGTTTTGTGGAGAATTACTTTCTTTGTTGATTCTGTTGTAGAGACAAATTTACTTGCTTATATTTGTAGATTTTACACTTGGTTTCAGATATTGTTAACTTGTAATTAAATTTGATTAAAAAGTAAACATTTTTTGACAACACAATGTTAATGTTAAAGCAAAGTTGTTTATTATTGTTGCATAAAAACAGCTAAAATGTCTGTTTGGAAAAATAGAAAATTCAACAAAAAAAAAGATATCTAGGAAAAAAAACGTAGTTTTTATATTTGAAAGATACAATGAATCAACATCGATTTTACCAATTAAGAAAAACGGAGAGGGGGGTAAGTTAGTTTTTGGGATATCCATAAACGCTATTTTTTTAGATTTATTGATTCCTTTAATTAAAATTGAGGATATGAGTAAATCTCCCTTAATTATTACGATGAGACTGTCTTCTTTATGGGTGGAAGGAGAAAGAGAGAGAGACAGATACAGAAGGAGAAAGAAATCCAAACAAAACAAAGGAAAACTTAAAATCTAAGAGATTTTTTTAATGAAGGAGACTCTTAAAACGGGCAGAGCTGTTAACGCTTGCTCGACTTCTCGCTCTTCATAAATCGTGAGGAGAGGTTAGAATATATCCAGAGAGAAACAAGGAAATGAGTTAGTCTCCAAGACTAGTCTAGCAAATTAAGAATTGTCCAACTCTCTTGAGTAACAATGCTAAAGTGTGAATCCTCAAAATAACAATGAAATAATGAACCTAGACTCCAAAAAGTTGCATTCAACTGACCAAACTGAAAATATTGCTGTAAATGAAGCTCTGAAAAAACAAGGAAAGTCGAAGTTTTACAAGAATTATCTTTAACAACAAGCACTATTCATTTTCAAGTAGCTGGGACTTGCTAGCAAGTCTATTAAATCGCGCACAGTTCTAATATTTCTTTACTAGACATTGGAAATCTGCATAAATTGCTATTTGATGATTCACTAATCTACGCTCTCTAATGCTAGACCGCTAAAAGCCTCCAATACCTTCTCAGCGCCTCTTTAAATTCCAGGAAACAACAACAACATCGAGGCATACCGATAAAGAGGAGTGAACTTAAGTTAACTTTCTTCTCAACAGACCTACAATTCAATCGGTATTTTAGCAAAATACTCCATGGAAATCGGAAAGAGTGGAATTAAAGAGCTTATTTCTGCGTATTTTGTCACCGATCTTGTGTTGATGCTAGTGAAAGAAAGAAGAGCTCTAGAGTTTAGAGCTGTTTACTTTTTCTTTTTCTTTGGAGGCACTCTCTTAGATCTATTGATCATAAATGATTTTAGCTTTCTAGGGGTGACATCTTCCGCAAATAAAACCAATTCTTCAGATTTCAGTGACCAATTTGCAGCTAGCTCCACTAGAACTAAAGATCTTCTTGGAATGCCTCATCACAGCTCATCCAGCTATTCTTCAGGACACACATCTTTTGGGACTGCACATTTTTTAGATACTTGTCTCACAACTATTCTCATGTGTTATCGTCTTTTTCGACTGTACAGTCTGATAAAACAATGGAGTCCAAACTTGAAGCTTGCATTTAAAATGGTCTTTTCACATCACAGCCATCCTCCCTCATCTTCTTCTCAAGATACATAAGTAAAAAAATAAAAAGACGATTTTAATTATTCTCGCTAAAAACAATTATTAATAATAATATTCTTTTATTAATTAACCATATCTTTTACCACAAAGTTAATTAATCTGTATTTTATTAACCATCTAGGGTTCGTTAGTGTCCTCAAGAAAGTCAACCCCTCCTTCAAGTTCATGTTAAACTTAAGCTGAGAAAGTTTCAAGATAAAAAAAACTACCTTTAGAGAAAACTCTGCAAAATGGACTGAAAAATCAACAAAAACTTCAACCTAATAAGAAAAGTGTTAATCCCACATCAAAGCAACCATAAAATACATCAATACTTCTCTCAACTTCCTCAGCAGCATCAGCAGTTCCAGAAAAACCTAAAGAAATAGTTAACAATATTTAATCCAATCATATGGACTCTTCAACATCATTAAATGCTTCTAAATCATCTTCACAAACATCCATTGTCGATTCTCCACCTGAAACAAAAACAATTGCAACTCAAAATTAATAAAATCGATAAATATCCCTTGAATCAAAGACTTTCGCTTTAAGTACCATCAAACCTTCAGAAAATCATCTTTAAATTATGCAGCCCAGATAATTAGCAGAAACTAATAATCAAATCATTCTCAAGAATAATCAAACTAACAAAATACTCTAATCCAAAAATAATATTAAGCCCACAGCAAAGAAGTAACTAGAAATCCAACTAGATAAGCTTGCATAAATGAATCCCTCTTCAAATAATTACCGAATCAATTCTTCACAAGCAGCTTCGAAAAATCATTCAGAACTATTATCATCTTAATCTAAAAAAATAGGATTTTCTTCTTCCATACCACCAAATAAAATAATGCAATCAAATGATTCTAAACAGTTGCTTTCACATAACCAGTCACTGACTCCAAAGGTGAAAGCATACACAAACACCTCAAAGCCATTGATTTAACCTAAAAAAACACATATTTATATTGAAAAGAAAAAAATAATTACATAAGAAACATAATAACTTAACTCCAAAGTTTAGATTAATTTTGCAGAAACATAACAACACTTCGAATCAACCGAAACAGCATTGTTTGCTGCTGAAAAAGAACCCTTAGATCAAGCTCAGCATATGTGTTGCTGTGATGATGCACTTGTAAGTACTTCGGGATCAGTTGAGGGAGGTGTAAAGACAGCCACCACAGATTGGGATTAAAAGAATGACTCAGCTCATGAAAGAGAAGCCGCTATTCATTAAGTGGAGTTTAAAGAGCTACTTTTAATAGAAAATAAAGAAAAAGATACTTTTCCTAAATTGCCATCAAAGAATTAAAGTAGATCAAGTTCAAAATTCTGTTGCGAATAAGATGACGATGAGGAAGAATCATCTCCAACACTTTAACTTTAAATTACACCTAAATAAGTTTATAAAGAAGATAATGCGCCGTTGAATTCATTGATTTAAGAGTCATCTTGCAAGTCTTCTGGAGGTTACATTAAAAAGAATAGAGTGAGTAGATGGAGCACTGAAAGTGGCTAAGATAAAGAGGAAGAATTTTTGAAAGAAAATCCAGAATAATTTATTTTCAGAAATTCTAATAAATTGTAGGTTTTGAAGGAGAGAAGCATGTCGTCTTCAGAGATGCTAAATCTGTAGCTATTATATATTAATAAAAGCAAAAATAATCAAAGCTCAAATGATATTTTGTCGACTTCGATCTTAAATACAGAATTAGAAAACAAGAATAGTCTCTTCGACACAGCTTCACTGCCATTAGGAGAAATAGGCTATGGTGACAGATTTAAACCCATAACTCCAAGAAATTAGCTCTTGCCTTCAACTGAATAAAATGAATAATAAAGCAATTAGAATTCCTTACATTTTGAAAATGAAAAGCTATCTGAACTAGGTTTGCTGTCTCATCCATTATTTGAATTTTCGGAGTAGTTAACCTATGAATTGCTAGCCCCTATTGACTTAGGGGATTCAAGATAATCGATAAAAGGAAATTATGAAAAATAAATTGAAGAATCTCGAACCTAAGAGAACAAAAATGAGACATTATATAGACCTTTTGAGACTTAATAAAATGCAGAAAATGAAAAACCTTCTGTTATTCAAGTGAAAGGCAGAAATGGGAGTAGTTTTGAGATAAACATAGCCACAATAGCAGATGTTTCCTAAGAATTCGATAGATTAGCTGTATCTTGCGGATTCAACGAAGAAGACATGCTTATGGCAAAAATAGCTTTGTTTTCTAATTTATCTGCAAGTTATCTGCAGGATCGTAGTTCAGATGAAGGAAACGATATTTTTAAATAATAATTGGAGAATATTACAATGGAATATGCATTATTGCAAGTTAGCAAGCATGAAGAGGAAGTCAAATTAGGGAATTATGAGAATTAAGAGATTGATTTTGAAATGATCAAGGCATTTCTACAAACTAATTTCATCAGTAATACTAACGAGTAGCAGTTCTTGGAGAGCTAAGATATCTCAAGATAGATTGAGAATCCTACTAGTCTTTTTGGCTAGAATGATATTAACAGCAACACCAATTATTTGAATAGTTTTCCTGCCAACCCTTACACTCCTCCATTTTATAATTACCCTCCCTGCAACAACCAACAATAGTATTTTATGAACGGATCTAATTTTTTCGATCATTTGATACATCCACAACCATAGAGCTACATGAGGCCTCAGTTTCTTATGCCACAAACCATCCGATCAGCTAGATATGATGAAGTTAAAGAAAATGAACGATCTAGTTAAGTATTAGAATGGAATAAGAAAAATAATGATAAAAAATAGAAAAACTCATTAGATCTCTAGTAAGAATCAATTTAATAATTTCCTTTCTAATTTTTATATTCTCCAGGGTAGAGAATACCTAGAAACAAGGATCTACGAGTAATTGAAGGTAATTATTTCCCTTAGAATTCAAAATAATCTTCAGGCAAAAAAATCAGAAATAATATTAATCCTCAAAAAAACAGAAATATCACATCATTGAATCCTAATTTTAACATTCCAACTCCAGCCTAATTTAAATCTAAGTAAACTGAAATAATTACAACTCCTCCTCTTCCTCCTACTTTATCATCCTCGTCATCATCGAATTCTATGTGGTAGACTTCTCCTTATCTTCTTGAGACTTCTAACTCCCTTCGTTAAACTCCTCCTCCGTCTTCTTCTAAAAATTTATTCTCAAATGACTTGTTAAACTAATTAGCTTAACTAGGTCAATCGGCTAATTGACAAAACTTTGAAAAATATTGTTTTTATTATTATTCCAACCAAATTCAAAAATAGAATCCCCCTCCTCCCTACCCCTTCGCCCCATATTATTAAAAATATCTTCATTATACTTTATATTACCCATTTGTTGTATCAAAAATTTGTCCGGAATTAACAAAAAACAATTCTTAATTTATTGCTTTTGTTTGTTTGTTTCCCCATTAAAAAAGAGCAATAAATAAAGAGTATTATCGAAGGATCTGTCTGCTAGAAGTATTTTACCCGCGCGGCTGTGTCCGTCCAACAAAAAAGTTTATTAAAACAACAATTTATCAGAATACTTTCAGGGGGTGTAATAATAATGTTAACTAAATTTTATTATCGTTTTAAGAGACTCTCTCGCAACCCTTTTACCTCCATTGTAGCTGCAGGTGCACTGGGCTTGTCATTTCATTTGTTCTACTAAAGCAAGAAGGCGAATAATCAGGGCAACCCTGGATCATAGGCACTTTGTTTATCCTCCGCTGAGTTATCTCCATCTACATCTTCACCAGTATATTTTACGCAGACATAAATTTTTGAAGATGATCAAAAAGACCATACTTTATTAGATCAAACAAGCTCATAGAGGACATTAGACCATACCCATAGTAACATTCATTTCGTTTAAGCGAGTTCATAACCAAAATTTATTGTATTTTTGACATTTTCCTAGGTTAAATTGAAGGCAGACATCACCACGAAAAGAACCATCTCTAACATAGCTCAAAACATGTTGAAAGAGAAATCAATGAAGAAGAAATATACAATATTGAACCAACAGAAGCCATTGAAGAAGACTCATCTTAATTATCCATTCAAGAAATCTAATTATCTCATTCTGGATTTTACAGCGAAAATGATTTAATGACGCCCACCAATTTAATTTACTTTAGTTCTGAAGCAAGTGGGAAAAAGAACAATCTCACGATCTTCTGTGGATCAGGAAATCGAGAACTATCCAAAGAAATCGCTGGTCATTTAGATGTTTAGCTCGGCAGAATATCCGTTTTTAAAAATGAAGAAAGCGAAACTGAAGTTGAAATACTTGATTCTGTTAGAGGCTAGCGAGTCTTTGTAATTCAGTCATTCTGTCCAACTAATATCAATGATAACTTCGTTGAATTGTTCTTAATCTGCAGTGCACTCAAAAGAGCAGGAGCAGAGAAGGTTACCTGTGTCATTCCTTATTTAGGTTATTCTCGATAAACATCTTTATCTCGTGACAAAGAACGAAGAACCATTGCAGGTAGTGACGTATGTATGATGTTGGAAAGCATGGGATGCGATTAAGTTGTGACTGTGAACTACGCATAGAAAGAGCTTAAAGGGTTCTTCAGTCCTAGAGTACCACTGCTGAACATCGACATAGAAGAGATGTCTGTTCCGTATTTACTCAAAAAAGATCTGTAAAATCCTGTGATAATATCTGCCCATATGAGACCAAGTATTGTGAAAAAACTTGAAGGACTTAACAGAATTTTCAGTCATTTCGATGTAAATCCAAGTATAGGCTTTATTATCTAAGGATACAATAAAGAAATGTAATACATCGGATAGGATGTAACGGACAGGGATTGTATTTTATTTGAGAACATGGTTGATAGCGGGAATTCTCTTAGTAAAATGGCATAGAAATTACATGAAAATGGTGCTAGAAGAATCTTCTGGTTTAGTCCTCATGGATTATTCACTGAAAACTGTTAGAAACTTATTAAAAATTCATACATTGAAGAATGCATCGTCACAAATACGATCGGAGAAGTACATCCATTAAACCCGAAGATTCACTACATTTCAGTAGCTAAGCTACTTGCTGAAGCGATAACAGTCATTCATTCGAATGTATCGTTAGATAAATTTCGCGCTGGTAAAAATCTATTCAAATATTATCATCCACCGGCTGGAGTTGCGCATACACAATTTCACGAAGCCCTTCAAAATTATAACAGATAAACATTTACTGCACATCTTTGAGTGACACAAAAAGGAATATGAGAAATTGTTCGTTTAATAGAATTGTGCTTGTTTTATGATAAAGTTAATGGTTTTTGAAAATTGCGCTAATTTAGTAGTTGGAAAAGTATTTATCAGTTGGAGGGAAGGGGGCCAGAGGGGGAGGGGGGAGAGAACAAATCAGTTGGGCATTAAAATTTTTGATTAATCTCTGGAAGCATCATATAAAACTAATCTGAATTTTAGGGGAATAGTTTCTGCAGATTAACATTGCCATTATCCAAAATGTGATATTTAATGATATGTTGCGATTATTGTCCTCATAAGATTAATATTCAATATTTTAATAATAATCATTGAATTTTATCAAATTTGGATTTATTTAACAATGTTATTTGCATATTTTTGTTTGAATTGATATCGCTCATTGCAATTTGATTTATTTCGTTGTTTTATTTATTTATTTTTTATTTATTTAATATTGAATAATATTTGAAAGAATATACTAAAGACATTATCGTATTATCAATCGATTGTCATTGTATAATTCGATTTCATTTATTAGTGAAAACAAAAGGGTCTCATTAGGTACTTTAAACGAGACCCTTTTTAGAGAAATCCTGCGATCCATCATTATTAATATTTTTCGCCTGTCATGGATATG
>Ga0302271_10000806_pt1 | contig 30801 bp, 21 predicted proteins | sample III_Bog_N1_1_FD_198767 | JGI IMG/M metagenome (GOLD analysis project Ga0302271, IMG submission 198767) | Peat permafrost microbial communities from Stordalen Mire near Abisko, Sweden - III_Bog_N1_1 | ecosystem: Environmental > Terrestrial > Soil > Wetlands > Peat | place: Sweden: Abisko... | reverse complement strand
GAATAATAAACCTGGGCTATGCGGTATAGAAATGAATTCATGGATTTAAAATTACTGAAGTACAAACTTACAATTTACAATTGATTCCGGCAATTACGAAAATGTTTCACTAATACGTTTTTTTTTATAGAGGAATGTTGATTACTTTAAATATTTAATTCATTGGAACACTCCAGATATTAGTAAATAATCAGTCTGATTTATCAGCGTGCTAAGATACATATTGTTTTGATATATTTTGTATAATTTCGGAATAGATTTCTGCGGATTATTATGAAGCGACAACTATTCTTATTGATTAAATAATGTGATTATCTGCAAAGACTCCTTATTTATGAGACTATAAAATGGCATTGAAAACCAAAATGTTATCACCAGTTTATCCAATTAACTTGCTCTGTAAAATAGTAAATTTCGAATTAAATAATTTAAACTACAAAATAACCCATCGTCACACTTTTCAGTTTAATTTCTTTCCTGACCGTTATCACCTGTTCGAAATCTCTTTGTCACGCTTTTGACGTTGTTTCTTAGATATCCCTTAGATATCCCACCTATATCCCACCTATAATTCATATCATTAAAGAGGTGGGTTATAGGTGGGATATGGGTAGTATATGGAAAGGTGCGTGGAGAAAAAAGAAGACGGACATGACAAAGCCGTTGCACAGCGCACTCCCACTTGTGCTGGAACGTGATTAAGTTAGAGTTCGAAAAGTGGGAGTTTGACTGTAAATTGTATACATGGCTATTCACATATTAAATCACTCGGATTTAGGATAATGATTTTGTCTTAGAACATATTGCGGATAATCACATTAAATAATAAATAATTTGACTTCATATGTTGATTTATCCTAAACTATCAGGATTGCTCTTTGTTTTGAAAAAGGAATTCATTGAAATTATCAAGATCTTTTTTAGATACTGACATGTTATAATAGTTGAAATCAGGTAAGACTTTATCATTATGCTAAAGCAGGCTACTTTCCGTTTCTACGAAGAATTAAATGATTTCCTTCCAAATGATAAAAAGAAGGTGGCATTTGTACGTTCTTTTAGCGGCAATCCTTCTATTAAGGACGTTGTTGAAGCCATAGGTGTTCCACATGTGGAAGTCGATTTAATACTGGTAAACGGGACTTCTGTTGATTTTACCTACATCCTGCGAGATAATGACCTGGTATCAGTTTATCCTGTTTTTGAAACAATCGGGATAGACAGTGTTACCCATCTTCGAGCCAAACCTCTGCGTGTTTCCACTTTTATCCTCGATGTACACCTGGGTAAACTGGCAAAATACCTGCGTATGCTTGGCTTTGATGCCCTGTACAGGAATGACAATGACGATCCTGAGATTATCCGGATTTCACTCTCCGAACATCGTATTATCCTTACCAGGGATATTGGGCTGTTAAAGGTAAAGACGGTTTCGCATGCATACTTTGTCCGTAGCCAACACCCGAAAGGCCAGCTAGCCGAGGTGATGAAATATTTTGATTTATATCAGGCTATAGATCCCTTTAACCGCTGCATCAAATGCAACGGCCAGTTGGAGCCCGTTGAGAAGGGAAAGATAATCCACCGGCTCGAACCATTGACTATAAAGTATTTCAAAGAGTTTTACAGGTGTACCGACTGCCAAAGTATCTTTTGGGAAGGTTCGCATTATGAACACATGCAGCGTTTTATACAGGCAATTAAGGATTCGGTTGATATACAAAATCTTCAGGAATAATCTTCCTGAAACGGAGTTGTGAAATTTGTGAGGTACTAGTTGCCAACAGGTACCAGTTTATATATTTTCCCCGTCTTTTCAACAGCAATATAAATATATCCATCGGGTGCTTCAACGACATTGCGTACCCGGCCAATCTTCTGCAGCAGTTTCTCACGTCCGGTAACTTTATTGTTTCGCATGATTAACCGGTCGAGGTATTCAAAACTCAATGATCCGCTCAGAAAATCACCTTTCCACCCTTTATAAACCGAACCGGTAATTCTGGTTATTGAACTTGGGGCTATTGATGGTGTCCAGTAATATAATGGTGGTACCATCCCTGCTTTTGCTGTATCCTGCGAAATAACGGTTCCATCATAGTCTACGCCAAAAGTAACAACCGGCCAGCCATAATTCATTCCTTTTTTGATAATATTCAACTCGTCACCCCCTTTGGGACCGTGCTCATTTTCCCAGATTATATCGGTACTCTTTTCATAGTACATTCCTTCGGGATTTCTGTGGCCATAGCTCCAGATACTTCCAATGGCATGGGGCGTTTTTACAAAAGGATTGTCAGCCGGGATTCTCCCATCGTCAAATATCCGGTGAATCTTACCATTAGAATTTGTCAGGTCCTGAGCATTCTGTTTTGGACCACGATCGCCCACTGAAAAAAACAAATATCCGTTCTTGTCAAAAATCATACGACACCCAAACTGTACTCCGGAATTTGTATTTGGCAACGCATGAAAAATCTTTTTTACATGAAGGAGTTTGCCATTCCTTAACTCAGCTCTGGCTATTGAGGTATTTACCATTGAAGGTGATTCACCATCAACATAAGATATGTAAATCAAATGATTCGTGCTGAACTTAGGATGCAGTGCTACATCCATTAAACCACCCTGCCCTTTGACAATTACACGTGGGACTCCCTCGATGGGTGTCATGGTGTCTTTTGAAATAAGATACATCTTCCCTGATTTATCTGTCACAATCATGTTGTTGTTGGGCAAAAAGGCCATTCCCCAGGGGATATTTAGGTTTTTTCCAACAACTTCTTTTAAGACAAATGAAAAATCAGTAGATTTTATAATGCTCTTATCATCAAAACTTGTAGGTTGATTCACCGGTACTTTTGCCACTTCCGTAATCATATAGCTGGCCATTGCTGTTATCTGGTCATCATTCATGGCTTTAGCATAACCGGGCATGCCAATGGGCGGTCGTCCATATTTAATGGTTGCAAATACTTCTTTTAATGAATTGCCAAATATCCATTGGCGTGCAGCAAACCTCTGAAGTTTATCGCCATGGCAACCTGCACAAAATTTCAAATAGAGTGTCCGTGTATTTTCAGAAACAGGGGTGGGGGTGGTTTGCTGATTTGTTACAAAGGAAAAAGTGATCAGGCAGATAATAAGTCCCCCTAAAATTAACATCAATTTGTTCGTTTGCATGTTTTTGTGGTTTTAAAAGAATTAAATCTTATATAAACAACATGAAAAATTCTAAAAAGTTTTTTAAATCTATATTTTAACTTGTTTGTATTTAGTGGTATATCCTTTTTTTTTTGTTTATTAAAAACACTTGCAGTATGATTTAAATACAAATTACAAATACAATATTATGTTGACTCATGTACAGACCTTTTTTGTTTTCAACTTCCCGGACATTCCAACCATTAAACTACTTTTTTTCTTTGCCATCCGTTTACTGTATATTGACGATTGGATGAGGATTGGATGAGGATTGGTTGAGGGTTCAATGAGATTTAGCTCTCTGAATTCTCAACCAATCCTCGACCAGTTCTCTTTATACATAAAACAAGTGGAGGAAAAATTGTGATTCAAAAACTGATATGCGCATCCAAGACTTTTTGGGAATGATAAACGAGAAATACAGGTTGGAAGATGAAGTTCAAAAGGTCACATTAAGGACTCAATTTTAAATGTTAAAATAACCAGCTAATATTTTATTGGTTACATTTTATAAAATCTGATTTAAAATCGAGACTAAAACCAAATTTCTTATGGGAAGTTTAGTCTGATTTATTTAAAATTGTAAATAACGATAAAAAATTGTATTTTTGCAGGAATAAACATCAAAGGAGTTGATTCAAACGAAAACTGCGAATTCCATTTTACGTTAATAAGATTCTGTAGTTCATATGATTTCTAATCAAATCAATAAATTCATAACTCTTTAGTAAATAATATCTTTAAACCCAGAACATGATTGGAACTTTTATCAATGCCGGAGCAGTAATAGCCGGTGGCTCAATTGGCTTGTTGCTTAAAAAGAATATGCCCGAACGTATTACAACCATTTATTTTCAGGCTGTTGGGCTATTTACCCTGGCAATTGGCATAAGTATGGTTTATAAAATGCAGCATATACTGATTGTTGTTAGCAGCCTGGCCGTTGGTTCCTTGTTGGGCGAATGGTTAAATCTGGAAGGTGGGGCTGATAGACTGAGCCAGTATTTCAGGCGCAAACTCCGCATTGGCAGTGATATGTTCTCGGAAGGACTGACCACTGCTTTCCTGCTATACTGTATCGGGTCTATGACTATCCTGGGTGCCATTCAGGAAGGAACAGGCGGTTCACCCGATTTGTTGATGACCAAATCGTTGATGGATGGCTTTTCGTCAATTCTGCTGGCATCAGCCTTTGGGGTCGGAGTATTGGTATCCGCCATTCCATTATTGATATTTCAGGGTGGAATAACCTTGTTGGCCATGTATGCAGGTTCATTCTTTACGCCTGAAATTATTCAGGGCCTGACCAGTGTGGGTGGCATTCTGCTCATTGGGCTGGGAATCGATATCCTTGAAATTAAAAAACTGAGTATCCTCAATATGCTTCCTGCCTTGCTGATAGTGGTATTTCTGTTGTGGCTCATTTAAAAGAATTTACTATTTTTTCATTTACTATTTATCATTCAGCGATATATAGAACAACCTTCAATCTAACATATTTACATATTAATTTCGATTAAATCGGTGTAATATCAAGCTTTAAAATTACGAATTAATACTTCTAATGTAATTTTAACTACCCTATTAGCTCTTGAATCATAAAACTTTAGAACAATAAACGTTCAAATTTGTTATGTAAACTTGAAGTGCAAAGGACACTTGAGCAAACTTATCACGTATCTTTGCCCCATCACCTTCTAAAAATAAAATGTATAAAATGGACAAAAATGAAGTTTTTGAGCAGCGGAAAAAGGCGTTGCAATTAATGGAAGCCAATGCGGCTGTAAAACAACATTTAAAAGGAAAACTCACTGCCCGGGAACGTATAACAGTTCTATTTGATGAAGGTACATTTTTTGAATTCGATGCTTTTAATGAACCTGCTCACAGTTCAGTAAGCGGAAAACAATCTTCGTTTGGCGATGGAGTTGTTGTTGGGCGCGGACTGGTACAAGGCCGGAGCGTATTTGCCTATGCCCAGGATTTTACGGTAATGGGTGGCTCGTTGGGATTTACCCATGGTAGCAAAATAGCCAAAGTACAGGAGATGGCCCTTAAACTGGGTGCTCCAATTGTTGGACTCATCGATTCGGGTGGCGCACGCATACAGGAAGGAATGAAAAGCCTTGCAGCCTATGCCACCATATTCCGGAACAATGTCCGTTCGTCGGGAATCATTCCACAAATCAGCATCATACTCGGTCCTGCAGCCGGAGGAGCCGTTTATTCACCAGCCTTGACCGATTTTGTATTTATGACCAACCAGACTTCCTATATGTTTGTTACCGGTCCGGATGTAGTAAAAGAAGTGTTGAATCAGGATATTGATATGGAAAGTTTGGGAGGGGGAAATGTCCATGCCCAAAAAAGCGGGGTTGCCCATTTCGTATACGATGATGAAGAACATGCCATCATGTATGCTCGTAAGCTGTTGTCGTATCTTCCCTCGAATAATTTTGACCCGATACCCATATCCAACAATGTGCAATATTACGAAACACGACAGGAATTCCTGGATAAAATAGTGCCGGATGATGCCAATCGTCCATATGACATGAAAGATATTATTCATATTCTGGTGGATAAGGATACTTTCTTTGAAGTACACGAAAAATTTGCCCAGAACATCCTGGTTGGTTTTGCGCGTCTGGATGGTAAAACGGTCGGGATCGTAGCCAATCAGCCAAAAGTAATGGCAGGTACGCTGGATATCAATGCCAGTGTGAAAGGGGCACGGTTTGTACGTTTCTGTGATGCCTATAACATTCCTCTTCTGGTTCTGGAAGATGTACCCGGATTTTTACCTGGTACTGAACAGGAACATAGCGGGATTATCCGGAACGGTGCTAAACTGCTGTATGCTTTTTGCGAAGCCACGGTTCCCAAGATAACCGTTATTATACGGAAGGCATATGGTGGGGCATACATTGTTATGAGCAGCAAGAATACAGGGGGTGACTTTAACTTTGCATGGCCTACTGCCGAGATAGCTGTTATGGGACCGGCAGGTGCCATCAAGATTGTAAACAGGGCTGAACTTGCAAAAGCAGAGAACAAGGCAGAACTGGAGAAAATTCTGACCGATAAATATAAGAGTGAAATTGCAAATCCATATAAGGCGGAAGAGGTAGGGCTGATTGATGAAGTGATTGTGCCTTCCGATACACGGAGAATTCTGATCACTGCTTTTGAAGTCTTGTCGAATAAACAGTATTCGGCTCCTGAGAGGAAACACGGGAGCATTCCTTTGTGATTGGTTGAATGGTAAATTGGTTGATTAAGTTGATTGAGTTAATTATTCAATTAATTCAACCCTGTATTTTACAAATAACCAATTAACTAGTCAACCAATCAACCAATCAACCAATTAACTAGTCAACCAATCAACCAATTAACCATTCAACCAGATACACATGAATAGACGTTTATTAATTGCTAACCGGAGTGAAATAGCCATTCGGATTATACGTTCAGCCCATAAGTTAGGACTTACAGCCGTTGTTCTGAAGAGTGACAAAGAACCTGATGCCTTGTATTTGCAATATGCAGATGAGATTATTCAGGCAAAAGATGCTTATAACGAAAAACCTATTTTCCTGGATGCTGACAGAATCGTGCAATTAGCCCTGGAAAATAATATAGGCCTGATTCATCCCGGTTACGGTTTTATGTCTGAAAATCCTGATTTCGCAGCACTCTGTGAGAAAAATGGACTCAATTTTGTAGGTCCATCCCCTGAATTAATCCGGAACATGGGCATCAAGACCATTGCCAAAAAAATGGCTATTGAGGCAGGATTACCTCTGGTACCGGGCAGTGAAGGTGCAGTGACTGATGCACACGAGGCCATTGAAATAGCCAAAAAGATCGGATATCCTGTTTTGTTGAAAGCTTCTGCCGGTGGTGGAGGACGAGGCATGCGTATCGTGGAGAAACCTGAGACTATGGAACGGAACTTTAAGTCGGCTTTTGATGAGGCAACTGCTGCATTCGGGAATGGTGATTTGTTTATTGAAAAGTATCTGGAGAATCCAAAGCATTTGGAATTTCAGATACTGGGTGATAAATTCGGTAATGTCATCCATTTAGGGGAGCGTGAATGTTCCTTGCAGCGTAAGCACCAGAAATTAATGGAAGAAGCCCCTTCGGCAAGTATTTCTCCCAAGATGAGAAAGAAGATGGGAAAAATGGCTGTGAAGTTTGCCAAATCGATTGGCTATTTTTCGGCTGGAACCATTGAATATATCCTGGACGAAGATGGAACATTCTATTTTATGGAAATGAATACCCGTATCCAGGTGGAACATCCTGTGACAGAAATGGTGACAGGTGTCGATCTGGTGGACTGGCAAATAAAGATAGCATTGGGTGAAAAGCTGACACTTACACAGGCAAAGGTAAAGACTACAGGGTGGGCCATAGAGTGCCGTGTCAATACAGAAGACCCACAAAACCGGTTCAGTCCTCAAACAGGATTTATTGAAAAGATACGGTTTCCTCAAAATGCCAATGTGCGCATTGAAACAGGTGTACACAACGGATCGGTGGTAACTCCTTATTTCGACTCCATGATTGCCAAGATCATTGTACATGGGGATAACAGACAGGATGCCATTGATAAGACGTTGGAGGCATTGAAAGATTTTAGTCTGGTGGGATTGAAAACTACTGTCCCATTTTGCAGGACAGTATTACAGGATCCTGAATTTGTTTCAGCCAGATACACAACTCGCTGGGTGACTCACTTCTTTAAACCTGCCATGTTGGAACATGCGGATGATGAACTTATCGGTGCATTGGCTGCCACCATTATTTATGCCACCGAATACTTACAGATTGTATCTGACGCACCGGCTTCGAGAAATGAGTCACTGAATGTGTGGGTGCTGAATAAGAGAATCAATAAGTAATTGGTTGATTGGTTAGCCGGTTAATTAGTTGATTGAGTTGATTGAGTTGATTGAGTTGATTGAGTTGATATGGTAAATAGATAGTCGCCAGTCAATAGTAAATAGTAAATGAAAAAATAGTAAATAGAAAATATGGGAACATCATACGTATATAAAAGGGACGCTTCAAGGTTGTTTATTGCCATGCGTGAAAATGGAAAGCGTTTTAAAATCTACCTTCCCAAAGAATCGAAACCTGTTATCGATAATGTGGAACAGGATATCAATTTCATTGAGCAATCCGATTTTCAATACCTGTTTGAATGGAAAGGGAAACGGTACAACTGCGAGCTTGTATCACGTGACCAGAATAAGTCGACGGTTAAGGTGAATGGGGTAGAGTACAAGTTTAGCCTTGAATCTTTGTTCTCTTATGTTCGCCATGGGATGATTGATAAGGATGGAAAGCAAATTGATGAGAATAATATCCTGTCGCCTATGCCTGGTAAAATAGTTGATATTTTTCTGGCAGAAGGCGATCTGGTGAACGAAGGTGAACCTATCCTAAGTCTTGAAGCCATGAAAATGCAAAATGAAATTACTGCAAGCTGTAACGGGGTCATTGGAAAAATACATGTAATTGCGGGACAGACAGTCATGAAAGATGATCTTTTGGTGGAAGTTACATCCATAGACGTTTAGAAATATTTGATCAGGTGTCTACTAATTGGAGTAAATCTTTCGGGATTATACTCCTTTTTTTATTATTGGAGCTGTAAGTCATTTTTACTAAAATTTTTAGAGCTGTACGGTAATTAATTGTTTTAACTGTTGTATCTTTGCTCCTACAAGTACAATCTTCCCATGGATGCTTAAAATGGTAATATTTAAAGTCTTTCACATGAAAAAAAGTTATTTCTTTATTGTTCTGCTCCTTGTTGAAATTCAATTCACTGCATATGCCTCTGAACCTTTCAGATTTGCCCTGTTCACTGACCTGCATGTATCGCAAACCAATCCAACGCCTTCACAAGATCTTATCAATGCCGTTAATGATGTAAATGCCTTGACAGGGATTGATTTTGTAATTGTATCAGGTGATGTATCCGAATCAGGTGATGGAAAATCCCTTCAGGAGGCAAAAGTCATTCTTGACAAGCTCAAAATGCCCTATTATATAACTGCCGGAAATCATGAAACGAAATGGAGTGAATCGGGCTTTACTGACTTTGCCCGTATTTTCGGGAGTGATAAGTTCTCATTCACCCATAAAGGCTGTCAGTTTATTGGATTTACCACAGGCCCGATCATAAAAATGGGAGATGGTCATATTGCACCTCAGGATATCGATTGGGTGAATGCTGAACTGAATAAGGCAGGGAAGGTTATTCCGGTCTTTATAATAACGCATTATCCCCTTTTGACAGGTGATGTGGATAACTGGTACGACATGACGGATGTGCTGCGCAAATATAATGTGCAAACGGTGCTAAATGGTCATTATCATCGCAATGTCCTACTTAACTACGATGAAATTCCGGGAGTAGTAAACCGTTCCACGTTGCGTGCAGGTAATAAAATTGGGGGTTATACCATTTATGCCATATCTGATTCTATCCGTGTCTTTGAAAAGAAAACAGGACAACCAGAGTTAAACTGGCTTACATTGCCTTTTGAAACAAAAATCTATGACCAGCCAAACAAATCACTACGGCCATCATTCGAAATTAATAAAGCAAATAAAATTGTGAGTGAAGTATGGAGGTTAAATACCAGGGTTGGCATTTATGGAAAGCCGGCAGTAGAAAATAATACCGTGTTTTTTGGAGATGATTTAGGCTTTATGAATGCTGTGTCATTGAAAAACGGTACATCTGTATGGAACTTTAAAACAGGCAGCCGTATCATATCTTCTCCGGATGTTCATTCCGGCAAAGTGCTTTTTGGGTCAACCGATGGAGGAATCTATTGCCTGAATGCACAAACAGGGAACTTACTTTGGAAATACGAAACTAATAAAGCCGTAATGGGTTGTCCGTTGATTCAGAATGATACTGTATTTATCGGGGGGAGTGATGGATGCTTCAGGGCACTCAATTTAAGTGACGGATCACAATACTGGCAATTTTCGGGTTTGAAAAATTATGAAGAATCATGTCCGGTAGTTGCTGCAGATAAAATTTATTTTGGCGCGTGGGATTCAAACTTATATGCATTATACAAGACTGATGGCAGGCTAGCCTGGAAATGGAATAACGGAAATTCTGGAATTCTTTATTCTCCGGCAGCCGTGAAGCCTGTTGTTTCAAACGGGAAAGTGTTTATTACAGCACCCGATCGGTATTGGACTGCTTTAAATGCTCAAAATGGAACGGTAGTGTGGCGAACGAAACAACATGAGGTTCGTGAGACGGAAGGGGTCTCAGAAGACGGGAATGCTGTTTACAGTCGTTGTATGAATGACAGTGTTGTGGCATTGGATGCCCGGACTGACTATCCTAAGATAATGTGGAAGAAAAGCGCCGGATATGGGTATGATCATAATCCAAGCATGTTGGTTAACGGGGATGGGGTGATTGTATTCGGTACTAAAAACGGCTTGTTGATGGGTATTGATACAACAGATGGCAGCGTGCTTTGGAAATATAAAATAGGAAATTCAATTATAAATACAGTTACTATATTACCGAAAAAAGAATGTGTACTTACAACTTCAGAAGGTGTTGTTGCAAGAATAAAATATTGAAAGCATGAAACTTAATAAAATTGCTCAATTAATAGGAGCTAATGAAAACAACATTCCGGATCAGCGTATCAATTGGTTGTTGACGGATAGCCGGTCATTATCATTTCCGGCAGAGAGCTTATTTTTTGCTATTCGCACAGCAAGGAATAACGGACATAATTACATTCAGGAACTTTATCAACAGAACCTACGGTATTTTGTAGTAAGTGAAATGCATCCTGAATATGCTAAGCTCACCGGTGCTGTTTTCCTGAAAGTAGCTGATACGTTGAAGGCATTGCAACATCTTGCAGCCGAACATCGTGCATCATTCAAGATACCTGTGATCGGCATTACCGGCAGCAATGGCAAAACAGTAGTAAAGGAATGGCTGTATCAGCTGTTGCATGCCGACTATCGCATTGTCCGTTCACCACGCAGTTATAACTCTCAGATAGGGGTTCCTCTGTCGGTATGGGGGTTGAATGAAAATACGCAACTGGGTATCTTCGAAGCCGGTATTTCCGAAATGAATGAAATGGAGCAATTGCAAAAAATCATACAACCTACCATTGGCATATTTACCAACCTGGGTGAAGCACATCAGGAAAACTTCTCAGGACTGAAACAAAAGTGTGAAGAAAAACTGAAACTTTTCATACAAGCCGACACGTTGATTTATTGTTCCGACAATAAGCTGGTTGAGATTTGTATCGCACAATCTGGTTTTAAAGGAAAATTATTTTCATGGGGTAAAAGCGAAAAAGCCGATCTGCAAATTCTGAAAGTAGCAAGAGCAGCCGATAATACCATTCTTTCTATAAAATACAAAGGAATTGAAACATCGATTACAGTCCCTTTTACCGATGATGCGTCTGTTGAAAACGGGTTGCAGTGTGTTGCCTTAATGCTGCATTTAGGGTTGGGTATAAAGGAAATTGCTAAAAGGATGATCCATCTGGAAGCAGTTGCCATGCGGCTGGAAGTGAAAGAAGGGGTTCGCAATTGTTTGATCATAAACGACAGTTATAATTCGGATATCAATTCACTGGGCATAGCCCTTGATTTTTTGAATCAACAGGCTACAGCTAAAAACTTATCAAAAACACTGATTCTTTCTGATATCCTTCAAAGCGGACTGGCACCGGATGAATTATACAAAACAGTTGCCGGACTGGTTAAAAACAAGAATATACAACGGATTATCGGAATTGGTACTGAAATTTCAAAACATGAAGCGGTATTTCAATCATTGGATAAAACATTCTATGAACATACCGAAGATTTCCTGAAGTCATCACTGGTACGTGAACTGAGGAATGAAATTATTCTGCTAAAAGGCTCACGTAAATACCATTTTGAGGATATATCAGTGAAGCTGGAACTGGTTACACATGAAACTACGCTGGAAGTAAATCTGAATGCCCTGGTGGATAACCTGAATTATTTTCGTTCGAAACTTCGACCAGAGACAAAGATGATGTGTATGGTAAAAGCTTTTGCCTATGGTAGCGGGGCTGTGGAAGTAGCACGAACTTTACAACATAACAGGTGCGACTATCTGGCAGTGGCTGTGGCTGATGAAGGTGCCGAATTACGTCAGGAAGGTATTCGTATACCAATCATAGTTATGAATCCTGAGAAAGGCAGCTTTGGAATGATTTTCGATAACAAGCTGGAACCTGAAATATACAGTTTCCGCTTGTTGGATTCATTTGTTGTTGCTGCTGAGAAGTTGGGCCTTACTGATTATCCAATCCATATCAAGATAGACAGTGGCATGCACCGCCTGGGTTTTGAACCCCAGGACATGGAACAATTGCTTGAAAAACTAAAGAATCAGAGTCAGGTTAAAGTACGGTCAGTTTTCTCACATTTGTCGGGATCGGATGATGCTAAATTTGATGCTTTTACAAAGCAACAGGTGTCAGTGTTCAGTGCCTGTGCCGATCAACTGTCAACTGTTTTTTCACACCACATAATGCGTCATATCCTCAACTCGGCAGGGATAGAACGTTTCCCCGAATATCAGTTTGATATGGTAAGGTTGGGAATCGGGCATTATGGGATCAGTTCAGTGCCGGAAGTAAATCTTAAACAGGTGTGTGCTTTGAAAACCGTCATTCTCCAGATTAAAAAAGTAAGGGGGGGTGAAACAGTTGGGTATGGTCGCAAAGGAATTATTAACACCGATAAATTTATTGCTATAATCCCGATTGGTTATGCCGATGGTTTCGATCGTAAGCTTGGGAATGGAGTAGGAGAGGTGCTTATTAACGGCAAGCGTGCTAAGGTAATTGGAAATGTGTGTATGGACCTGGTCCTGATTGATGTGACCGGTATAGAAGCCAAAGAAGGCGATGTTGTTGAAATCTTTGGAGATCATCTTACTGTTTCAGAAGTAGCCGACTGGCTGAAGACCATTCCGTATGAAGTGCTTACCAGTGTTTCAAGACGGGTAAAGAGGGTTTATTTTCAGGAGTGAGGTAGTTGATTGGTTAATTAGTTAATTAAGTTAATTGGTTAATTGGTTAGCAAGTTTATATGATTGATAAAAGTGTTTCCAATTTTTCTCAATTAAACTGCCTAAACATATTCCTTCAACCAATTCACTATTCAACCAATTAACCAATCAACCAATCAACCAATCAACCAATCAACCAATCAACCAAATATCAATGATTCTGATACAAATACGGCAAATTGATACAGCACAGGTTTTACTTAAGAGTGCAACAACCCTGGCAACTCAACTGAAAAAATCAGTTGGAGTATTGAGTTTTGTCGATAAGGATGATTTAATTGCTGATTACGAAGCTGAATTGAAAAAGCTAGTGATGGAACATAATCTTTCCGGTATTCAAATCACTGTCCGGAATTCAAAGATAAATACAATACCATCGGTTTGTGAAGAACTGGAAGCTTCCTTTTTGTTTATACAGTTGCCCGGTGGACAAACAAAGCTTATACGAAGTATGCTGAATGAATGCAGGGAATTACGCATACCCTATTTGTTCTATAAGGATTCGTTCGCAGCATTGAATACTGATAAAGTAATTTTACCTGTTGGTTTTCTGGAAGAGGAACTAGAAAAAGCACAGTTTGCAGCTGCTTTTGGACGCTTTTGCGGCTCAGAGGTTAAAATGCTCCTTGCAAATGATTATGGATCGAAGGCAGCCACCAATGCAGAGAAAATGAAACTTCTGTTTGATAAGTTTGATTTCATCTATACACTTGAAAAAGCTGAAAAGGATAGCTTTAAAGTTGAAGCGGAATCAATACTTGTGGCAGAAAAAGAAAATGCAGGAATTATAATTGTTTCCGCATCCCGTGATTACGGATTGGACGATATCCTTTTTGGCCCCAAAGAATACCATGTAGTAAAAAAATCCCCGGTACCTGTGCTCCTGGTTAATCCACGGGGTGATTTATACGCGTTGTGCGACTAATCACATAAAGAAAGAAACAGCCTGTTGTCGTTAATTGACTAACAGGCTGTTTTATTTTTACTTATCTGACATAGAATCTTGTTGTGCCGCTCCAGCTCTTGCCGCCATTTAAAGCCTGCATTCCGGTTATATCAGCCGGCAACTTCAGGTTAGGCGCATTGATTGCCCATGTTTGTGGTTCAGGGCATACCCAATCCACCTCACCGCCATTATTCCATAATGTCCAGTGTTTGAATTTACTGTCTACTTCATAATATACGCTGATCTTGTCCTTCGTGTTGGTCAGGATAGCTCCGTGAAAAGGTTTGCCATTTACCTGAATTTCCTGATCGGTAAGAGCTATTTCAATGGGTTTTCCGGTTGGATTTATTCCTACATTGCGTAACTGGGTTTCTTCTTCATTCAAATCAAGCAGGTTTCCCGTTGGCAGGCTGCGATCGTTAAGTTCCCACCTTTTTCCTACTGAAAGCCGTAATTTGTAATCCGATTTATCCGTGTCTTTAGAAAACGGCAGTCTGAGAGGGGTGTGATATCCCATGCCAAGCGGCATTGGCTTAGTACCCAGATTCGTAAAGGTTATAATATGTGTCAATTCCTGATCTGTGAGGATAAATCGTATCCTGCAGGCAAATTCATGAGGAAAGTTATCGTAAATGGAATGATTTACCCGGTTTGAAAAAAAACTTGCTTCTACTTCCACTGCATCAAAAGAGATACGGGTACGTGTAATGGTAAAAGGTTCCGACTTTATAATTCCGTGATGATAATTGTTCTGATCAGGAATCGTAATGGGAAATTTGTAATTCTTTCCTGCAAACGTGTATTTCCCATCTTCAATTCTGTTCGGAGGAAACAACAACGGTACTCCAAATATCTGTGGACGACTTAAAAAGGTTTTCATATCCTCAGAATTCGGTGTACGCAATATATCTACTTTTTTCTCTTTATTATAGAGTTTTACCAGATTTGCTCCTACTGATGGTATGATAACAGCTTCATATACATTTGTTTCGAGAAGAACAGCATCTAAACCATTCCAGTTAATCTTTTCAATATTCATTGTTATAATTGATTTTAATGGATTTACAATTATCCGTTATTTCCTGTGTTTTGCAAATTTAGTAAATAGTTATCAATAGTACTTTGTTTCACCTTATTTCTTTGCCTGTTATTTTTGAAAGCTTCCGAATCCTGCGGAAATAATATATACGTATTTCGTAGAAAACAGAAAGAGGGATCAAATCTGATCCCTCTTTCTGTTAAACTATTCTGATTCAATTTAATTAATCGGACTTAGTTCTGCAGTTGCATTAATGGTTACTTCGTCGCCCACCATAGCAGCGGGGAATTTGCTGCCTATACCAAAATCGGATCTTTTAATAAGACCTTTTATGGTAAAGACTGCAATATCTTTTTTATTCATTGGATTCGGCACTTTGCCTTCGAATGTAACATCCAAAACAACCACTTTTGTTATCCCGTGCATCGTCAGATTGCCGGTAAGTTTATATTCGTTTCCTTTCACGTTTTTCCATGAAGTTCCCTTGAATACTAACGTAGTGAATTTTTGTGCATCAAAGAAATCAGCGCTTTTTAAATGGGTGTCACGTTGTTCAACATCGGTATTAATGCTTGCAATTTGTGCTGTTACCTCAATTTTAGCATCACTATAATCTGGTTTTGCAGTGACAGCCCTGATTTCAAATTGTTTGAAATTACCTGTTACATGCGAAATCATAAGATGTGTAATGGAGAATCCAAGGCGTGAGTGAGAAGGATCAGAAACCCATGTTTGCGAAAATGCGGTACCTGCAATAAGCATAAGTACAATTGAAAGACTAATTTTTTTCATAATGGTTGTTTTGATTTTTTATTCGTAACTATTTTATTTTTATCTAAAAAAAGTAATCCTATTAGGCAGCAGCTTAATTTATGACCCTAAAATACTGGCTGTATTCTATAATTATCTGTTTTTTATGATGCTTACAGTTATTAAACAGGTATAACATATATTTTGTTCTTTTTAATATGTTTTTTTTATATGTATTTTATACGGCAGTTATGCATTGTAACTTTTATGGTACTCAATTCCTACGCAAAATATCATAAAAAAAATCATGCTGCCGTTTTAACCGATAGCATGATTCTGTGATGTTGGCATGGATTGATTGACAATCCAGTCTGTTTTATGTCTGTATTAAAAAATAATTATTTATTTTTATCCAGGATATTAAGTTTAAAAATACAATTCGCCAAAGAATTCAGGACAATGAAAATCAGGTTTCTCTGTTTTTACAGGGCTCCAGGTCACAAAGTGTTTTGAATCTGTGCCATCGGCACATTTATAAAAGTTTCCTAATAATTTTTTGGGCAGATTCTGCGGGTCTATTCCGATTAAATTAAAAGGAATTTCTACTGTCAGTTCCCATTCAAACATTCCTTCCATTTCGTTGAAGGCCCTGCGTCCAATGGAAGGGTATCGCTTGATCGACTGCATTTCTTCCATTGAAAAAGGAACAACATCTTCATACCTGCTTTTCCGTCTTGATGCCGAGCATGTACCAATACAGTTGAATTCAAAGTTGGTATATGTATCAGCTCCTACAGGCTTGCAAAAGAATTCGACGCAACTGTCGTCATGAACAGGATCCTGGTCGTTCGAATAAATGGCCCGAAGCATACTTCCACGGACTGAATATTTGATAAAAATACTCTTGTTTGAACGGGCGATATTAAATTGAGTTATCGGACGATATGGATATAGGGCAGACCAATTTAATATTTCAATGGTGTCGAGCACTCCAAAGTCATCAAGAATATCTCTTGCTAATTCAATATTAGTATCATTTAAAGCTTCGATATAATGAATTATTAAGCTTTTCATAGTTTCCTTTCTGAATAATTTTTTGCAATATTAGCCATTAATTCTGATAAAATAGCGATATTTATCGGTTTTTTTTGTGAAATTATAACCTAATCGATGTTAATACAATTAAAACAGCCTCTTGTGCTCTTACTTCAAAACAAATGTTTCATATTGTTAAATATGAAAAGGACAAAACTTCCAAACTGGTTGATTTGTCCTTTTTTATAATATGTCAAACAGGTTGTCTGTTTATGCAAGAGCTGCTTTTTCGGCTACATTAAACCCGGAAACAAGTTCATCAACAATTTCTTTTACAGAGGTTATTTTGGTTGCCAGGTATGCATTGCTACCTGCAAAGGCATATCCTTTATCCATCTTCCCCTGATACGCGTTGTACAGGGTTACAATGATACAATAAGGCACCTTTGTGTAATCACAGGTGTGCAAACAATTGTACGGACATGATTTGGGAGCTGTCAAACCCAGTTTTACTTTTTCCAGAAATTCACCTTTGAGTGCACGACCAGGCATTCCAACCGGACTTTGAATGATTTCAACATCATGATCTTTTGCGTTGATATATGCTTCTTTAAACTTGATATCGGCATCACATTCGTATGTGGTAACAAAGCGGCTCGCAATCTGAACACCTTTGGCACCAAGCTTCATTATTTCATAAACGTCTTCACCGGTATAAATACCACCTGCGGCAATAACCGGTATTTCCTGATTGTATTTTTCTTCGAATATTGCGACTTCTTTTACAACTTCAGGAATCAATTTTTGAATTGAGAAGTTTTCGTCATCAATCTGGTTTGTTTTAAAACCAAGATGACCACCGGCTTTAGGACCTTCAACAACAACCAGATCGGGCAAATAATCATAAAGCGTTTTCCACTTTTCACAGATTATCCTTGCGGCTCTTGCCGACGATACAATTGGCACCAACTTAGTTGTACAATCGGGAGTACGGTATTTGGGTAAATCCATTGGAAGGCCTGCACCTGCAAAAATAACATCCGCTTTCTCTGCGATTGCTGTTTTTACCATATCACTGAAATTCGTCAGAGCCATCATGATGTTAACACCAATGATACCTGATGATTTTTCTTTAGCTTTTCTAATTTCCTCACGAAGGCCAATTTTACAAGCTTCCATATAGTCTTTTGCTGTGTTGCGATATATCAGACCGATTCCAGCACAGGAAATAACGCCTACACCCCCCTCATTTGCAACGGCAGACGCTAAACCAGATAAAGAAATTCCAACACCCATACCTCCTTGAATTATTGGTATGCGGGCTATCAGATTCCCAATTTTTAAGTTATTCATATTGAACTTTTAGATATTTATTGTACAAATGTACGAATTATTAGGCAAACATGGTGAGGAGTACACACTATGCTTCTTATATTTAACAGTATTCTTCCCTTTATCAACCTAATTTTGATTAATTATGACTGAAATAATCATTTTCAGTGAAATAGCTGTCAGATAAATTTCCTGAATAAATCATTCATGCGATGTGGTAATTTTATCAAAAATAGAGTATCTTTGAATTGCAAATAAAAAATTGAGACCAAACAGCTATGACATTTACTGCAATTGATTTTGAAACAGCACATGCCAGTTTCCCGTGCGAAATAGGACTGACACGTGTAGAAGATGGAATAATTCTCGAATCAAAATCCTGGTTGATTAAACCGGCTTGTTTTCCGTATATGAACCCATGGAATCAAAAGGTACATGGCATTTCATCCAAAGACGTATCGACAGCCTCTACCTTTGAAGAACTCTGGAGTGAGCTAAAACCCTGGATGGAGGACAATATCCTTGTGGCACATAATGCTGCATTCGATATGCGGGTATTGCGTTCGGCTTTATCGTATTACGATCTGGCAATTCCTTGCGTTGATTATTTTTGTACTGTAAATGTTTCCCGAAAAGTATGGAAACAACTATCAAGTCATTCACTAAGCTCTGTAAGCCAATTCCATGATATCCATTTTAATCATCATCGTGCAGGTGATGATGCCGAAGTCTGTGCCATGATTGCACTTAAAGCTTTTCAGGCTATCGAAGCGTTGAATGTGCAAGAAGGATTGAACAAACTGGGAGTGTCGCTTAAAAAGCTTTAAAATGAAAATGCAAGGGCTTTGGAAAGCTACATATATCCCCTGTTTGCTGCCAACATAAAAAAGGATTATTGAATTTTGTTTCAATAATCCTTTTTGCATTTAAATGCACTATTCTCTTATATCCCCAAAGATGCACGGACAGCATCAATCTTTTTGTTTGCCGAAGCATCTGCTGAATCATAGTCAGCACGTGATTTCATTTCACCCCTGACTTCAATGTAAAACTTGATCTTAGGTTCAGTGCCCGAAGGACGAACCGATATTTTAGTTCCATCTTCTGTAAAGTACTGTAATACATTCGAAGTTGCTGGCATTATCAGATCGGTAACAACGTTTGTATCCAGGTTTGTCATTTTCAATGCATCATAATCCTTGATGATTTTGACTTTCGAACCTGCAATTTCTTTCGGCGGATTGATTCTGAAATTTTTCATCATCTGAACGATTTCTTCGGCACCCGATTTCCCTTTGCGAACTACGGATATGCCTTTTTCTTTTCCATACCCGTATTCAATGTAAATGTCCTGAAGCAATTCAAAGAGCGTTTTGCCGTTATCTTTGGCCCAGGCGGTAATTTCAGCCATCATGGCACAGGATGATACGGCATCTTTATCACGGGCAAATTCCTCAGGCAGGAAACCGTAACTTTCTTCACCACCACCGATATATTGTTTTTTACCTTCATTCTCACGAATAACGGAGGCAATCCATTTAAACCCTGTGAAACAATCGAAACATTCAACGTTGTTACGGTCGGCAATTTGTTTGATGATTTCGGTCGTAACAATGGTTTTTACGATATATTCATTGCCGTTTAATTTTCCCAGTTCATTCCATCGACGTATGAGGTAATAAACAAAGATCAATGCAGTCTGATTCCCATTGACAAGTATCCATTCGCCTTTATCGTTTTTAACTGCCAATCCCAGTCTGTCTGCATCCGGATCCGAAGCCATAACAATATCAGCATCGGTTTCTATGGCTTTTTTTACCGCCATATCCAATGCTGCAGGTTCTTCAGGGTTTGGAGACTTTACTGTTGGAAAATTGCCATCAGTAACATCTTGTTCAGGAACATGAATGATGTTGTTGAACCCATATTCGCTCAATGCCCATGGGATCAGTTTGACACCCGTTCCGTGAATTGGTGTATAGACGATTTTCAGGTTGCTGTTACGCTTGATAGCATCCGGAGATAGTGATAGTGTTTTGATATTATTGATAAACGCCTTATCAATTTTTTCTCCGATTATTTCAATTAATGCAGGATTGCCTTTGAATTTAATATCATCAACATTGGTAATTTTGCTCACTTCGGTAATTACATTTACATCATGTGGGGCTATCATTTGCGCACCATCATCCCAGTATGCTTTATAGCCGTTGTATTCTTTCGGATTATGCGAAGCCGTCAGGATAATACCGCTCTGGCATCCCAACTGACGGATAGCAAAAGAAGCTTCGGGGGTAGGACGGAGGTCTTCGAATAAAAAAACTTTTATTCCATTCGCCGAGAATATATTTGCTGATATTTCGGCAAATTTCCGACTGTTGTTACGACAATCATGACCAATAACCACACTAATCTGCGGTACGGTTGGAAACTGGGCTCTCAGGTAATTGCTTAATCCTTGTGTGGCAGCACCAACGGTATAGATATTCATCCGATTTGTTCCGGCACCCATAATACCCCGTAAACCTCCCGTCCCAAATTCCAGGTCACGGTAAAAGGACTCGATTAATTCGCTTTTATCCTCAGCATTCATCATTCGACGAATGTCTTTTTTTGTTTCCTCGTTGTAATTGCCATCCAGCCAGGTTTGCGCTTTTGCCTGTACCTCAGTTAGTAATGCATTGGTTTCCATATAATTTGTTTTTTGAATGTTCTTTGTTAATTGGATGGCTAAAATACTTCTTTTTTTTGAATATGTAAACACTTATACGGATAGAAAGTTTAATTTTTAAATCTATGCAACTATTATTAAAGTAACAGAAATAATAGATTGTCTCTTTTTTTTATGTTGAATAATATTCGTATATTTATCTCACTATTAGAAGTGTAATGCTTGAAAAACAGCGATTGCTGAGTCGTCAGAATTGCTTGTCAAAACCAGGAACATCGATATAGTTGAAAGCCGATCCTAACTATACTGAATTTTGCAGTTGTTTGACATCTCTCCACCATCTCTTTTACCTTATTCCTTAGTTGTTTTATAGTTGAGTCGTATCAAAGCCGAAGATTTCCCATATTATTATATGATATGGAATATCTACGGCTTTGATACGACCCAAAGGTAAATTATTTATAGGATAAGGTAAAAGAGATGGTGGAGAGATGATGGAGAGGTGAAAGAAAAATCAGGATTTGAAAGTTTGAAGAGTTTGAAGGGTTTCCTTGAAGGAAATTGCTAAATAGATGATGCCAACCTGCAGAAATGACTCCACGAGGTACATAATTCATTGTGATGCAAAAAAAACACTTCAACCAATTCTGATTGAAGTGCTTTCTGCATATATAAGCTGTTTTTCTATTTCTTCATATTTGGCAATTCAAGGCCATACCCTTTTTTCTTGTCTTCTGCTTTCAGCATAAAGGCAACAATAAATGCCAGAACACCAAAAATCATGAAGATCATGTTGGCTTTTGTGTAATCATAACGTAACGCAATTTTCTGTTTGTCAATTTCAGCATAACCGGCTTTTACAACTGCATCTTCCACTTGCTTCTCTATCTTTTCCTTGCCTTCGACAGCAGGTAATGATTTGACAGCTGCAAGATTGACGCTGACCAGTTTGTTCTTAAAGCCTGCAAAACCCGTGGTGTCCTGAACGCCTTTGTATTCGGTATTTACCAATACTTCATTAATCAGTCGGGTAGTGGTACCGTCCACTGCTTTTTCAAAATCTATTTTATTCAGGTTCAGCTGAGGTTGCATTTGGGTATAAGTGATCGTGATAGCATCTTTTACTACTACTTTTGCTTTGGAAACAGTAGGGTTCGAAGCACTTAATACAATTCCAATCAATAACGGAACGCCCATTAATCCCCAGTTCTGGATCCAGAAAATCAATGCGTACGCAGTGCCAAGTTGTTTTTCAGGAATAATTTTAGGTACTGAAGGCCACATAGCCGATGGAACCAATGATAACGCAATTCCCAACACGACAGTTACAGCCATTGCCAATATCCAGTTGTTCAGGAATGGAATGGAAAAAATACCATGTACAAAAATCAATAATACAGCCCCGATAATCATAATGGTGGCTCCTTTTCCTTTTTTGTCGTATAAATTACCAAAAAATGGGGTAAGGAAAAGTGTTCCTAAGGGCAACACACTTGGTATGAGTCCGGCCAGGTCAGGATTTACCTGATATTTATTAATCACAAGGTCAGTAGCAAATTTAATCCAGGGGAATACGGCCGAGTAGAATAAAACGCACAACAGGGCAATTAACCAGAATCCTTTATTCGTAACAATGGTCAGTACATCAGCCATTTTAAATGGTTCTTCATCTTCTTTTTCAATGTGAGCCTCGGAAGCTTCAAGTTTTACGTCCATTCTAACATACACGATATAAGCTATCAATCCGATACAAAGCAACAAGGCTCCGAATAGAATCGGAATAGATACATCGCCGAAATAATGGGCTATCGGAAGGGGGATTGCAATGGCCAGCAACGTACCAAGACGTGCAAATGAAACCTGCAAACCCATGGCAAGGGCCATTTCTTTGCCTTTAAACCATTTTACGATAATACGTGAAACGGTAATACCGGCAGTTTCTACTCCGACAGCAAATATGGCATATCCCAATGCAGCAAACATTACCTGTGCTTTTATGCCAAAAATGGGCGCCATTCCTTCCGGAAAGAAGCGTGAAATGGCAAGGAATTTCATTCCTGCACCAATAATCATGATCGAAGTAGAAAGAATTCCTGTGAAGCGTACGCCTGTCTTATCCAGCAGGATACCGCCTAAAATAAGCATTAACAGGAATACATTGAACCAACCATAGGCACTGGTAAAGATACCGTAATCCATGTTGTCCCATTTTAACTGGCTTTCGAGCATGGGTTTTAGCGGACTCATGGCATCGGCTATGAAATAACCGCAAAACATGGTGAATGATACTATCGCCAGTGCAGTCCAACGGGCGGTAGATGATTCTCGAAGCGAAGAAGAAACTTTTTCAGTCATAAACTATTTGTATTTATAGGTGTTTGTATATTAAAACGAAGATGTTTAATTTAAGCCCGCAAATCTACTGAAAAAAGTAATAAGTTGTTGAATTTATTTGTTGATAAATTGAATGCAATGCCCCAAAAGGAAATCTTTTATCAATCAAATATGAAATAACCAGTATAAATGTTGTATTTTAAGCTGTCCCTGACTGCCAAAATTACCGATATTTATCACTTTTCTACTTCGGTACTGTTTTTGAGAACACTTTGGCATAACTTATGATGGAATGCTGACGGATGAACCAAAAACAAAAATAATCACAGAATAAAAAAATAAGTATTCCATCCACCATATTTACCCATAATTTACTATTTTTGTAACTTATAATAAAGGAGAACCAAATATATGACAGTCAACTATTCGGAACAATTGCACAATGTGCTACTCTACAGCTCTCAGGAAGCAGAGCGTTTAGGCAACAATTACGTGGGTCCTGAACATCTGTTGCTGGGCATTTTACGTAATGGGAACGGGAAGGCCATCGATATTCTGAATGTATCGCATGTTAACCTGATGAAGATTAAACAAATTATCGAAAGTCAGATACGTACTGACCTTGATCCCACTGGATCTGAAATTCCGAATTTAAAAAGCACGGAACGCATTAAAAAAATAATGGAACTTGAAACACGTTCATTATCGGCAGAGACTGCTGATACCGAGCATTTATTGTTGGCTATATTAAAAGAAAAAAACAACCTGGCAGGCGACGTATTGCTTGCTGAGCATTTGACCTACGACCAGGCTAAAGCTTTTATTGAAGAACCAAAAGGTATAAATATGAGTTCTAATTTTCAGGATGACGAGGATGATGACGAAGATCCCCGAAAAAAGAAAGCCAATCAATCTTCCGGAGCTACAAAACAAAGTGATACACCTGCCCTGGATACTTTCGGGACTGATATTACAAAGGCAGCAATGGAAAATCGTCTTGACCCGATAGTAGGCCGTAATCGTGAAATTGAACGACTGGCACAAATCCTGAGTCGTCGAAAGAAAAACAACCCTGTACTTATTGGAGATCCGGGTGTAGGTAAATCGGCCATTGTGGAAGGACTGGCATTGAGAATCATTCAACGTCGTGTATCACGCGTTTTGTTTGATAAACGTGTCGTGTCGCTGGATATGGCTTCTATTGTTGCAGGTACCAAGTATCGGGGGCAGTTTGAAGAAAGGATTAAAGCTATTTTGAATGAATTATCCAAAAATCCTGATGTCATTCTGTTTATCGATGAAATACATACAATTGTAGGGGCAGGTGGTGCACCGGGTTCACTGGATGCAGCTAACATGCTGAAACCTGCTTTGGCCCGTGGTGAAATACAGTGCGTGGGTGCAACAACATTGGACGAATACCGTCAGAGCATAGAAAAAGATGGTGCACTTGAACGTCGTTTCCAAAAGGTGATGGTTGATCCAACCACTGCCGAAGAAACATTGCTGATACTTGAAAACATACAGGACCGCTATGAATACCACCACAATGTACGTTATACTCCTGAAGCAATAAAAGCTTGTGTACGATTGACGGAACGGTATATTACCGATCGTTGTTTCCCGGATAAAGCCATCGATGCATTGGATGAGTCAGGTTCAAGAGTTCATATTGGTACAGTTTCAGTTCCTAAGGAAATAGAGGAACTGGAAAAGAAGATTGAAGATTTACGTAAAGATAAACTCAAAGTACTTTCAGAACAAAAATATGAATTGGCCGGTCCGATACGTGATCAGGAAAAACAACTGCAATATCAGCTGGAAGATGCTGTAAAGCGTTGGGAAGATGAGGCTCAGCTTCACCCTGAAACAGTTGACGAGGAACAGGTAGCTGAAGTAGTTGCTATGATGTCAGGTATCCCTGTTCAACGAATTGCACAGGCTGAAGGTCTGAAACTCCGTCAAATGAAAGACTGGTTACAACAAAAGATCATCGGACAGGAAGATGCTGTTAATAAAATTGTAAAGGCTATCCAACGTAACCGAATCGGGTTGAAAGATCCGAGTAAACCCATTGGTTCGTTTATATTCCTTGGACCTACAGGTGTAGGTAAAACCCACCTGGCAAAAATGCTAGCTGAATTTATGTTCGACAGCAGTGATGCACTGATTCGGGTAGATATGAGCGAATACATGGAGAAATTCAGTGTATCCCGTTTGATTGGAGCACCTCCCGGATACGTGGGATATGAAGAAGGCGGACAATTGACAGAAAAGGTACGTCGTAAACCCTATTCGATCATTTTGCTTGATGAAATAGAAAAAGCTCATCCCGATGTTTTTAACCTGTTGTTGCAGGTGATGGATGAAGGACGCTTAACCGATAGCCTGGGTCGTAGAATTGACTTTAAGAATACAATCATCATTATGACTTCCAATATTGGTACCCGTCAGTTAAAGGACTTTGGTAAAGGAGTTGGTTTTAGTACTCCTTCAACTACAGAATCGGATTCTGAATTTTCGAAAGGAGTTATACAAAAAGCTTTAAACCGTACGTTTGCTCCTGAATTCTTAAATCGTGTGGATGATGTTATCATGTTCGATCAGTTAAGCCGGCCTTCCATCTCGTTGATTATTGACCTGGAATTAAAGGGACTCTTTGGACGTGTTACCACCATGGGTTATAAACTTGAACTTACTCAGGAAGCCAAAGATTTTATTGCTGAAAAGGGATATGATGTACAATTCGGTGCCCGTCCGTTGAAACGTGCCATACAAAAGTACCTGGAAGATGGACTTGCAGATGTTGTATTAGGAGGTGAGTTAATGGAGGGTGATACCATTCTGATGGATCTGGAACCTGAAACTAAAACAATAGTCGCTAAAATTGTAAAACCAACCGTTGAACTAAAAAGCTAAAGGTAATTTATATACATAAGAAATCCCCGTTACGGTTGATGTAACGGGGATTTTTTTATGAATACGTATTCACTCAGATATTATAATCGACGGGTAACTCCGCTGGTAGGCACACTTTCGTGTTTGTACCTGTTAATACTGGTTACCACAAATGTATTGTTCCCTTTGAATTTTTTATTTAACTCGCGTAAATCGATACAATTCTCGGTGGTGCGCATTAATATGTTTGCAGGATCGTTTAAATCGCCAACTTTCTTGCCTTTAAACGCATATACAATATAATAGGCAGTTTGGCAACCACCTTCTTCATTGACCTCGTCCCAAATAAGGTACGATTCTTTCCCATCTTTCAATACATGGATGTTCTGAGGCTGGGCAGAAGCTTCACCCGGAATATTACGATTAACCGGGCAAATAGCCGGATATTTGTAAAAATTATTCTGAAGGCTGTCATTTAAGCCTTGTTTATTTTTAACGAACGATTTGGCACTGAAATAAACTGCTCCATCAATTTGAGGAAAACGTTTGTTCAGATTTAGCTGGCGGACTAATTCATTGCCGTTACGCCATGCCTGGTTTGCTTCAGGAGCACCTAACTGCGAATTATAGAGTCCGGTATACAGGTTTTTGCCAAAGGAATTCTCACTCCACCATTTAGCCAACACTTCATAATCGGCTACCTTCTTGCCAATTTCCCAGTAAAGCTGAGGAACTACATAATCAATAGTTCCTTCCTTCAGCCACTTCAGGATGTCAGCATATAGATCATCGTAATTCTGCACACCGGCACGGGTTGCAGAACCTTTCGGATCAACATTGTCATTGCGCCATACCCCGAAAGGAGATACTCCGAATTCAACCCAGGGTTTCAATGTTTTAATCGTTTGTTGCAATTCAGCAATCACCATGTTGACATTGTTACGCCGCCAGTCGTTCTTTTGATTGGGAGCATAACCACGTGGGTTATTCCTGAAAGTAGCTTCGTCAGGGAATTCTTGATTTGCAACACGGTAAGGATAGAAATAATCATCAAAATGGATAGCGTCAATATCATACCGTTCAACCACATCTTCAACGACGCGGTTAAGAAAAGCCCTTGTTTCATCCATTCCGGGATCAAAATAAGTTTTTCCACCATATTTGACGTAAATATCTTTATTTTTAAAGTACAGGTTATCCTTGCTTAACAGGTCTGTTCTGTCTGAATTAGTCACCCTGTATGGATTTAACCAGACATGTACTTCCATGCAACGTTTATGGGCTTCATCAATAATAAATTGAAGCGGGTCATAATATGGATTCGGTTTTACACCCTGTTTTCCGGTAAGCCAGTTCGACCATGGTTCAAGTGCTGAAGGATAAAAAGCATCGGCAGTAGGTCGAATCTGAAGCACAATGGCATTTATGTTGTTTTTGGCCAATTGGTCCAACATTAGCCTCATTTCCTCACGCTGTGCTTTTGAAGTTAGGTCACGTTGGCTGGGCCAGTCAATATTGGCAACAGTAGCAACCCATACGGCACGCATTTCACGTTTCAAATGTTGAGCCGATAAAGCGGAAGTGAAAATTAAAATGGTAATCAGTAACGATATTGTTTTTTTCATACACGTAGATTAAACGACTTTATTGATCGTTTTTTTTAAGTTAGTTGAATATTATTTTAAAATCATCATATTATCACATTATTACATCATGCGTTTTTCTTTGTGGTACACTGATCTACCAGATACACAATTGACATAAACGGAATGCCGCTATGCGTGTTTAAGCCGATTTCACAGGTACGGCTGTTGCAATACCCGGTTTTGGCATGCGCTTTTTCAACCTGAGGACGAAGTTTACGCAATCCGTATTCGTTCAGTTCGGGCAAGGTGAACCCTTTATCACCTGCAAAACCGCAACAACCCACTTCTTCGGGAACCAATACATTCGTACTACATAACTTAGCAATTTTTATCAATGCAGGTTTCAGACCCATTTTAATGGTGGAGCAGGTTGCATGAACGGTGATGGATTCGTCTATAGGTTTGAAATCCAGCTTATCAATCAGAAACTTATCAATGAACTCTACCGGTTCATAAAGATCCAGGTTTTTCATGCTATGGCGCATTCGGTTTAAACAAGGACTCTGGTCACATAATACAGGATATTGTCCATTCTCGGTAGCAACTAAGAGTTCTTTTTCCAACTCAGATGATTTCTGATCGGCTATTTCAGGCATTCCTTTACTTTCCCAGATGGTACCACAACACAGATTGTCCATATTTATAGGGAAGATAACTTCATATCCTGCCTTATTTAAAAATCCGATTGTTTTTTGAACAAGGGGTGTCTGATCAGGATCCTTTGGACTGGCACCCATCATCTGGTTCAGGCAACTGGGGAAATAGACTACTTTCAAAGGGTTATCCGTTACAGCCTGTTTCCTGATTCTTTTTGCCCGTTTTGGCAGTGAGGGTCTCCATAGTGGAATTCTGTTTCCACTTATATAGCGTAATCCTTTTGTAAACCCACCCATGGCAGTGTTGCCCATGACAGTTCTTGCCGCATTGGCAACCCACAATGTTGTTTTAAGCCCTTTTTCCAATGTGCTGAAGTTCTTTGCAGACCAATGCCCGATTTGCTGGGCTCTTTTGTTATTTCGGATATTCTCTTCACGGATAATATGAATATAATCACCTACATTGATCTCTACAGGGCATGAGGTAGAACAAAGTCCGTCGCCTGCACAACTCTGATCGCCGGCGTAGTCGAAACTGAGTATTAATGAATCTAGTCGAGCCTGATCTTCCCCGGTGCTTTTCAGGTGGGCAATCTCCCGTTGAATAATAATGCGCTGGCGTGAAGACAGCGTAAAGCCACAGCTTACACAGTTCACTTCGCAAAAGCCACATTCTATGCATTTGTCTATTAGCGGGTGGGTGATAGGCAGTGGTTTAAAGTTTTTAATATGGCATTTTGGATCATCGTTGAAAATAACCCCCGGGTTAAGTAACCCTGTTGGATCAAAGAGGTTTTTTACTTCACGCATCAGGTTGAATGCCTGTTCACCCCATTCTCTGCGGACAAATGGTGCCATATTACGGCCTGTTCCATGCTCTGCTTTCAACGAGCCGTGGTATTTGTCAACCACCAGCTCTACAACGTCGTTCATCATATCCTCGTATTGGCTTACTGCTTTTTGAGTATCGAAACGTTGATTGATGATGAAGTGGTAATTGCCTTCCAGCGCATGGCCGTAGATTACAGCATCTTCATAGCCATGACGGGCCAGGATTTCCTGCAAGTCTTCAGTTGCATTCGGTAAATCTTCGACCTGAAAAGCAACATCTTCAATCAGGCAGGTTGTTCCTACCGGACGCATGCTTCCTACTGAAGGAAAAATGCCTGAACGCATTTCCCAGTATGCATTATATTCCGCTTCCACATCTGTAAAGCGGGTAGGGTACAGGGTGTCAACTTCAGAAAGAATAGAAATTATTTTATCAATATTCTCCTGAAGGGTTATCTTGTTGTCTGATTCTGTCTTGATAAGTAATGCTGAACCCTTCTCAGGTATAGTTTTGAGCTCTTTCAGGGCATTTGGTTTATCCTCTACTGAATGGATTGCTTTTCTATCAAAGAATTCAACAGCAGTAACAGGACTATTCTTTAAAGCAATAACTGTTTCGCAGGCAGTCCGTGTATCCGCAAAAAACAACATGGCACTTGCCTTGAACTCATAGTCAACCACCGTTTTCATGGTTGCTTCTGCCAGAAAGGCAAGGGTGCCTTCGGAACCTACAATCAGGTTGGCAATAATATGAAACGGATCGTGAAAATCAACAAAAGGATTGATGGACAATCCGGTCACATTCTTAATGCTGTATTTCCGACGTATCAGGTCACTCAGCTTCGGGTCTTTCAGTACCTGATCACGCAAATCACAGATACGACGAATAAATGCAGGATGTGTTTGCCTGAATTCTTCTTTGCTTACTTCATTTGAGGTGTCAAGCAATGTCCCATCTGCCAGGATTATCCGAACAGATAACAACATTTTATAACTGTTTTGACGTGTTCCGCAACTCATGCCTGATGCGTTGTTCTGAATAATCCCGCCTACCATTGCCGATTTTAAGGAAGCAGGATCGGGTGGAAACTTTTTCCCGAATGGTTTTAGTATTTCATTCACCCGTTGGCCGATTATTCCCGGCTGCAATCGTACAGAGTTGCTGTCAGGCGCTATTTCATACTTTTCCCAGTTCTTACCGGCAATAACCAGAATGGAATTACTGATAGCCTGTCCGGATAAACTCGTTCCTGCACCGCGAAATGTTACCGGCAACTTGTATTTGTTAGCCGTTTTAAGAATTTCAATTATTTCTGTCTCATTGGCTGACTGGATAACTACCTGTGGTATCATACGGTAAAATCCGGCATCTGTTCCCCAT
>Ga0302271_10000805_pt1 | contig 30809 bp, 19 predicted proteins | sample III_Bog_N1_1_FD_198767 | JGI IMG/M metagenome (GOLD analysis project Ga0302271, IMG submission 198767) | Peat permafrost microbial communities from Stordalen Mire near Abisko, Sweden - III_Bog_N1_1 | ecosystem: Environmental > Terrestrial > Soil > Wetlands > Peat | place: Sweden: Abisko... | reverse complement strand
AATCAAACAAAGTGATGAGATTTTTAACGTTGAAAATAGTACATAATCTTGGGAAGAAATGAGGACATGTTAAGATTATTTTAGATACAAAAGGTCCATCCTGAGAAATGATAGAATAATATTAAAATACATAGAATTTATTTGGTAACTAGCTATCGTTGATATTTTGTTTTAGTTACAGAATCTATTTTTCATCAGAAACCTTAAAAGAAATTTTGAGTTTCGCATTAAAATATCATAATAAAATTCCAAAAGAAAACTAATCATTTATTTAGTCAAGCAATAGTGGCAATAATAGAATAACTTTGATTCTGAAAAAAGAATTGTTTGAATGAATGACAAAATCTTTTGGTTTTTTAATTATGCAAACTTTGGTGGAGCAAGTAAATATCAATAAATTAGCATTAAATACACCACTTGGTTTATTTTTATTCAGAAAATGCTGAAATATTTCTTCGATTGAATAAATTCAGAAACTAATACGTGCATAGAATTATTACAATTTCAAAGGTTGTCGATCAATCGACTTGTCTTGCAATTATAGGCCATCCCCAAACAAGTTAAACAAAGATATCTTTGATTTTACAACGAAATAATTTATTATTATTTACTACTCAAACTAACAACTCAAGCATTGTTTTGTATTTACAATCTTTTTTGTCTCATTACCAATAACCAATTAGTTTTATGTTCCCTTTTCTTTTCTTCTCCTCCAAAGAATCCATCAATTCGATGCAGCAGCATACAAAGGTAGACAACAAAATCAAAAAAGACTATCTAAAGACGATTGAAATATAGATAAATATCTGTAAGGTTCGATGGTTTTTGAATAAACGAAATAAAAACATATTAGTGGGAGATATTAATAAGGGGTCAGCTAATTCGTAATAGGCAAGTTCGAGTGTAAAACACAAACCCAGAAACAACTTAAAAACTGAAACCAATAAAGAAATACGCTTATTTTGAAACACATCAATTAAAAGACAAACAAGAAGGAGAAGAAACATAATAATCCCAAAAGGTTCAGCCCGCACTACTGTTTTCTCAAATAATAGACAACAACTAAGATATTTATATCACCTTTCTCTGTTTATCGTCTTTCAAAACAGCATAGTTAGTTCCCTTTTGTAATCTGATAAAACATCCTCCTTTTGTTCATTTATTTGATGACTAGCACATAATAAACGTTCACTAACTCTTCTACATATTCTGCCACTCAAGGTGATAGCTTAGTGAATCCACTGAAATTACAATATGAAGTAGGCAATGAGAGTGCTTATTACCAGAACAGAACGACCACCAGCGAATTGAATGGCAACAACAACTACAACAACGATCATAGCAACTAAAATGAAATTGCGATGGTAAGCTCTAAGTTCTCCCTGCCTTTTTAGAACTGTCTTACAGCCATCAAAAATAATATCATTGCATCGTCAATCATTACCATTAAATCAAGTATTTTCCCCTTATTTATTTCAACATCTTTAACCAAGCAATATCTTCCTTTGAACCATTCTGCTAACTCTACATATTTTGCACATTTTACTAATATTATCCTTCCTTCTTTGATCTTCCCAAGTCTTGAAGCAAGTGAAGGACAGTTGTTCATCAGAATCATTTGACATTATCTCCTAGCATTATCTGAGTTCACTCCTTCAAATTGTAAAAACTGCGTTAGACGATAAAGAAGACGACAAAGCAATCGAATTACTAATATTCTTAGATGAACTCACATAGCCATAGTTCTATCCTCATTTCCACTCGATTCGCATCACAGCATTGATCTTCCTTGCTCACTATTTCAGATCAGCCAGCAATGACGATTAATCTGCATTCTAAGTCCTCGAATAAGCGTTGGGAATCGCTAATGCGCATGGATCTGCTTTTCTCAAAGGACTAACATATCTAAATCTTGGGTCGTTGCTTTCGAAGCTCAATGAGTAAGATAAAACACAGTTATTATATCAATTCCAAATAATCCTAAGTTTTACCCTTATTTTCTTCTTCTTCTTTAACCTAGCAATATTTAAGCAATCAAATTCTTTCAAGCATCTGTTATGAGTTTTGAAGAAGCAAACAATGCAGCTGAGAAAGCGCTGCGTGATGGCAAAAGTACTAAGAAATCACTTGCTTACAGCTACGGTCATCATAATCTTAGTCTCGCACTGCATAATCTAGGAATAGAATATGAAAAAGAAGAAAACGTTGAGTAAGCTTTTCTCACGCATTTCAATGCATATATGAATGCAAGGGATCATTTAGGATCAAGAAATTCTCTCACAAGGTCATTTCTTAAATTTCTTAAGTAGTATACTAAGGTAAATCATTTTGATAACTGATGCATTGTGATGATTCTTTGTTTTGTGTTGATTTAGAAAGTAGATTGGCAATTCTAGAATGTGGAAGATTTGTTTGAAGATCCGAATTCATATTTGAACATCATCAGGAGACAGAAGAGAATCAGCAATCCATACTTTGAAACATTCAATCAAGAGCAAATGCTATAAATTGCTAAAGGTAAATAAAACATAAACAAAGAAATTAATGAGAAATGAAGAAATATCTTCCATTTCTTCTTCTTGTTCAACTCTCTTTTTAATCTGATGATTGCAGATTGCATGGATCGTATCTTGCAGAAGAAACAGAATGAAGACGATTAAGAGCCTGAAGCAATCTCATTAAGAGCAACAACAACATCTGGGGATCAAAACAAATCCATAAAAAAAGAAGACACCAGCAGAATACAACCAAATAGTAGTAGCAAGTCATCTAAACCTCGACCAATGTCAACCATCCGTACTTAGATAAGTCGGCACTAATCTGATAGCATGTCGAATCAAACAAATCCAACCAATCAAAGCTAATCTCATTAAAATAGCAATACCTAGCAGTTGCATAATAGAAATAGCATTATTAGCAATCGCAATAGCTAAAGTAGAACATTACTTGCAAGTAATTCAGCTAAATCAAAGGTATTAAAGTACAACAGCAGCAGTATTACACCTAATCATACGCCAGCTAAACTTTCAGTGAATTTCAATGCTCTCAACAGAGAAGAATTTCACTCGATTCTACTTGCAGCAGAAGAATTCGAAGAATCTACTTATTAGAAAACTGCACAAAGTAAAATATAAAATGATTGATGACGTCCAGATGAACTAACTGTTAATTGTTTTTGCTGTTTTTTGGCTTTCCTAGCTGAGATGAATTCCCAGAAGTATCAGCAGCAAATGCAGTAGCAATTATAGAACAACAACAACATCAGCTAACAACAAGTATTAACTAAAAGTTGTATTTCGATGTTTTCTCGACCTAGTTCTTCTTCGACTCGTCCGCAATCATCCTCCTCCTCATCGAAGCTGCAACAACTATCTCAACAACAATTCTCCGCTATGATAATTCAACAACAATCATAAAAATAACCATCTCCTAGGGAAAGATTACCTTTAGAACACACATCATCCCTCCCTAGCGGTACGCAACCTGCATCATCAACTTCAGGAGCTATTACAGTATCTCAAAGCTCCCCTTAATCAGCTGGTTCGCCTAAGGTAGCCTTATCCCGCTAGTAGTTCAGCTAATTCTTATAAACCTAATAGAATCGTACGAGGAAGAGCTCAAAAACACCAAATACTTTGAGACTCAATTTAGAAGCGATTTCAGAAATCGAACCTGTAGAAAAGGACATAGTCAGTGACTAAGCAGTGAATAACGATACTAACACAACTTCTAACAACAAATCAACAGCTGCACTCAGCCAAATAGGGGATAGCTAATAATACCATCATGGAAGTACTATTCCTCATCACTATATGTATCATCAGCATTAACAGCATCAGCATGTTTTATTCAAGCCTTTTGGACAACGACCTCTTTCTGCAATTCCTAAGACTACTTCTGCAACTTCCTTCAGTAAGCTTGAGTCACAAGAATCGATTAAGCACATTCTACTAACCAACCCTGACTCCGATGCGGATATTACACCAAGAACTGCAGATTTTCAATAATCTTCTTTAGCATTGCCAGCTGCAACGACAACAACAGCAAATGCTGCTTCTGTTAGACAACACAAGAACTCATTATTAGCTTACTAGCATGCTCCAGTGAATCTCTCTTCTTAGCAATCTTAACCTAAAACTCCAACAAGCAGAAAGAGCTATTTAGGATCATCAAATAAATTGCTAGGTGATCGTAAGCCATTGAAATTAGGTTCTTTTGCTTAGTTCCAAGAGTAATTCGAGAGCAACTCATTCAAGTAGAGTTTCTCATTGCATCTCCAGCAGCAACGACAAATAAAGAATCAAAATGAATAAAATAGAAAACTACAGCAATAGTAGTAGTAATAGTCGTAATAGATGTAATTAGCACTTTATTAGAATAAAAATAGTAGCTTACATAATGTATCAAGATAATCTCCGAACCTATGGCAAACCACAAACCTAGGGGAGTCATCTGTTAGAATGCAATAATACCAACAACAACCTTAAGCTTAGAATTATTACACTTAGAAGATATCTAAGCCTAGTAATCACAACGCTGACTAGTCTTCCAATCTCCTTAGCAAATCAACCTAATCCATATCGAGGAACCAAATTACTTAAAATCACTCTGAGCTACAACAACAACGCTTAAAAACAGACAGCTCTTAATTAGGCAGCAATAACAAAGACATCCACAACGAAGAAGTAAACATGGTAGGTTAAGAACCTCTCAATGTTCAGTGAATCTTACTCTTCCTTCATATGTGCTCCTTGAATCCTCACAGTAAAGATGCATTGTGATCCAAAATCACATAATTTATATTTTCTCTTTTTTCTGAAATTGTTCTAAAATTCCATATAAACAAGTACAACATTTCATCAAAGTATTCGCAATTACATTCCTTTATTGTAGTTCCCTCATTTATCCTGTTGATTATTCACACTCATCTGCTGATTGTTTGAGGTATTGCCTGATTAATTTCGTTTCAAGCCCATAGAATTCTTGTAGTAGAACATAAAATCATTGTAAGCCTTTTCGCAGAGTGGATTTGATTAAATTTCCGATTCAAATTCATATTTCTGCATAACCTACGCAGCTTGTCTCTACAACCTCGGATAGAACACATGATTATCAGCTAATTCAGTAAGAATCTTAGGTGCAAAGTAATACTTCAGAAGCATCGAAATCATACCTTTATCATGTGTTAATCCTATTATTGGACTTCTCCTGACGAGTATCGCATTCCCAAGGTAGACTCCAAGGAGCGATAGTATCTTGGTTGCTGATATGCTCTATGCTCGTTATGCAGTGGAGTTGTTCACAGATCGGATATCGTCTACATGGAATTTCCCATTGAAGAATGGGTGCACGGAGAGCAATAAGAAAGATAATGCTTTGTTTTCCTTGAACTCTTCATATGTATTCCCCATGTATTGGATAGGTGGAACCTTCAGGATTTCTCCTTATGAGTCAGTTAATGTATCTTAGGTGAGGACTTCCTTGATTTTTTGCTAGATGACTTCATCGGACATTATGCCTTGAGGGAGTGACATGCTGGTGTGGAAGCTGCTGTTGGAAGAAAATGATCCATTTTCGTTTTCGGAGTAGGCAGCTGATTCCATTTTAGTGTGGTTTTTGTTAGAATTAAAGACAATCTACTCTTTTTTGTTGGGGTGATTTAATTCAAAAAGGAAATATCTTTGATAATGCAGATTCATTTATTAATTATCTTATTCCAGAATCATCAAATCGAATAAAATAGAAAACGCTCAAAACAAACAGAAATAACACAAATCAATGAAAAACAAAACTAGTAGCTTCTAATAGTAGACTACTTTCAGCTGATATTAATGCCAAAAATTTATTAAAAACACATTGAAAAGAGAACAAAAATGCTCAAAATACTCTTATTTTTACAGTTGTTGTGAGTATTTTGATTCAAGAAATAAGTAAATTTTTTGAGGTTGCTACTCATACTGCAGTAAGCTCAGCATCCCAATCCTCATAATCTTGTTAAACTACTACTTAACTTGTACTGCTATTCTACCTATTGATCTCAGAATGTTCCTTGCAATTGAGGTTATGGTTAGATGAGGTAACTTCTTAGGGTTGCTATTTGTTCTATTACTCCAATAACGATACCATTGGAAATCCTTCTTTGAGTTCATCAAATATGGAAGTCTTTTGATTCCCATCTGCTTAGAAACCTAAATCTGGATAAAATTCGGCCTATCCTTTCTGCTGATCTGGAGAATTAGGATATTTCTTTGCTTTATGAGTCTTTTGTTAATTATTAGATTTTAAAGCCATTTTAGTGTTTTTCTTATTATCAGCATTTGCAGCAGTAGTATTAGTATTACAATTAGTAGGTTTCTCCTTAACTGCTGCACCACAATGAGGCGATATCTTTTGAACACTTGCCTATTTCGTTGTCTGCATTTTATTGAGATCAGGGGGAATGCATTGTACTTTGAAATTCTTAGGAAATCTTACAGGATCCCAGAATTCCTCATGAAATACGTCGCGCTATCGCTTAGAAGGAAGTCGTTTTGATTTGTTTGATGACTCGAAATAACCACTCTCTTATTGGTTGCTAGATTGTTACGAATTTGTTCCAGGTAGCAGTATTTATTTGCCATTTGATTCCGTTTCATTGTTATTTCTTTCTGTGCTTGATTTGATTAAATCTCCCTCAGATTGAATTTAGTCTTCTAAGGTGTGTGAACTATCATCATTGCAATCTTCTTCTTCACTTTCTTGGCAATCGCCATCATCATCTTCATCTTCCTCATTGTTTTTCTCTTACAACTCACCTCCTTCTACTTCTTCTTATTATTTGAGATCATCCAAATCATCATCTTATTAACAACTACTAGCATTATCCTTACCCTACACCAGATTCAATATCTGCAAGAGTTGATCGCACTACTCCACTGAAAGAAGCGGTTATTAATTCAATTAACTACTCTAATTCTTCTACCCTACTAGAGGCTATTATGCTTCCTTTATCCTGCTGCTACGTTGACTATCAGATTCATCAAATGAATTCTGCACAACATCTTCTTCATCTTTATCAGCACCACTACTATTTGTATTTGCTACTACTTCTTCATTAAGTTTCTCTTAATATTCGTTTTATTCTTCCACAACCTAGAATTTACTTTGATTTTCCTTTTCGTTGCTAAAAATGTGTTTCAGTGTATTTGTTTTATTATCACAGTTATCTTGCTATTCTTTGCCTTTTATTTGAGTTTTATCTTTCAATAGCTCATCTAAAAGATCTTGTTTTGTGTCTCTGTTTAAGTTGCCCTGTTTCTCCTTAACATTTTTGATATTTACGCTAATTTCACTGTCTTCTTTATTCTATTAATCAACATCTTCTTGAGTATAGAGAGGTTTGAATAGATTATCTACTTTTCTAACAGATAGTAAAGATTATGTACTTGATTCTTCTTCTCCAATGTACTTTCTCTTTGAATCCTTCTGTTTGCCTAAGTTGATTTGCTTTAAGACTATTTCCTCCTTGAATTCAGTCAAATTCTCTTTTTCCTCTGTAAGTTTCATCCACCCAGTCTTACTATTATCCATATTACCCATAAAACCATTCTTTTCATCAGTTTGAATTACCTTAATCAATTCTTCCACTTCTTTTCTATGTTCTTATTCTTCCTCAAGCAAATTCTTTTCCTTCAGCTTTTCTTCCTCCATCAGAGAATAATTCTTTAATATTTAATTATTTTCATTCTATCCACCATTCTACCCATGCATATGATGATTATGATGAATAAAATGCAATTTATAATCAGTATTGTTGTTCTCCTACAACAGCAAGCAAGGTAATTATTTTCCAGGACTGCTTGTCTAGCTATCTAAATCTAGTTTCACATTTTACAGACTCCAAGATGCTTCTAAAGTTTATCTCTTATGATTTACTGATTCATCATGAGATGAACCACCACCACCATCGTGATCTTCATCATTCTTTTCCTTCATCATCATCTGAATACCTTCTCCTTCAGCTTCTTGTTCTTAGAATCCATTGTATCGATAATTTGGATGAATATTTTCTATCATTTATCTTTTCTCCTAGCCATCGCTAGTTTACCCTCTATTGCATTTATTTTCTTCCCCTTCTTATCCATTAGCATCCTGCTGAGTCTCATTTCCATAACTTTCTAAATTAATCTACAGTTGACTATTTATCCTTCTCCTACTCGTTTCCCTCTTCCTAAGTATTACTGCTTTTGGTGGTAATCCTAATCCAGCATTATCAATCCCTTTATTCCTTTAATTCTCCCTATCATTCCCCTCTTAATCTGTTTTATTCTTCTACCTACCTTACAGTATTTCATCTAATAAATTCGCTACTTTATTCTCTTCATTTTGATCTAACTTAACCCCTGCATTCTAGCTATCCTACTGAACACTAAACGAAATCCTGCTCGATGTCTTGGAAGGCTTGAATTTCCTACTGTGAGCATGTAAACTTGAACATCTGGGTGTACTTAACTGCTAGTGATTCAGTGATATGTTTGTGCTCATATCAGGAGTCTACGGAAGCAATAATGAGTGCTCATAACGCTGACGATAAGTTCCTCCATCGATGGAGACACCTTGAGGTCTTTTAAAGCGATTGGCATTTCTTCTCCCAGAACTCGATGCATTCACAGATGTAAGAATACTAGTTTACTGAGTAATGCTTTCAATATTGGTTTTATTGTTGCTATTTCCGGTATCAATGCTGATGCTAGTTCTTGCTTTGTAACGAGGATTCTTGTTGGAGGCTTACTGTGTAGAGGAGGAGGAGGCTTGTCTAATTGACAATGAGACATTGCCAGGCATGTTTTGTGAATAATCCTCAGATTGTTTACTTTCAGCTAAATTAAAGAGCTATTTCTAAGCTTATTGGTCGCTATTCTAGCTCAGTATCATGGATTACTTAGGACTCTCACTTTCAACGAGTAATCCTCTCAACTGAATCCTGGCTAATCTCTTCGAATGGCTCTCCATATTTTGAGTTGATAATTACAGTTTTTATTAGAATTTACAGGGATTAAAACTAGTTTAGACAGTTTAAGCTGTTTTCGATGGACTATTCGATTAATATCCTGAGTACAATTATCTCATGCTATTAGTGTACTCTTCGTCTGTTTGCTCTTATCTTGTATCTCTAGAAACACTGGAATTTCTCTTTAGCACCAGATGCTACCTTCCAATCACTTTTTCTTTCAATTGAACCTCAGGGACATATGAATAGTTAGATTAATCACTTTTTAGCTGCTCAGGCGAGTCGTAGAAGTATTATTATTGTTGTTGTTATTACTGTTATTATGTTGAATTTAGCACTTGATTGCTTGTATCTCTGCTTCTTTCTCGTGAAGCAGTTTGATTTCGAGTCTTGTAAAAATTAATTCTGCTCTGAAATGCACTAACTACAGGTGTATTCGCAGTGGTATGTCTGGCGAGAGGGAGTCGATTTGTTGTTCGTTCATCTGAAACTGCTAAAACTACCTTTTCTTCTATTTTCTCCTGGATTCTTCCACTAACTTTCAAATGCTTCCTGTGATCTTCCTCGCGCAACAAGCAGCAGCCAATTTAGCAGTCATGAACAGCTCTGAGTGCATTTTCAAGTAGACGAAAACTTGGAGCATCATTGATAATCAATCTTAATTCTTGTTTTCTCTTCAATCTAATTGTCATCTTCTTCTCCCTAGAGGGATTTCCACTCTAGCTATTTGCGCCATTCTTTGCAGTTTCCATGAGTACTCCGCTTATTTCCTTCCAAAAGAAACACACAAAAGAGTTAAAAATACAAGGGATCCATCTAGTTTTCCTATGGGTATTTAAGCCATTTTCCATTTAAATCAACAATAAGTTAATCTCTAATTTCTAAATTCTGTTGAACGAATAGGGATGTTTACTTCGAAGGATATTCGCTTCTGTTTTGTAGGGTTGCTTTCAAGTTATATTGCAACTACAAAGCTCTCTAAGTCAAGACATATTATTAGGGCTTAGTCTTTCTTTTAATTATCAGACGTTGGCTTTATTTCCGCCCTGCTCTCAATCTTCAATGGTCCCTTTTGCATATTCCAAACCAAAAACAACATTGAAAACTTGTTCCTCTCCATATGATCAACTCAAAAAATCATTAGAGAGATCAATCTGTTGAATAAGTTTTCATTTTTTACAGAATAAGCTGAATCAATTGTGAATTATGCTGGCAGGCTCATTACCAAGCTCAAGCTTGCTGCCGAAGACCTTGGGAATGCAAAAGAAGAAGCCTCTGTTCTTATCAGTATAATTATTGCTATTCCACTGAAAAACTAATTAAAAATTCTGGCTCAAAAGACTCACTTTGGTAATATCTCCACTCGTCTTTTACTTACTGCCGTTGATGTCACCATTAAATCTAATAAATCTATTAATAATCGTAATTCTGCTGTATTTACAAGAACTCAAAGCACTTAGCCTTTTAAAAAATATTCTTTTATTAGCATAGTCTGCTAATATTTCAAAGAATAATGACAGAAGAAGCAAAACAACAAAACAAAATATAAAAAATATCATTGTTGTGGGGGGGAAGATAGGATTGTCCTTGTAGAATCAAGAAGAAAAGTTTGAACTAAAAGTCAGAAAGTAATAGCTAACCCTTTTACTATTATTATGGTTAGGCATTGAAAGAAGTTTAATATCTGAAATAGCTGTGTGCTTTTTTCTTTATGACTTTGAATTTCGAAAGAGATCCAGAAAAAAGAAACAATTTTAATAATTTTTTTTCTCAAGCAAAAACAGACTTTTCGTGCACTAATTGCAGTTTGTTTTCAATGGCTGCTCGATCTGCTCATAGACCTACTAAGGGTGAAGAATTCGATTATGATTAATATGGATTTTACTTACCTTTGTCGAAGATTAAGCTGCTGAATGACAAACAATCGCTCAAGAAAGTGAATGCTCGTGTTGAAAAATGGAGGAAAATGCTACCGAATATTGCACACTTGATATCATCGTAGAATAAGAAATTAAAAGAACGCATTAGAAAAGGTATTCCAGATGGTATTAGAGTCAAGGTATGGCCTCATTTAGCAAAAACAGAGACCTTCAAGTAGAAATTTTCCTTCACGGAGCTAGCGAATTCACAGAATTTTCCTTACCAAACGGATATTGAAGTTGACTTGAATCGGACATTCCCGAACCATCAGCTATTTCAAAATAAGAACAACTCTGGATTAAAAGCACTTAATTCAGTTCTCAAAGCAGTATCGCTAGCCCACGCGGAGATGGGATACTGCCAAGGTCTCAACTTCATTGCAGCAGTAAAAGAAGAAAATATCATATGAAAAATAGATTTATGCAAGAAAATTAGAGAAAAAAAATGAAATAGAATCAAGATAATTGCTAAGAATAGGATGAATTGTTTTAACCTACTTCTATTTTCTTCTTCTCCTTTTGATCTATTCTCTCATGGTTTTTTGTTTAGGCCTTCATGATTTATCTGAATGACGAGGAAGCCTTTTTCTTGATTATCAGTCTCTTGGATAACTACGACTGTGAAAAAATGTACATGGACGTATCCAGCATCCGAAAACAACTCTACGTCCACGACCATTTGCTGAAGAAATTCATGCCAGAAATCACCGAACATCTCGCTAAATTCTCCATCGAAACTATTACATTCGCTACAGGTTGGTACATGACACTTTTTAGCTCAGTGCTGCCTTTCAAATATTTCCTCCGAATCATGGACATTTTCTTTCTTGAGAAATGGAAAATCATCTATAGGGTTGCTCTAGCCATGCTTAAACTCAAGAAACATAGACTCTTAGCTGCGAAGAATTTCGAGGAAGTGTTTATGGTCTTGAAAGATTTCTCCGAATATGAAAATAGCACTATTGATGAAGATAAGTTCTTCAAAAGTGCATGCAATGATTTTAGCTTCTCGAAGAAGTTAATAGTGGAGCTTGAAAGGTAGTATGAGATAGCGAACCCACCTTAACCTAAGAGATAAATTGTTAATCGACCTGTCGATGATAAACAAGCAGAACCTGAAATAAATGATAATAATAAAGAGCATAATAATGTTAATAATGAGACTGAAAAACAAAAAGTTGAAGAAAATAATGATAAAACTAACCATAATAACATAGACAAAAATGATCCTAAAAATTAATAAAATCATCAGCCTCAAGGATAACATAAATCTGATCAAACAGTGGTGAATGGTAATATTGTATAAAATGGGAAAGAAAATGTTGTTGATTCAGAATTAGCAAGTAAGTCTATCATAGAGTATTGCTAAAACGCACATGCTGAAAACCAGTAATCAGGGGATATCACGAAAAGTCCAGTGAAGAATTAAGTGTAGATTGACGCTTCCTGCAATCTGTCACCTAGTTTTTCAAATGAAAACAAACCAGCAATCAAAATGAATAACTAAAAAACACTGTAGACAATTCAATCTAAGAGTGAATAGGATTAATCAGCAGCAATAACAGGGTAACATTAAACCAATGGACTTCATATCAATCTCTAGAAAATTGAAACAAACTGAATAGCTACTTGGAGATTAAGATTTTCAATAAGTATGATTATGAGAAAGATGAAATTTTGGATTCTTAACCTATTTAATCTATGTAAACATTGAAATTTAGTTTTGTTTTTTACATTTAATTTTTGGAAATAAGGAAAAAGTTAACAAAAAATGTAAAAACAACAACTGCAAAACTTACGAATTTAAAGAGAAAAAAACAAAAATAATAGATTGCTATTGAATGTAAAAAGTGAATGCATCTTGTGTTTGTTTCAAACACTGGAATTATGAAGCATCGCATCTTAGTTTTAATCGTGGAAATAGTAGATTTTTAATTATATTAGATCTTTAATTAGTATTGAAAATGTTAGGTAACTCAGATAACTTCCTGAGTTTTAGAGGGAGCTTAGTAAATTTCGAAGGGAATCATTTGATATTTTGCAAAAGAAAACTACAATTGTTTCTCCTTTTTCATGGTCTTATTTCAAGCAGTAATCATATTTGCTAGTACCATTCGCTTTTTCGTCCTTGTAAGAGTCTTCTAGGCAACATTTCTAGGGAGAATGCTAAACGATGAGTCAATGAAAAGGATTTTCTCTAATTCTTCTGGAGTCGGAGTGATAAATCTACAAAAAATAGCCAAGGTTTATATCATAAAAATCTTTCTTTTTTGCTAAGAATAAGCTTCCCTCCCTCCCTTCCTCCTCTTTAAATCCTTTATTTATCTTACTTGAAATCTGAGAAATCAACAGTGCTTTTAAGTGTAAAACTCAATGGAATCTATATTTTCACAGGAAATCCTTCTTCGGAGAGAAGATTCTTGACTTCTGGTTTGACTAAAAACTCATTTAGCTTCTGCAACATTGGGTTAGATCGTTCCAATACGGCTAACACAGGGAGGAATTGCTTATTTCAAAAAAAACATAAAAGAATTCAGTGTCAGATGCTGGAAGAAATAGTAATATTTCATGCATAACTTCAATCTACTCAGGGCTATTTTTGATTGTTTTTTGTTACCTTAAGCGTTATGGGATATTCTTTGGACATCCATAGATTGCAAATGACTTTCTTTTCCTTAGATTTACTCCATTCTTTACTATTCCTTTCTGCTTTTAAATTGTAGTTCTCTTCCTTGGAGTCATGCAGTGCTAAATAAGCCTCAGAACTAGCAAACATCTTTACATCATCCATGTTATTTGAATTACTTGGATTATTAGCATTGCTGCCTATGCTGTTAGTGCTCTTTCTGGTTTTGTATTCATACCCAATCTTCATTTGAAATCTTCATGCAAATACAACCAAAATTATCATTTCTTAAGATACTCCTCAACCCCAAAGAGCAAATAAACTAAGTTCTTTACTGTAGAGATTGATACTGGCCTAATCTTTTCTTCAACGGATTGCCATTCCACACAGACTTCACTGGATTCACATTGCAAGAGACAACTTCAACTGTATTCAAAAACGGTTTGGATTCAAGAAGATCTTCAATGATTTTCTTTTTTTCTTAGAAATCAAGTGGCTCGGAGGGATCGGTGATTGTCTTATTCGATTTGTTCACGAGAGTTAGCTTTCCATTTCGAAATATTAAGCTCATGTTTCTGCGCTTGCATTTGAGATTCGTCACTCCAACTAGAGTCGTATCGAGTCGAAATGAATCTCCAATTTTCCAAAAGATAAACGTATCCGAGGGAGCAAAATAACCCAAAAATGGAATCACACTTTCGAAATGCCATTTGATTTCAATGTAACAATCAGGCATCACTAGCAAAAGGGAAGATAGCTTACCAAGAGAATCAGACAATTTTCGCTTCTTTGATTGGTACAGATACTCAAAGAGTGTCGTCGTCAGCTTCACGTTCCGCTGCGAACAAAAAAGTCAATCAATCAGTAAATTTCATTTTAAAAATGGATTATTTCCTACAGCTTTGACTGCTTCATCTAATGGAGAGTACTCTAGTTCATTTCGAATTCTAGGATCAGCTCCAATTTAGAGTAAGTACTTGAAAATATGATAGAATTCATCATTTTGTATGCTGAGTTTGGTTGCAATAAAAAGCAAAGTGTTGCCTAATGCATCTTTTGTATTTTTGACTTGATTCCCTAGAGTCTCAAGGAGCTTCTTAAGTTACACAAGATCTCTTGTAAAAAGCGCTTTGATAAGAAGAGGATGCAGCATAAAAAATTAATGAATTCGATCGAGTTGCATTTCGTCATTCGGCGTTAACGGATAACTTCTGATGTCATCTGTTTCTGCGTTTCTCAAAAGTGTTGAAATATTCGGGGAATTATTTTCATTTTAAGAATGCTATTTCTCAAATTCTTAAGTAGTCTAATTAAAGAGTTGTCCAGTTGTGCAGTATGTTAGGTTGCTCTAAAGATGGCTGCCATGAGAAGGGTTGTTATTATTGTTGTTGTGATTATTATTCGTAATTTATATGGAGCTTTCTTAGAAATCAAATTCCCTTGGAGCATTTCCAAATTTAGCTGTACTTATGATTTATTCAAGAACCGAGCCTCCTGGAGTTGTCTTGATGAATTTTATGTCTTTTATAGCAATATCATCTACGTCAACTAGTTTGGGTGTAACTCCATCTTTGCTGTCTGCGTGATTCAAACCCAAAGGATTATTGTTAAAAACAAGATTTTAGGTAATTCTTTAAGAAGTTGATTTATCAGCTTGAATAATTTAACAGTTCTCTTCATTTCTCTATGTCTCTTCGAATTGCTGCTTAATTTGCTAAACTAAGGAATGCTATTTACCCTTTGTGGATAGCATTTTATTCGACTGGTACTCGTGTTACTGTGATTCTTCTTCTTTTTTAGATTCATTTTCATTTTCTTCTTCTTCTTCCTAATAATTCTATCCTGTATCCGTTTTGGATATTCCCACAACCTGCTAACTACTCGCATAGAGACTGAGTTGATAATTTAGCCCACTAGCAACAACTAGAGCACTATTGTTATGGCAATTCTACTTTGGTTCCTTGAGTGAAACAGGATCTAATGAAGATCCTTCATGAATATCCTCACTGTTTAATCTTATTATGTTTCTTCTCAACATATTGTTATTCTTATTCTCGTAGTAATTGTCCATTGCAGATGGCTTAATCCTATTAAAATTACAATTATACTTATCTTTTTGATCTTGCTCTTAGACGTAGCTGCTTTCTTCTAATTTAGAATAGCTCCCAAGGACATTTCTGCCGAGAAAGAATTAATTCTATTAAATATGTCTGTAGTTTTTCTAAGGTGGACTCAAGACAATATCCTCATCAGCATTGGATGAAGAACAATCCTGGTAGAAGCATTCTCTTACCTGATTCTCTGCTTTATCCAAAGGTTAAACTTCCTCCTCGGACAGATTGCTACTGTGAATCTAATGGATTTCTGCAGAAGGAATCTACGGATGCTATGACTGATTTAAACCCAAACTAAACTGATTAAAATACCTTTACGCACTTGCAACCTTATGCGTTGAGAAGCTCTAAATCCTTCTGTCTAAGCATTGATCTACGCTCTCCTCTGTTAGGATTAAATCGCATTCGTTTCTGACACTAGTTTTCAGTTAGTAGTTCGCACTGCTCGCTGAGTTAAACTAATGATTTCGATTTCTCATCGGAGACATACCAACTTGGCATTACGATACTTGTTGCTATTTTATCTATTGTAGACCATCCTTTTTAAGTGACTTTTATCTTGCTATTTCTGCTGGTGTTTAGTTGAATTGTTATGAGTTTTCATGCAAAGAATGCGAAGGATATTTAAATTAGTATCTCTTATCAGCGTGTAGTTGTTTTTCCTCTTTCATTGCATGTGTCCTTTCTATTTAACTTAATTAATAGATTCACTGAATTTTTGTATTTTCACTACTTTCTCTCTCTCTCTCTCTCTTTCTCTCTTTTGTTGCTCAAAGCTACTTAATAAATTATCCTTTGTAATCTAATTAAATAACCAGTTTGTTAAAATGTTCCTTCTTCCTTCCCTCTCCCCTCTGAATAATCTCGATAGACTAGTTTGACTTGAGTAACAAATTCTTTCGATTTAATAAATCAGATACAGTAGATATATTATTCCTGTTATTTAAATATCATAATTCTATGCAGTTTTGGTAAATATTACTAAACCTCTCCCATCTGAAAGAAGGTTTTCTTTGAGTTCTGCGTATACATCGGTTTCTCCTGTCACCTCGATCCTCAGCAATGGAGTTGAGAATGCTTGCAAAGGCAGTTTGATCGAAGGGAATATTTTCACAAATTAATTCCAGCCATTTGCATTGAAATCCTTGAATGCATGCTGCTCAAGAAGAATATTGATTTCCAAGAAATCCAATCAAAACTAAGAAGTTCTTCACAGCCAACTGCTCAGATCTTCTTATTTTCGATGTTATCTATTTCTCTATTTAACGAATTTTGAGTAGAAGCAAGAGGGTATTTAAAATATTATCAAAGAGGACTCAGTTTTTCTCAATCTATCTTTTGCTTTTTGTAAGATAGTATCAGATTAATAGTCCATTCTCAAGACATACTAAACAAGTAAATCACTCATCTTATAAAAGTTAGTAAAAATATTATTCTTAATTGATTCTTCATCTCCTTTATTAAACATAGTGAATTGTTTAAATATTTGGATCTCTGTTGCTAAAGTTCCAAGCTAATGTTTGTAAAACCATTAATTATTTAAGATCTGTTACATCCTCTCGTGCTTCTATGTCATCATCTTAACTTTACAGAGCATGATACCGTATTTGATTTAAACACCTAAAGATTCTACAAATCGAAAATTTTGGCTGCGATGTTTGAATTCCTTTTGATAATAATATATTATTCTATTGTTTTAGCAACTAGTTATGGCTTTATCGCTGAAAATATTATGTAAGATTATGCTAATTGTTGTATTCAATGGGTTTATCTATTATGCAACAAATGCAAGTGTTGATGAATTATTTAAGCTTTGAATTGGAATGAAACAATGATGAACAATTTCAGCTACAGAATAAATATCGTTTTGAATAATAAAAGACAAGTATTGGAATCCAAAATAAGCCGAATATTAATAAGAATAGAACTTGCTTATTGGGGGGGGGAGAGGAGGAAGGAGAGGAATACTCTGTTACCTAAGTTAGTTTCTAAACATTATTAAATATTGGAAAAGAGTTAGGAAGGTAATACAATATGTTTTAAAAGAGCTATCAATGAGTGAATTATTTTAGCTTACTTGCATAACTCTTTGCATCTTATTTTGTATTTTAGTTCTTTATTGTCATGTATTTTCAGAAATGAATTCAGAAAAAATACAAGAGAATATTTGGGCTAGCGAGATAAAGAATTAATTATTTTGAAAATCACCTTTGGCTCCCCAAATAATCTAAAATTTAAACGATTCGCTTAGCTTGGGGGAACTCTTAAACAACAAGAATCAAACTAGTCTATCGGTTCTTGTTGCTTAATCTCACTATGGTGCAACTCACCCTTTTTAAAGGATTGAAAATGGATAAATTGAAAATGTATCTTATTTTTTTCAGTGTTTGAATGGAAGTTTAAAATCTACTTTGAAACTTCTCGTTGTGCAAATGCATCATGCTCCTTCCTCACTGATTCAGGGTGACTTCAAAGTAGTAGAGTAAATTCGAAATATTGGGGCAAGAGCTTTTGAATGTTGATAACGTTTTTATTCTTCTGAGCTTATTAGATTAAATTAATGCTCATTTATGAGCTGTTTGTCTGGTGTAGCAAAGGGGGATATCAAAAATAGAGGTCTCGAGCATTTCATTTCGAAAACATTAATTCAAGTTAAAAGTGCAAAACCAAAAAATATTAGTTTTTGAATAAATGGAAAAAAGCCAAGAAAATAACAATTTCATCAATACTTCTGATAATACTAATAATAGTGATGACTCTTCTAATGAATCTCAGATAACTAAGGGAATTTTACACATAAACTAAAACAAAGTGCTTTCAGAATAAGTCCCTCCTTTATAGGGCTCTAATTCTCTCCCAGAGTCTCCTACTTCAGTAAAAATTAAATACAATTCAATTTACTTTTCGATGTTATTAAAAATTTCAGCTTTCCCTTAGCTTGCGCCAAAGATAGTAATGAATTTGGCTTATTTTTTACATTTTAAACTTTTATTGTTTAGTTGACGAAAGAGTAGGATGACAAACTGGCAGCTCTCTTTCAGAAAAAAGATCAAGTTATTGAGGGTCAAGTGAAAGTTATCGAGGGTAAAGAGAAAGTTATTCAGGATCTACAACAGGGTCACTAAGTAGATATTCAGCTCAAGGATAAAGAAATCCAGAGAATTAAGCAGGAAAAGGATGAAGAAATCCAGAGAATTAAGCAGGAAAAGGATGAAGAAATCCTGAGAATTAAGCAGGAAAAAGATTTAGAAATTGAAAGGATGAAGCAACAACTACTGACCGTAAACATCTCTTAGAATTAGCCTTCTGGAGCTTAACACAAGAAGAACATCTGAGATCCAGAAGAAGTACAATGAGGATGCTATTTGAAAAGCTTTCACAGAAATTCTAAAGTTCATATAATTCTGTGCGCAACAAAAAAGAATGTGTTTGTAATCAAATGTCTTGCTTTAATGACTATTAAGACATCGTTTTTTTATTAGTTTGATTCATTATGCCTCTTTCTCTCTTTCTCTGATAAGATAACTATCGATACAATTGCTATGTATGGGTCTCATTAAAAAAGACTTTGAGTTATCGAATTTATTTTTGTTTAGTCTCCTATTCGAAATCGATTGCCAGCAGATTCGCATAGAGAACACTCAGATTCTTGTGAACCTCCAGAAAGTCAATCCAAATAAAGACATATTTATTTATTAATAAACTCTTCACCCTCTGTCCCTTCCTTTCTCTTTTTATGTCACCCAGCATTCTTACTTGCCCACACGCACACACTAACACAAAGGTAAACAATAAAATATCACTCTCTTTCTTTCTGCCTTATCAGAGTTTAGAGAGTCTTGAATCTGAGGATGAGAGTAGAATATTATGAAGGATTTACAGTAGAGCATCTCCAGATTCGAAATCTTAACGATTAGAACAACTATTCTGAGAATAAAAAAGAAAACATGATACATGATACGGCATTCGAATAGCTCATTTCAGTCTTTTAAATAATGGTTTGCTTGAGTTTGAGTGGCCACTTATTCGCAGCATTGGGATTTCTGCAAAATCTCAAAAAATCTATTAAATATCAAGTTAGCATTCAAACAACAACAAATTATTGAAGTTAAGACAAAATCTTTTGAGATGTTCTCTGTTTTTTCCTGATAAAAATGCAATAATTTCTTTTGAAAGAGAATTCACTCTCAATCTATGAAAATACTCACCAAAAACAAGACAATAAAATAAACAGTTCTGCAGGAATAATTATCTTTCTCTGTGTCTTCTCCTTAATCTCATACTTCCTTAATCTTCAAAGAGGTAATCATTTCTTTTTCTTTTCTGGCTCAATTGAGTCTGAGAAGAACACAATTGTCCATGTCCCTTCAAGAGCATTGCAGAGAACGAGCCTTACTTGTCTGTCAGGATCATCTCTAGCGAATTCCACAATTTACCCTAGTCCAGAGAATTAACTAGAAAGCACTTGCGGTGGTGTCAGAATCTTTGCGTTTGAAGAGTGCCTTAACACGTTAACTAAAGTTGATTGCTTCACGAATGTTACCATTTCATTCCTGGAGGGTGTAACCAAAAATCAGTTTGTTGCAAGGTTCAAAACATCTGTTACCATTTTTCAGGTGGTCTATCTTCAAATTTAGGAAAGACTCCTGCAACGTAGAGTTTGATTTCTTCTTGAGTTGCAAAGAAAGGAAGGAGATTTTCCTTGAAAGTTTTTTTGTCGCTCTTTGCAAAAGCTTCTGTGAACTTGTCGAAGAAATAAGCAGACTCCAATTTGATTTCAAGTTCCTTTTTCTTGAGCATCTTCTCCATTTTAAGTTCTTTTTGATTCTTCGATTGGAATATCCCATTCACGTACTCACCTAAAATTGTTCAGTTAAATGATTTGCATAACGCAGAATTAGTAATACCAGCAATTATTAATGTACCTTCCCATTTGTTGCCGTCTTTATCTACAAAATATCCTTCTCCATGCATTTTATGATCATTCCATTCTCCTTCATATAATGTTCCATCAGGAAATTCATACGTGCCTCTGCCTTGTTGTTTTCCTTCAAACCACTCTCCTGTGTATATTGCACCACTTGTGTATCTTCAAAGAATAATAATTTGTCAGATACATTCTTGAACTTGCATTAAGATCACTTACTTGTAAACACCGAATCCTTGCATTTTATCTTCATGCCAAGACCCTCTGTATTCTTCATTTCCTGCTTCATAGCTTGTACTTCCTAGTAAGAAAAGAAAAGCATTTGATTCTCTAATCGAAGCTTAAGAAAAAACCAATAGTTTGCTGTAAAAATACCTTAGAATATGAGCACACCTTCGCCATGCTTCATTTTTTATCCATTAACTAATTTCCATTAACCTTCATAGACTAGACCATTACGATACTCGAATCTACCGAATCCTTCCATTTCGATATGCTACTACACTTATGGCTCTACAACTGGAGCAACAACCTCTGGCTCAGGAGCTGCTAAAACTCCTTTAGAACCTACTTTCTGCTATTATGGCTGTTTTGACATATTTTTCAAAGAAATTACTTTTTTTTTAAATTGCTTTTCTTATTGTTTTAGGTTCTATTTCACAATTTCCTTTATATTTTTTAAAGCTAATAGTGGGAACTGCCTTCTCAAGACAAACTCAAAGGTTTCATTTTAGTAATTGAGTATTTATTTAATTCAATATTGAATAAATAATATTTGATATTTTAATAGTCAAACTTTAATTTAATTTATAACAAGCAAATGTTTTCCTAAGAAGTTATTTTGTCATTCATTTAATATAATATCACAAAAGAATTGTATGAGCTGCTGAATGGAAAATTATTTTATGCTAATAATCCATGGAAAACTAGAATAATTATGAGAAAGGAAATAGCGTTAATCTATGATGAAAAAAAGTAAAATGAAAAATTTACTCCTAATTATAATTTTGGAATAAAAAGGACTTAAAGCAATCTTGGATGAAACTAAGAATCTGAAGAGAGTTCTTAGCAAAATAAGAATAAATTATTTCATTCATAGCCATATCCACAAGGAGGGATGCTTGATTGTTAAACCCTTTGAAGATGTTGAAAATAGAAAAATGATTCTAAAAAAGATTTAAAATAAAAGGATAACTAGCAATTTCAAAAACCTGATTTTGCTTTTTTTTGTATTCGATGCATAACTTGAGAAATAATCTCATTGTTTTGAGTAAGTTTATACTTATTTAAACCAAGAAAGAGATGTTAAAGTTGTAAGAAGTAGTATTCCTAATCATTTAAAGTAATTCAATTTTACAGAATAAAAAAGTTAGGGAAAAGAGGGAAAGGTTAATTATTTTTAAAAGATTTTGTTAAGATTAATAATTTGAGCGGGTAAGAAAGCACAATGACAAAAAAAGGGGAACTTTCTGGAGTAATTTAATTACTATTGTCGTGTGTATATTCAGCTGAGTAAATAATAATTAGTGTGGAGATCTAGAAGCCTAAAGAAAGATTCCTCAGCGTCAGACTAATTTAATATCTTCAAGCAAAGAGCACTAGACATTTCTTCGATTGGACATTTGATTTTTCTATGGAATTACTTCAAATATGTGTGTGTGTCCAGGTCCTAGTTACCAATTCTTTGCTTAAAAAAACATCTAAATTATTATTTGAAAATAAGAAAAAGCGAATTGTAGTTTAAGATCCATTTTTTATTTTGCAAATTAGCATTCAAGTCATTGAGACTTGAAATTTATTTATGTTCCTAATAAAAATGAATAGAAACTAAAGATCCTTTTTCGAGAAGCCTACAAATACTTAGTGCTTGCTGCAAATGCAATCAAAGAGATTAACAAATATTATTTTTCACATTTCTACGTGCATAAAATAGGTTTTGATTGAATGACATTTCAGAGAGAGATACTTTAGCTATCGAATGTGCAAGAAGATACAAATAAAGGAGCCACAAATATGATGGATTGATTTATTTTAAGAACATATGAAAGGGTTGATGAAGTCAAGCATAAAACACTTAAAATATCTCATTTTAATGCGTAATTAATTATCTTTTCAAATCTCCAACTAGTGGGATTACGACAATTTTGCGATTTTAGCTGTTGCTTTCGCGTCCTCAATAGAACATCTAGATCAACTTCAAACTTTGAAATACCTGCCCAGAGTAAAAGAGAAAATTTATAAAATTAACTTAATTAGCTGATAAATAAGCCCAGTAAGAACAGAAAAAACTATTAATTAAAAACCATGATCAATCGAACATTCAGGTACCACTTCGCAACTGCTACGCACACACCGATTTGTGTGATCGGAGGAGGATCAGCTAGCCTGAATTTCACAGCTTAACTCTCGAGAAGACCTAATGTGTTGAAGCACTCCATAAGAGTCTTTGAGCCTTCCAAGATCCACTATTACTAGCCAGCTTGGACAATGGTTGGAGGAGGCATATCTGATGTCAAAGATTCCTATCGTCCTATGTCCGAAGTCTTCGGGAAATCTATTAATTTCACGTAAAACGCTGTTCAGAAGGTCATTCCAGAAGAGAACAAGGTCATCACTGATGACGGATAAGAATGGACTTATGATCATCTTGTGGTGACTTCAGGAATCAGATGTGATTTCGAAGGAATCAAAGGTATTTTTCAATTAAACATAAATGAAATAGATTTTTACTATCATATTATTTTAATAATATGGGTCTATTTCTACATAAGAAATAACTTATGCCTCCAAGCAGATCTTTATCATTATCTTCCTTTCAACATTTTTATTATAGCTTTTCTTTAAAATTCTTTGAGATAGATATTTTTCTAGAAAATACAATAAAAATCAATTTGATTTAGATAAAACAAAGAATCTTTCTTTCTTCAATTTAATCTGCCAACAAATTGAAACTAATTGATTTTTAATTAAATCCTACTTTTTAACCATAAAAATAGGTTTAAAAGAGGCACTTGACGATCCTGATTGCCCAGTTGGTTCAATCTATTGGAAGGACTATGCTGATAAATTTGACAAATTCGCAGCAAATATCAAGAGCGGCAAAGTTATCTTTACTGAACCATAAATGCCAATCAAATGTGGTGGATCTCCTTAAAAAGTTCTGTATTTAAATGAAGAGCGTTTCCGCAAGAATGGAGTTCGCAATAACATCGATTTGGAATTCAGAAAAACATCCCCAGTGTTATTTGGTGTACCTAAATACGCTGAATCCTTAGCAGTAGTGATCAAAGAAAAGAACATCAAGTTGACTTTAAAAAACAAATTAGTTGAAGTTAGAGGAAAGCAAAGAATAGCTGTTTTTGAAGATTAAGACACGAAGGAACTCTAAGAAGTTAAATTCGATCTACTTCACGCTGTGCCTCCTTAATCAGCTCCTAAATATATCGCTGAAAGCGGTCTAGGTGATGCAGCAGGCTACTGCGATGTCGACAAATTCACTTTGATTCACAATAAATATAAAAACATCTGGTCAATTGGTGACAGTTCTTCTTTGCCAACTTCGAAGACCGCTGCTGCAGTGATGAGCTAAACACCAATTGTAGTGGACAATCTACTTCATGTCTGGTAGAAAAATGGTAGTGCCAATACACTCCCTTAAAAATACTACGGCTACACAAGTTGCCCGATTTTCACTGGTGACATGAAACTCCTCCTTGCAGAATTCAAATATGACGGCGTTGTAGATGAAACCTTCTATAGACATTAGAATTCCCCACATTACGCGTTCTTCTTCTTAAAGAAATACTTCTTCCCGTTCGCTTACTGGCATTTAATGACAAGAGGAATCTGGTATGGAAGATCAGGATTCCTTCCAGTTTTAACCAGGGCTTTTACTGGAGTTGCTTGAGAAGCTTTTATTATAAATTATGATAGATTGAATTATTTTTATTATTTGGAGAAAACAAAAAAGTGGATAATTCTGCCTATTTGCTATTTGAAGTTAAACCCCCATGTCCATTTCATATTGCAGTTATTGTTTTAATTATTATGAGAAAAAAATAAAACCCTAAAATCCATCCAAATCAGTTTTGGGAAGATTAGCTGAATATTTCAATATCTCTTTATTAGTCTTCTACTAAATTTTGTTTGTCTAAATGAATAATAAGATATTCTTCTTATTTGACAATCTTTATAAAAAAAGAAAAAGAAAAGGGAACAAGCATCACGAGTAACGTTATTAGGGATATTTTATTTATTTACTTATTTATTTTTTGATGAAGATCCAATAGATTAAACAGATTTATTGAAATCATCAGTGCATAATACTCAAGAGTATGATAAACAAAATCAGGAAAAATCAAAAACAAATAAACAAAAACAAAAGAAATAATCAAAAGAGGGAAAAGAAAATAAAAATGGGAAACTGTCAGTGTCGAGACTAAACAGAAGAAGAATCGAAGATCAGAGACTCAAACAGAGACTGTAAATTAGGTCCGATGAAAAATGGAAATGGAGATGTTTACTAAAATGGAATTGAAGAACCATACACGAATGAACAAGCATTCTACTCGTTTGATAAATCTGCAAAACAACTCTCTGATTTCGATATTGTCAAAGTAAACAACCATGAAATTCATTCTTTAAAAATTCAAATCCTCCATAGTTATTGGTATGCTTTGTCCTTAATCCTTGTTTAATTCTTCAGAAAATAGGTGCAGGCAACTTCGGAGTAGTGTATCTCGTTCATTGCGCTTCAGATAGTAAGAAATTAAGAAAGAAAAGATACAATTCTTTTTTGGAATTCTCTTAAAATGTCTAAATGTTACTTTTTAATAAACAAACAGAAAAGAATTATGCAATGAAAGTGATATCAAAGGAACAAATGAAGGATCCAAAGCAAAAAGAGCATGCGTTAAATGAAAGAAATGTTCTTGCTTCCAATGATCACCCCTTTCTTCTAAAACTCTATTACTCCTTCCAAACAGACACTAACCTTTATCTGATCACTGAATTCGTTGAGGGAGGTAAGAACCCAAAATAATATAAAAAAGTCATTAGCAATTTGGTAATTTAATGCTAACGAGGCAATTTTTTTGGATGGATAAACTGATAATTTGATATTTGATCTTTTCAAACAAGCTGATCTGTTCATAAACATGAAATACAAGCAACGGTTTGCAGACAGTGATGTGCAGTTCTATTGTGCAGAAATCATCGTCGCTCTAGAGTATCTACACAAAAAAGAAATCATCTATCGAGATCTAAAACCTGAAAACATTCTCCTGACCAAGCAAGGGCATATCAAATTAGCTGATTTTGGACTCTCCAAGATATTGCGTAGATATCTTTCATATCATTTAAGATCAATATTCGCTCTTAACAATCTCTCATTAATTAATTGATATTTGTTATTAGATTCTAAAAGCGACAGAGCACAGAGTAAGTGCGGAACCCCTGACTACATTGCACCAGAAATAGTCCTTGGAAGTAAAAATTAAAAAAAAATATTTATGGCAAATGAAAAACTAATATCAATTCTCCAACCAAACGAACTTGATTAACAGACAAGGGACACACTGAACAAGTCGATATCTGGAGTCTAGGAATGATGGTATATGAACTGTATCACGGTTTCCCACCCTTCTTCTCGAAAGACAAGAAACAACAGATTGAAAATTGCATCTCAAAAGAGATCGTCATTAACAGTAAGATCAGTCCAGATGCACAAGATTTCATTAGAAAACTACTTCAGCCAGATGTAATTTAAAAGAAAATAGAATAATGTCTTGAAAAAATGCATATTTTATTCATGTGCACTACAGCCAGACAAAAGAATCGGAAAGACAGGACTTGATGAACTCAAAGAGCATCCATTCTTTAAGAAAATTGATTGGGGTAAGGCTGAACGAGGTGAACTTGAACCTCCTAAACCAATCAGCAAGGAGACAATCTCGAAGGAAATGGATTATCTTAACAAAAAGCCATATCCTGATTCAGATATTAATTTAGAATCTCAATAAGGACAACGCAATGGAAGCTATATCGCAGGGTTCTCTTACAAGTAGGGTTTTATTATTGATAATTAAACACCAATAGATTGTTAGTTAATAAATCATAATTAAAATATTAATTGGGAAGATTATTTCTGGAAAAAAAACAATTAAATAATTCGATTTTCAGAAGCGATATGATAGAGAGAAGCCGGCTTTTCTAGGGGGATTTTATTTTTTAGATTTTTGTCTCCTTGGAACTTCTTTAATGATTTATTTAATATCCTGAGTTTTTCTACAAATCTTTATTTGTTTTTCCAGCCACAATCTGCCTCTGATCTAACCGCCAATTGATCCTCGTTATGATGAATATCAAATGGATGACAGAAAGGATGAATATCAATAGGCAACAGGCATTGAAGAACCAGAGAAATCGCAAACAACAGGAATAACTGAGAACGCGAAAATTACAGCAGATGAAAATACAAATAAAAACTAGGAATTCAAATAAGAAGAAGGATAAGATAACAAAGACACATCAGCAACAGCAGAACTTCAGAATTGAATGAATTCCAAAACCAAATATGCCTTTTATATTGAGATTTTTACTACTTTTTATTTGCAATTTTTGTATGTTTCACTAAAAACTCTTACTGCAAACACTTATCGCCTTTCACACTTTGATGAAAAGAATAATGAAGACACCTACCAAAAGTTCGTATTGCTTCGTTTATTATATTTTTCTCATCAAACTGTATCCTAATATGATTAGAACCTCACAAGCAAAGGGCTTCAAGTTATTTTCTTAAGACATCATATGGACAACAGACAAAAACAAGCAGAAATGGGAAAAGGTATTTGTATAAATTACAATTATGCTTGTTCAATGTAACTGCTTCTTAAGGATAAAGACTGCATGATTATGAGAATCTAAGCTCTCGTATATTTCTCCCTCTGCAGAAATCAGTCTTCTTAACTTAGAATACATGAAAAAAGTCAACTTTGCTTTTGTATTTTTGTTTAGGAAAAAAAGTTTCAAATTGCAAAATAATATTTTACCTTAGTTAGGTAGAGTTAAACGTGATGCTGATCATTCTCAAAACTATCAAACAGCCGTTGTTCGATATAATCTAGACTCAGAAGGCCATTGGGACTCTTGTTCATTTCACTTTTGAGCTCATTGTAGAGATCAGCAACTTTTTGTGGATTTATTCAGTAATGTAAAAAATGTTATTAAAAATTGATTGGGTTGTAGGATTGTAAGTTAGAATTAATTTGAAATGTAAGGAATATGTGTATGTCTGCTGTTGTTACTGATAATATCTGGAAGTAGCTTATTTCTGGCAGTCCAATAGCTGCTCATTTCATTATCATAACCATCGAAACCACCATTTGTTTCAATTAAATCGTTGATGTTTCTCTGTCCTTCAATGTAGTTTTATTTTTTGTTAGTCTTTTGATGTTCTTTTTCGTTTGAAACTCTCATATCTAGATGCTTAAATACCTAGGAAATCAGAAGAATGAAGACAATCAAAAGTAAGATTTTCTTGATAGTTTATAGATTTCCAGGTGCGAAGGATTCCTCTGGTCGATTCTATGATTTCCCCAAGAACTAGTTTGTGTAGCGTCTTTACTGCTGGGTCAGTGAACTACCATTAGAGACCTTCGAGATTCTGGATGAGTTCTCACTGTCTGAGACCTTCTTGTCAGTACAATATTTATCGCTCCTATCGCTAATAAAGCTTGTGCTTCTGTTCTGATTATCGAAATAAGCTGCATCTGCAAGTGGTTTCTATTCTTCTCGATGTTCATCTTGAAATGCATGTTCAGATATCGAAATAGAACTGAAGATAGATCCTAAACTCTGTTGTTCTTTCTTTGGCTGTTCATGATAATCCCCTTAAAAGTATGATTAGGGTGTGGGCTATTACAACTATGAAGAATGCTATGATAAATTCAAAGAAATCCTTTCTTTTTCTTAATATGATTATTGGTAATTTTCTTTGCTGGCACTGATTTTGCTGTTGCTACTCCTACTTAGTTAGCTATTATTCTCTTTACCTTGAGCCACTAAGAATCCTTAATTTTTCTTCTATTCAAACGAAGGATTATTCATTTTGTTAATATCAACCTCTTCAATACCATTACAGTAGTTATTATATTCAGAAACCATGAAATTTTCAAGTTCACTTTAAGTCTTTCTGCTTTTTTCAAATGAATATCTTGAATTATTTCCATGCAAGGCAAAATCATCCATTCCAACTTCTTCATTCTCTAGTAAACACTCTTTCATGACACTTCTCTTACCATTGCTTATTGAATTATCTCTGCTATTGATGTTGCTATTCTTCCTGGAATCTCCATCCTCTCTAACTGAATATGTCTCAAATGTAGTAACATTTTTAATCTATCCTACTTTTTAGATTATCTATTCACTTGAAGGAGAAGCTGATGTATTTCTTTAACTTAACCCACTGTGATCTTTTTAACTCGATTAATGTTCAAATAACCTTAAATCTTAATTAGCATCATTTCCAAATCCATTCCCAAGTAGATTATCCCAGGGTGTGGATGAAATCATTTCTTGATTCTCTTGGAAGATGTTTTTTTCTTGGGAAGGATTTTTCAAAATTCCAGGTGAAGGAAGCAGGAACGCATTATTGTTATGATGATTCTGATCTGGCAGAATAGAATCAAACAAAGTAATTCTTGGGGCTTATTAGAGGTACCCAGTGGGTTAATTATTATTCTTATTGTTGCTACTCATCTTATTATTTGAAAATGCTGTGAAGGAATTATTATGGTTGAGATCACTTAAATCTTTACTGCTGGATCTTTATGCACTGCTGTTGTTGTTGTTCTTTTTAGCAGAGGAACTAGTGATTTTCTTAGCGGAGGAACTTTTACTAAGCGGACTATTTTGAAGCTGTACAGTATTCTCGAATGAGAGCTGAAGTGAGACTCTCTCAGCTCTTTTATTCATCTCTTCGAGGTAAATATTTCTGTAGTAACTCTACGGCTGCAATCCTTTTTTGAATATTACATTCATACTGATCAAGGCACATTTCAACTCGTTTGAGTTCATTCTGTTAGCGCGCATTAGTTCATTTGAACCGATCCTTTGAAATTGCTTTTCACTCATATCACTTCACCTTTACAAAGCTGTTATTTCTTGTTTTCTTTTTTGATTTAGTTATTTTTTGTTTCAATACTCTGTCTGAAATAGTTTTTAAAATTTCTTTGTTTGTCTGTCTGTTAATATTTCACTATTAATACTCCTATCCTTGTGTGGCTTATCCTACATTCTCTCTCTTTCTTGGTCATTTCGAATTCGATTTGGATTCAAAAATATCTAAATCTTTTTTCATTTGCATCCCAAAGAATTATGCTTCAATAGATTAAAATTATCTAATGAGAAGAACTCCTCTCATCAAAAGCATAAAATGCAAAACAATTCCAAGTTTCCTTCTAGGAAATTCAAATTTTTGAATAACTATTCATTCTCCAAAAGCTACTGGATCAAAACATTTTCAAAATATTCCTCTCTGCAATAAAAATAACAAATAATAATAAAATTATTTGATAGAGAGATTACTAAACTGTCATTTGGTGAAAAGAAGGGAGAGATAAATAAATGGTTGGTACTCTCTGTTTCTTTTATTTTAATGTTTCATTTCAACAAATAGGGGTAAATACATTATTTTCCAACAAAAATTCTAACTAAAAAATAATAAGAAAAAACAGAAATTGTTTTTAATGAGTAATAAAGAAGAACTCCTTTTGAATATGTACCTTCTTGAAATAACTTTCTCTCAGAATATATTGCCTATTGAAGCATTGATTAATGTTAGAATTAATAAATAAATCATTCAAAACATCACTATTACATTGGGAAGTCTTTTTGTCTTCTTTCCACTTTCCTTCATACCTGTTCCCATTATTCCTAAACATTTTGCCTATAAAAGCATTTTTCAATGATAGAATCAATAAATCATTAAAAGAATCCCTTTTATTACCTTGACCATGCATTTTGTCATCTTTCCACTATCCTTCATATATGTCCCCATTATTCCAGACTTTCTTGCCTATGAATGCATTTTTCAAAGATAGAATTAAAAAATCATTAAATAAACTCTTTTTATTACCTTGACCATGCATTTTGTCATCTTTCCACTCTCCTTCATATCTGTCCCCATTATTCCAGACTTTCTTGCCTATGAAAACATTTTTCAAAGATAGAATCA
>Ga0302271_10000804_pt1 | contig 30835 bp, 14 predicted proteins | sample III_Bog_N1_1_FD_198767 | JGI IMG/M metagenome (GOLD analysis project Ga0302271, IMG submission 198767) | Peat permafrost microbial communities from Stordalen Mire near Abisko, Sweden - III_Bog_N1_1 | ecosystem: Environmental > Terrestrial > Soil > Wetlands > Peat | place: Sweden: Abisko... | reverse complement strand
ATAAAAGGATGCCTCTCCGATTCAAGCATCCCCCTAAAGAATAAGAGTCTTAAAGATTACAAAAAATATTCTTATTTCCCAGAAACAAAACGGGGATTAAGACCTTAAATCCTCATCATTTAGAGATAATAAAGTGGAATAGGAATAGGATCGATAAAAGGAATATCAATATTTTGAAGTTGCAGAAAATATATTGTAGTTGATCACTGATACTGTGGGAATTTATCTGCAAGAGATTGAGAAATCAGCTATTGACAATACAATTGCTGCTCTTTGAAAAGAGAAAATAAAAAATTATTATAAAAAATACTCGAAATGATCTAAATATTCTAAGAGAGCTGAAGCAATGGCTCTTAAGAACAAAATGACAACATTTTTTTAAATTTAGCTTTTATATATTCAATAATTGTTTCTAAGAAATAAAGTTATTCCATTAGTACAGGTTTATTAGCTTTTTTATTAGAGAGGTAGATTACTTTATTGAAGCATAAGCAACATCCTTTTCATAATAGTAAAAGGATAAGAGAAATCCCCCTCCCCTCTCCAATGCATTTTCTTCTTCTTTTAATAATGATTGGGTCTCAACGAGATATTCAGCTAAGATTGATTCTCTTCTCCCTTATTATTTGGAAGTATGTCTTCTCCCACAAAAATATTTACTGAATAATGATCTTTTTATTTAGAAAAATTTACTTTTCTTTGCTTTTACAGACAATCAATCTTTCATATCTCCTTTTTAAAATATCATATTATTAAGATGAAGCTGGATGATTCTATCTGTATTAAGGAAGAACCGTCCTAAAATTGATTGCTTTGTTTCCAATACAATTAACCCAAAATTATTTAGCAATATTTTTACAATTGGAAGCCTTTATATAAAAAACACATAAGAAGAAAAAATAATTATTTCAACAACATACATCGGGAATAGCTATTTCAAAGAACTAAATCATCTTTAATATTAAAAATAGAAAATAATATCCAAGTTTGTTATTCTCCTCAACGTAAGATTATGTCCTTGAATAGATTGAAGACAATAAGCTGAGATGACTAATTCTATTGAATGTCAGCTTAAACCATTCGAAGAATTAAGTAATTAAACAAATTGGAGTAATTTTAAAACATCTCTTAACAAAGACTCTAGATTTACCAAGATAATCAAAATATATTAAGATACACCTTAACTTACAAGAAAACTTTTAGACATATTGTCCAATCACGAAACAGTCAAATTAATCTTTCTAAATATTACACTTTTAAGTATGTTGGTTTGTCTTAATATTCTTCTGAATAACAAATTAGCAACCATATTTTCAGTGAAATCGATGAATTTTTCGTTTGGCAAATTATTCATTGAAGAAAAAAAGCAAATCGTTGAGAGATTCTTTTCTCAATGAAGCAATCAATGATCTCCCAGACCAAATTATTTCTTACAATTTTTTGGCTTTAAAAAATAATCAATGATTTTACAACAACAACAAAAAAACATATTTTTCTTTCCTTTTACAAAAACAAATTATGTAAAAAATTGACTTTAGTCTCTCTCTCTCTCACCTGTCAAGAAAAATCTCTCCTCATAATGATCCTTGTTTCTTCATCTAGAAGCTGCTAGATCTCTCTCTCTAGTTATGGTTGATTATACATAGGTTTCAAGTAGTATTCTTGCTACTTACTATACTCATTCAGTTAATAATTCTTTTGGTTTATTTCAAGGTAGGGGTCGTCTTTTGTTATCTAAATCTGTTCTTCAATGTACTCGATGATGATCTAGTTATTGAAGTTCATACTTTGATCTTCGATTTGCTATGCAAGGATACCAATGAGTATCATATCCTCTTTTAGTTCTTCTTCTTTTTATTCAAGTAATAATTTTATATTGTTTTCTTTTATTGTCAATTGAGTAATTGCCTAAATAATCTCATTTCTGATGGCAGTTTAGCTTGCGTATTATGAAGATTGTTATTCGATATACTCATAATCAATCTCCTCCTCTTTATCTACTACTTATTATATTTTCATTGAATGCCCATGCAATTGAGGTGCATGAGAACACCTTTTGCACTTGGTACAAGATCCACAGCCAAATGCATAGCATTTTCGAATTTTCACATCTCCTTTGTTATATATTTCTTGGAGTTTGCAAGGGTTATGGCATACTCTACAGCATTTATAGCAGAATGTCACTTTTTCCTTGAGTTCGACATCAATATATTTCTTTATAGATTTACTCTTCTTTTTTGTCTACCAGACCAGCCTAACTGAAGACTGATTGGTGTATTGTTGGAGTATTTATTTGACATCTAGTATGTTAGCAATAACCTCATTATGAAGAGCTTTAATCTATTGAATTTCTTCTATTTTATGCTACTTTTCATAAATTATTTTGGCAATCGCTTGCTTTTTGCAAAACAAATCCAGAAATATGCTTGCATCTTACGATTTCATTGGCTCTATCATTTGAATGAATTTTTCAAATTACTCAGTATTCTGCTCCCAAAAGATTTAGGAAGTATCCTTAAGGATTAAGAATAATATGAGTTTGGGATTTAATCTGGGTGGATTAGGCAATCGTTTTCGAAACATACATACTTATCAAAAGGAATACCTGACTTCTTGAGAACAGACATAGCATCAATTTTCCAGATATTTTAGGCACCCGTAAAACCAATCACAATGTTGTCTTAACAATCCACAGGTAATAGGTCTTTCAGTTAGTTTATGTATTAATTCAAGAACGAGCACTCTCGGATATCACTCGCTCTATGAATGTAGAGGATGCATGTAATTTTGGATAGTTTTTAGATTTATGCTACCATCTTTCTAATGTTTTCTTTGTCTCCATTGGTGCCTTTATCTATTCCGGGGGTGTCAATTAAGGTTATGTCATAATCCGTTCCTTGAATTTCATAGATAGAAACTTTGGATGTCTGACTTTCGTAAGCGCTTGAAGTAAGTGAGTCTGATTGTTTGTTGTTGAATTCAGGCATGTTGCATCTTAAGATTTCATTCTTTTAGCCAGTCCCTACCTTCTAAGTAATAGCGATCTTTCTAGGATCCTCGTATTGCTTTTAATAGACCAAATTGACAAACATATTAATCGCAGTCGATTTGCCTGCTCTAGTTTTACCAACAACAAGAACTTTATGGTGAGGTCGGCCTCCATTTGGTTGACTAGGAGTTTTAGTTACTTCATCATCTTTAGAGTCGTTTTCTGAATAATTTGACTAGTACTTTGCTGGAGAATATGAATCGTCGTTTGTTAGTTATTAATTTCTTCCGCTGCAACAAGAACCCATTGAATTAGTATTATTATTTTTTGTTTGTTAAAATGGAGTTGGATTGTTGAGTAACGATGATTTTTTATCAAGGAAGATGCTCTCAATAAGAGATATGGTTTCTTTAGCAGAATATTTTTTTATTCTTTTTTTTGTATTTTAATTATTTTTCAATAATTGGTGCAATCCATGGCATAATTTAAAGTCATCAGAGAGAGCCCTAAGCCCTAAAACTTTTCCCTAAATCAATTAACACATAACTCTATTGAATAAAAGTAATAATAAAAAGAAAGTAAAAAGAAACATAAATACCATTCATATTTGAGAAATACTAGATTAGAAAGTGCTGAGAGCTATTTTTCAACAAAGAGAGAGAGAGAGAGAAATAATACCATGAAATATAAGAATTATTCGAGGAAAAGATGAATAAATAAAAGAATATTTTTAAAAGTAGTATTTCCTTTCGATGGTTTCAATTAAAACTAGTCCTCCCCTCTTCTTCTCCACAATCAGAAAACATTGAAAAATATACCTAGTTCTCAAGTTTCTCTGTGAATCTCAGAAAATCTAGATTATTCTTAATACAATATATTTCTTAGCTTCTTAGCTTATCAGTAGTGAAGATGTCATGCTTTGAAGTTACAATTCCTTTGGAGTTGAAAGAAGATGTGCTTTCTTTGAAGTGTTGCATTTCTTCAGTTTTTGTGCCATCTTTTATCTTTTTCTATTAACCACCAGCTATCAATCAGTTATGGTCAAAAATTCAGATTACTATTGTTCACCTCTCTGGTTATCTTATATTTGAACAAAATAATTTTACCCACACAATTATATTGTAAAACTTGATGGAATGGACGTAGACTTTTCATTTCTGCTTGTTTAATCTAGATTTTTAATAATCAGTTAGGATTCCTAATAGTGAAAATTATTGAATTCTGAAGAGACATTTAACTAATATTAATATTCTCGTTGTATTCTTTTACTCTTTTTTCATTTCTTTCTTTATTCTACTTCTTGAATTCTCTTTTAGCCTCACTAAGCCCTCCAAAAGCTACCTCATAATTTCTGAACAGAATTTATACAAAGAATTTCAATCTGTTAACATATATGAGATTAGTTTTCAAGTTTACCCTAAGCAGAATCTCTTAGAAGTCTCTTCGTTATCCTCAATCAATCAAAGACACATAAAAAGAAAATAAAAAGGAGTATTCTTTTATTAAATTATTCGGGGAATTGATTTCATACAATTATCAAACAATTCTTAGCCATCGGCTCCTACTTGAACTCATCCCTCCATAGAATCTAAATCAAATCATAAAATGCATCACCTTCTCTTTTTCTCCTTTTTTTCTTTGTATTATAAAATATCTCTGAATCAATCTAGATACTTTTTATCATCTTATGTTTTGTCTTTCTGATTTCTTTCCCTCCTATTTCAATCAACTCCTGTTGTTTAAGATAGTATCTAGTTGCAAAGACTATTCTATTTTCAATTTCAATCCCAACAAAAAGAATATGGATTCGAGTAGCAATATTCTCTTGGTTTTAAGGAAAATTTCATTTACAAATATTTATCAGAGCAATTATTTTTGAAAATTTATCCTTCAAATTAACAACAAAAGAGAAAACTAACCAATATTCATAAATTAATAAACAAAAAAATATCAAATCTTCGTCTCTTTCTCTTTCTTTTTCTTTTTATTCATTTTATTCTTTCTCCATTGTTTTTTAAGTTCAAATAATGTCTTTCAAAATGCCCTCATACTTTCTGAAGATGACAGATTCGCAAGTATCTAATCTAAGATTTAGTGGTTTCAAATTAACACCAGAGCCAGAGCAGAATCTCTGGGAGCCACTCCTTTGCTCCTTATCAATCAACAACCACTGAAATACAAAACAAAAAAGAGTATTATTTTATTAAATTATTCGTGATATTACTTTCTTAAATTTTTCAGTAGCTATTAGTTACCTGCTTCTGTATTAATACGTCTCTAGAGGTGAGGGGAATAACACCAAATCTCACATTTTCTCATTTTCTTTTTTTTTTGTCGTACCTAAAACACATGAATAATCATGAGATAACTGTTTTCTCTTCTGTATTAGTCAATTCGAATAGACTAAGATAGTATAAACAGCAAATAATGTTTCAGTATATTCTCAATACTAATAAGAATAATTTCCCAAGGAGCTTGATTTTACAGCGAAAGTCACAGTTATGCATTTCTCTCCTCCCTGTTTGACTTGAAAATACAGCCCTCAAAACAAAAAAGAAACTCTAAAAATTATATTATCAATATTCACTAAACAAATCCTAAAAGAAAAAGGAGACATGAGTCAAAAGCAAGGACTCACATGCAAATTTAGTTTTTTTTATTTGTGTTTATGTTAAAAATTTAAAATCTAGAAGGATTATGTACTTGAACTTCATATAATTTTATTATTATTTTTTTCAAATTATTTATTTTCCTCTCAATCAGATTAATCCTTGATTTTATTGAAGAAACTAAGTTGAGATGACTAATTCATATTGAAAGTCAACTTACACCACCTGAAGAATTAAGAAATTAATTGAGAACATCTTGGAGTAATACAAAGACTCTAAAATAGAATAAGTTAAAAATAATATTAAAATTGACCTTAACAAACAAGCAAATTTTTAGACATATTATCAAATGGGAAGCAATCAAATGATTCTATCTAAACACTCCTTTAAGGTATGCTTACTTGTCTATTGAGTCTTGTGAATAACAGATTAGCAACTATTTTTTCAATGAAATCGATGGATTTTTTTTTAAAAGTATTGCTAATAAAAAAGTGAAGCTGTGATTTTCTAAACGAAATTATTCCTTATTCTTTTCAATTTTTAACTTAAATAGATAACAGTGATTTTACAAAAATAAAAAACATATTTTTCTTTACTTTTACAAAGCAAATCATTGCTCTATCATTTGAATTAATTTTTAAAATTATTAAGCATTCTAGTCCCAACAGTTTCTGGAGATATTAATATATTATTAAGAATTTATTGATTCTGGTATTTAATCCGGGTGTATTAAGCAATCGTTTTCGAAGCACACATACTTATCTACAGGAATATCTGACTTCTTGAGGACAGAGATAGCATCTATTTTGTAAATATTTTAGGCATTAGTAAAACCTATTACAATGTTGTCTTTATGCTCCACAGGTAATAGATCTTTCAGTTAGTTTAGATAATATTTCATGAATGAGCACTCTCGGAGATCACTCGATCTATGAATGTACAGAATGCAAGTGAGTTCGGATAGTTTTTATATTTCTGCTACTATCTTTCTAATGTTTTCTTTGTCTGCATTCGTGCCTTTATTGTCACCTAGACCAGGAGTGTCAATTAATGATATGTCATAATTATTTCCTTGAAGTTTATAGATAATAACTTTGGATGTCTATCTTCCTTAAGTGTTAAAAGCAAGTGAGTCTGATTGTTTGTTATTGAATTCAGGCATGTTGCATCTTAAGATTACATCCTCTTCACTAACCATTACCTTCTAAGTAATTGCGATATTTCTAGGATCCATGTATTGGTTTTGATTGACCAAATTGACAAACATATTAATCGCAGTTGATTTACCTGCTCCAGTTTTACCAACTAAAAGGATTTTATGGTGAATTCGCACTCCATTTGTTTGACTAGGAGTTTTAACGACTCCAGCAGACGAATTGTTGTTTAACCCTTTTGTTTTATAGGAATAGTCTATTGTTGGTTCTTAATCTCTTCCGCTGCAACACGAATCCATTGATTTAGTATTATTTTATCTTTATTTTTTTAGGGAGTTTGATTATTAAGGAACGTTATTTTTGCGATCAAAGAAGAAGAAGATGCTCTCAAAGATATGGTTAAATGGTTTCTTTAGCAGAATATTTTTTTCCTTTTTTTTTTGTATTTAATTATTTTCAATATTTTGAGTGGTTCTTAGCATAATTTAAAGTGATTAGAGAAAGAGTCATATTCCGTGAACCTTTCTCTCAATCAATTAGCACATAACTCCGTTGGATAAAGGTAGTAATACAAAAAGAAAGAGAATAGAAAAATAAATATCATTCATATTTGGCAGGCCATAAATTAGAAAATACTGAGAGCTAGTTTTCAACAAGTATTTTTAGGAAAAAGAGAGAGAAAAAGAAATAGCGTGAAAAAGAACTATTCGGGGAAAAAAGAGAATCGATCAAGGAATAAACCTAAAAATAGCTTTTCCTTTCGATGGTTTCAATTAAAACTAGCTCCACCCCTCTTTTCTTTCCTCCAAGATCAGAAAATGTTGGAATATGCCTGACTTCCCTGTGAATCTCAGAAAATCTAGATTAGTCTTGAAAAAAATACTTCTTAGCCTATCCCTTTGGAAGTATGGCATGTCTTGAAGTAAGAATTCCTTTTGAGTTGGAAGAAGTTATGGTATCATCGAAATCTTGCATTTCTTCAGTTTCAGTGTCATAGTTTTTCTATTTTGATTAAACACCAGCTATCAATAAATTAGGATCAACAATTCCACAACCTATCGAAGAGAATACGGATGATTGGTTTTCTTATCTATTAACAAGTGTACCTACCCACATTTTTTTTGATTTGATGGAATGGATGGAGACTCCCACCTACAAAATTATTATTATTAAATTTCATGAAATTGATGGAGACTTTTCATGTCTGCATGCTCATCTGGATTTCTTACAGTCCCACCTACACAATTTTTATCATTGAATTGATGTTGACTTTTCATCTATGCGTGCTTCATCTGGATTTCTTACAATTTCCTAATAAGGTAACTCTTTTTCATCTCTCTTTCTTTATTCTACAATCTTTTGAATTCTCTTTTAGCTTCGCTAAGCCCTCCAAAAGCTACCTCATAATTTCTGAAGAGAATTTATTCAAAACTTTTTAATCTGTGAACACATAAGAGATTAGTTTTCAAGTTTACCCCAGCACATTATCTCTTAGGAGCCTCTCCGTTATCTCCAATCAATCAATGCCACAGGCATAGAGAATAAAAAGGAGTAATCTTTATTAAATTATTCGTGGTATTGCTTTTACAAATTTATCCAACGATTCTTAGCCATCTGCTCCTACTTGAATCGATCCCTCCATAGATTCTAAATCAAATCATAAAGCGCATCACCTAATCTTTTTCTCCTTTTTTCTTCGTATTTTAAAATCCCCGAATAAACATAGAGACTTTATCATCTTAAGTCTTGTCTTTCTAATTTCTTTCTCTCCGATTCTAATCAACTCATGCTGTTTAAGATGGCATCTAGTTGCAAACACTGTTTCATTTTCAATTCAATCTCAATGTAAATATGGATTCAAGTTGCAAAATTCAATTGGTTTTAGGGAAAATTCCATTTACATACATTGATCAGATTAATTTTCTTTGAAAATTTATCCTTCAAATTTAAAGGAAATGCGCCTGGATTTTTTATCATCAATAATCACTAAAAAACCTCAGAAATAAAGAGAGAAAGAACTTGAGTTAAAAGCAAGAACCATACTGTAATACTTTAGAAGCTTCTTATGTTTAAATCAATTATCTCTAGTCGTTATTAGCTCAGCTTAATTTAAAATCAATTAGAATCTCGATTCTCTTTAACTTTTCAACAGTTTGATTGAGTAAACATTTTAGGATAAATGTAAAAACAACAGGGAAAAATTACCAATGTTAAGATAATATCTGCTGCAAAAAATATTTCAGTTTATTCTCAATATTAATAAAAATAAGACCCCAAAAAGCTTCATTTTTAGGCGAAAGTCACAGTTAGACATATTTCTCCTCCCTGTTATTCTTGAAAAGTCTGCCTTCAAAACAGAGAGAAACCTTAAAATTATTCAAGTGCTAATCAACCAAATTAATCTTTCTAAACACTCTTTTAGGTATCTTTACTTACCTAAGAAGGCTTTTGAATAACAAATTAGCAACCGTACTCTCAGTGAAATCAATGAATTTTTAATTTGAAGTATTAATAAACAAAGGGAAAAAAGCAAATCGTTGAGAATTTTTTTGACAATGAAGCAATCAATGATCTCCCATACCAAATTATTTCTTAAAATTTTCAGGTTTCTTTCTTAAAAAAATAATCAATGAATGATTTTACAACAACAAAAAAACATATTTTGTTTTAGCAAAAACAAATCATTTTTTAAAAAAACTAATTACTTGAAAAATTGAGTCTAGTTTCACACTCTCTCTTTCTCTATCAAGAAAAATCTCTCTCCTTTATGTTCTTTGCTTCATCATCTAGAAGCTGCCTGATTTCTTTCTCTAATGTTGGTTAATTGTACTTTGCAAAATTGAAGTTTTCTGCATTTTTTATTTCTTCTTCTAGTTTCTAGTAGTATTTTAGCTACTCATTGTGCTCATCTAGTAACAAATCCTTTTCGGTTTAAGTTAGTTTGTTGTCTTCTTTTGTTATCCCAATCTTCTCTTGAATGTATTCGATGACGATTGAGTGATTGAAATTCATACTTTGATCCTTGATTTGTTTGACAAGGGCTGCAATGAATACAGTATCCTTTTCTATTTCTTTTTCCTTTTACCCAAGTTATTTTTTGAGAATATCTTCTTTTTAAGTCAATTAACTAATTGCCTAATTAATATCATTTTTTATAGTAGTTTAGCTTGCGTTTTATGAAAATTCTTATTCAACATACTCAAAATCTATCATCTACTCTTCATCTACTTCATTTTATATTTTCATCGAATGTCCATGATATTCAGGTGCATGAGAACACTTTTTGCACTTGTTAAGAGATCCGCCTCCAAACGCCTCACATTATTTCATTTTCACATCTCCTTTGTTAAGTATTTCTTGAAGATAGCAAGGGTTATGGCAAATATTGCAGCAACGATAGCAGAATGTAACTTTTTGCTTGAGTTCAACATCAATGTATTTCTTTATTAGCTTACTCTTCTTCATTGTCTTCCAGACCAGTTTAAATGAGGGATCGTAGATGAAGTTATTAAGTGCTTATTTGACATCTGCTATGTTAGCAATAATCTAATTATTAAGTGCTTTTATCTATTGAACTTCTTCTATTTTATGCTATCTCTGATAAATTATTTTGGCAAATGCTTGTTTTTTGCAAAATAAATCCAGTAAAATGCTTGTATCTTAAGATTTCATTGACTCTATCATTTCTATTAATTTTTCAAATTACTAAGCATTCTGGTTCCAAAAGATTTGGGAAAATTGCTCATAGGCTTACGAATTACTTGACTTTGGCATTTAATCTGGATGCATCAAGCAATCGTTCTCAAAACACACATACTTATCTACAGGAATATCTGAATTCTAGAGAACAGAGATGGCATCAATTTTGTAAATATTTTGGACACTTGTAAAGCCGATCACGAGATTGTCTTTGTATTCCGCAGGTAATAGGTCTTTTAATTAGTTTAAGTAATGTTTCAGGGATAAACATTCTCGGATATCAGTCGATCTATGAATGTACAAAATGCACGTGATATTGGGTAGATTTTAGACTCCTGCTACTACTTTTCTTATGTTTTCTTAATCTACTTTCGTGCCTCTAGTGTCACCTAGTCCAGGAGTGTCAACTAATGATATGTTAAAATCCTTTCCTTGAAACTCATAAATAAAAACTTTGGATGTCTGACTTTCGTAAGCGCTTGAAGTAAGTGAGTCTGACTGTTTGTCGTAGAATTCAGGCATGTTGCATTTTAAGATTTGTTCCTTTTGACTAACGGTTACTTTCTAGGTAATTGCGATCATTCTAGGATCTTTGTATTGTTTTTAATTGACCAAGTTGGCAAACACATTAATCGCAGTCGATTTACCAGCTCCAGTTTTGCCAACTAAAATGATTGTATGGTGAGGTACCTTTCCATTTCGTTGCCTTGAAGTTGCAGTTACTTTTTTATACAGATAGTCATTTACTGAGGATTAATCTTTGTGAAAATGATCACTGCTACTGCAACAACCCATCGAATTATTATTTCCTTTATTAAAAGGGAATTGGATTATTAAGGAACTATATTTTGTGATCAAAAGGAAGATCCTCTCAAGATATGGCTTCTTCAGCAGAAAAAATTGTTATTCTTTTTTTTGGTATTTTAATTATTTTTCAATCTTTAGAGTAGTTCTTATCATAATTTAAAGTGACTAGAGAAAGAATCCTAGAACTTAAACCTATCCCTAAATCAACGAACTCATAACTTTTTCGAATAAATGCAATACAAAAAGAAAGAATAAAAAAACAATAATATTCATATTTGGAGAGGAAATATCATTTTTTTTGAAAAGTATTCATGAAAAAAAAGGAGAATAAATCAAGGATTTTTCATAAAAATAGCTTTTCCTTTAGATGGCCTCAAATAAAATTAGCTCCTTCATTATCTGAAAACGTTGAAATATGTCTGTTCTTCAAGATTCTCTATGAATCTCAGAAAATCTAGATTAGTTTTAAAAAAATACTTCTTAGCCTATCAGTTTGATAGCATTTCATGCTTTGATGCAAGACTTCTTTTGGAGTTAAAAGAAGATATGGTATCATCGAAATGCTGCCTTTCCTCAGTTTCAGTGTCATTATTTTATCTTTTTCGATAAATCCAGCTATCAACGAGTTAGGGTCAGCAAATTCACCAAATATCAAAGAGATTACGATTCCTTCTGTCTCTTATCAATGAATAAGTAATCTTACCCACACAATCCTTATTGCAAAAATTGATGGAATGGATGGATAGTTTACATTTCTGCATTCTCAACCTGGATTTCTTAATATTAACGAGGATTCCTAATAAGGGAAATTATTGAAAAAAGAGTTTTTGTAAATAATATTAATAAACTCATTATTTTACATCAACTCTTTATCATCTCTTTCTTTCATTACCTAAAATTTGACTTTTATTTAGCTTCATTAAGCCCTCCAAAAACTACCTCATAATTTTTGAAGAGATCATATTCAAGGGGGTTTTTAATCTGTGAAACATAAGTGATTAGTTTTCTAATTTACCCCCAGCGCAGTATCTCTTGGAGTCTCTCTAATGTCTCTAATCAATCAAAGCCACAGATTTTTAAAATAAAAAGGAGTATTCTTTTATTAAATTATTCGGGGTATTTCTTTTCTACACTTATCTAATGATTCTTGGCCATCCACTCCTACTTTAATCTATCCCCCCATAGAATCTAAATTAAATCATAAAGCACATCACCTTCTCTTTTTCTCTTTTTTTTCTTTGTATTTTAATAATACCCTGAATAAATTGAGAGACTTAATAACATTTCATGTCTTGTTTTCTAACTCCTTTTCATCTTATTTTATTTAATTCGTGTTATTTAAGATAGCATCTAGTTGGAAAGACATTCCATTATCATTTTCAATCGCAACATCAATATGGATTCAAGTAGCAAAATTTAAAAATTTTTTTAGGAAAAATTCCATTTACATATGTTTATTGGAGTAATTATCTTTGAAAATATATCCTTCAAATTTAAAAGAAAAACACTTGAACTTTGGATTATCAATAATCACTAAGAAACCTTAACAAAAGAGAAAAGAGAAAATTTGAGTCAAAAGGAAAAATTCTCAAGAAATCAAAAAAATACTAATAAGAGAGAGATTACAATTTTAGAATCACAATGGGAAACACCTTCCAAAATGAACCTACTAATGTCTAAAGACCTCACTATAAGGTATTGGTTATTGGGATGTCAGGAGCAGGAAAAACTACCACCATCAATATGCTTATTAACCAAGCTATGTCTATCGAGTATAGATAGGAAAGAAAGATAGCTATTTCACAGATAGTAGAGATTTTCGCGAATGGAAAAATCACCCCTTAAATTTTGAAGAATAACATCAAAGAATATTCAATCTTCTAGTCCGATTAGCTAAAGAAATCCTCCTAAAGCCAAACAACAAGATGCAACATCTATTAATCCATCAATTAAGATTATGACATTTCCTTCATCGATACGCCTGGTGTAGGTGACTCAGATGGAAGAGAAGCTGACAGAAGAAACTAAGCTACTATCTTGGAATTTGTTCAGCAGCACTTAGACATAAGTTGTATCCTCTATGTCCATCGTTCAACTGATGCTCGAAAAAGCTTCGATATCAGTTATTTCAACAGTCCCTTGAAGAACATCCTGACAGATTAGATTCGAAATAATTTCATAGTTTGTTTCACAAGTGCCATAAACACGGAGAAGATCCCTGCAATAGAAGTCTTAAAAGAGCAAGGAATTCCTTTGGATAGACTAATTTTCTTAGAAAATGACTGTCTCATTCCATTCAATTTAATGCCATTTATCAATCAACAAGAAGAGCAATTCTATCTGAGGAAGTCGGAAATCTTTTGGAATAGAAATAAATAGTAATACAATTCTCTGATTGCATATCTTCAATAAATGCAAGAATAAAAGCAAAGATAATAGACTACAATTAGCAGAGAATAGGACTTAAGTTACAAGACTTAGGCTCTCATGAAAATGATCCATGTTTGCATTTCTTAATTAGAGTTACTCTACAAATAATCTTTGGTAACCTAAGAATCTTTGAAAAATAAAAAAAATCAACTTATTGCTATTTCGAATGACCCCAACTCAAAGAACATTACTGAATCATCTTCAATAATTCCAACAGTGGAAATCACTGAATTTCAACAAATATTCCACATAAGATAAACTAAGCAATTAAACACACCTGTAATGTTTTGCTATATTTGCTCGAAAATATGCCATAAAAAATGTACTGAGGAACTCAACTAAAATGGAAGCGTGAATATTCAAAAATGCAAGGTATTTTGTGAAGGAAAGTATGAAGAATGCACATGCTCCCATCATTTCACATACCATTCACATACAAATGAGATTCAAGAAGATTTAATTAAGCCCTTTGGGTAGAACTTAGTTAGGGCTTTAACTTTCCAAAGTCTTTAAAAAAGTATCCAGAAAGATGAACTCTAATTCGAATTAATAAGTGATGAATTTGAGACTGCTCTATCAACAGTGATGGAATTGGATATGAAAATAGAGGAAGATGCAAGTATTCGAAATTTCAAAAGTGATTTCATGAAGGAATATTTCTAATATTCCACTGCAGCAGTATTTGAGGATAAAATGCTAACTATTCAATAATAATAAAAAAGAGCAAGAGAGTTAAGTTACTTGAACTATGTTTACCAAAGAAAAAAGTAGCAACCTGGATATTCCTTGAAGATATCTTAGTAGAGGCTTTCTCTTGTTGAAAAGGACATATTAAATTAAAACATTCAAAAGGAAATAAAGAGGCTTTAATAGTAATATTTGTCTTCATGATTCAGCCTTGCCTTCAAAAGGATAATTTATTGTATTTTAGTGGATTGCATTTGTGTGAGCTCTGGAAATGACATTTTTTTTTTTAATTTATAATGAGACCCAGAAAAAATTGCAGTTAACCAAAAAAGTAAAAAAAAAAGTACTTAAAAGATTTCTTTTACAATCAAAGAATGATCTATTCGATAAAAGCCTTTCATTTTTTTATTTCACTCAGTTGCTTTTGTACAAAGAAACGAACAATTTCTTGCCTTTACAAACAAAACATTCAGAATAAATAACAAATAATTGTATTTTTACTCTCTCTTTCTCTCTTCTCTTTCTCTCTGCTTTAATCTATTTAACATTTGTCCTTTTGAAATTATAAGTCCATTCTAGCTTTTGAAGTTCTTCCTTGATTTCAAAAAAAATCTCTTTTCTTAAAGATTCCTGCTTCTTCATTAATGATTTACTTGATTTCACTCTCCATTTATTTGAGCTATTGCATATTTATCTTATCAAAGTTGAATTTATGTGAATTATCGAATTATTTTTCTACCATCAAGTAGTATTCTAGCTATGCTTTGTGCTCCTCTTGTTTTCTTTGCTTTTCATCCTATGTTAGTTAGGTGTCTTCATTTGTAGTATCGATCTGCTCTTGAATGTAATTGATGATGATTTAGTTATTAAAGTTCATCTTTTGATCCTTAACATATTTAATAAGCACAGCAATGAATAGAGTCGCCTTTTTTATTTCCTCATCCTTCTATTCAATTTATTGTTTCATACTTTCTTCTTTGTCAGTCAATTTACTAATTGCTGTGGTAATCTCATTTTTGAAGGCAGTTTCGTTTAAAACTTGTAATTATAGTTTTTCAGTTTTCTCATAATCAATTTCTAAATCTTCATAGCTGATTTATTATATTTTCATTGTGTGTCCATGATATTCAGGTGCATGAGAACATTGATTGCATTTCTCAAGTGTTCCACAACCAAATGCCTAGCAATTTTTAATTCTAACATCTCCCTTGTTTAAAATTTCTTCGAGATAGCAAGGATTATGGCATATTTAACAACAATCATAACAGTATGTCACTTTTTTATCAAGTTCGATATCAGTGTGTTTCTTTAGTTGTCTAGTCTTCTTCATTGTCTACCAAGACAGTTTGACTGCTGACTGAAAAGTTGAATTTTGAAGTGTGTTGATGGTTTTTCTTATGTTTTTCAAAATTTCAAAATACAGAGCCTTCATCTGTTGAAACTCATCGATTTTATGCTTCTTTTAAAAAATCAGTTAGATGATTGTTTACTTTTTGCAATACAAGTCCAATAATATGATTGTATTATAAGGGATCATAGGGTTTATCATATCAATAAATTTTTTAAATTATTGGGCATTCTATTTCCAACACATTTCGGAAATAGCCTAATACATGCTAAAATCATTTGATTTTGGAATGTAATCTGGATGCACTAAGCAATCGTTTTCGAAGCATACATATTTATCTACAGGAATACCTGATTTCTTGAGAACAGAGATAGCCTCTATTTTGTTAATATTTGAGGCACTCGTAAAACCGATCACAATGTTGTCTTTGTACTCCACAGGTAATAGGTCTTTCAGTAAGTTTAAGTAATAATTTAAGAATGAGGACTCTCGGATATCACTCGCTTTATGAATGTACAGGATGCATGTAATTGTAGAAAGTTTTTAAATTCCTGCTATCACCTTTTTAATGTTAATTTCATCTTTTGCAATACCCTTTGTGTCACCAAGTCCAGGAGTGTTGATTAATGATATTTCATAATCCTTTCCTTTCAGTTTATAGATAAAAACTTCCTATGTTTGACTTTCATAAGTCTATGAAGCAATTTAATCTGATTGTCTATTGATAAACTGAGGCATGTTGCATTTTAATAATTTTTCTTCTTGATCAATTGTTATTTTGTAAGTAATTGCAATACTCCTCTAATCGTTGTAAGAATTTTCACTGATCAAGTTGGTAAACATATTGATCGCAGTCGATTTACCTGATCCAGTTTTGCCAACAACAACAACTTTATGGTGAGGTACCACTCCACCTACATTTAATACACTATCCATTGAAAAGTATTATTTCTCTTTGTTGTATGGGTGTGAAATTGAGAAGGGGAACAATTATTTGTTATCAAATAATATTTCTGCTTCCAAGGGTTGGGAGCTTGAAGCAGTTTATTTTTTTAATCTTTTTATTTATTATTTTTTAGTGTTGAAATAGTTTTTTTTTTTTGGATTTCAAGAGACACAAGAGAGAAAGTCATACAATTGACTTTCAACCTTAATTCAATGAAAACACTATCAAATAGAAGAGAGATACGAACGAGAGAGATAATAGAAAAAAGATTTTGCATTTATGTTTGGCAAGTCTAACAGATAGAAAATGATGTGAGCTATTTCTCAAGCAATAATACAAGAAAAAAAAAGAGAAATACAGCAATGAAATAAGGTATTTTTTGATGGGATAAAAGAAAAATTTATTAAGAAAAAAAATAAAATAGCTTTTTCTTTAGATTGTTTCAATCAAAACTATCTTCCCTCCCCCTACCCCCTATCAAACACTCAAACCAAATTTTTAGAATTAGCTTAGCTCTCAAGGTTCTATGTGAATCAGGAAATTCTAGATTATTATTTAAAAAAGATGTCTTAGAGTGTTAGTTTTTAAGCATGCCATTGAACAACAATATTAAAGAACATTTGTATTATTTAGAAATGCTGCATTTTCTTCAGTTCCAATTTCAGAATCATATTATCTCATTTTAGATTAAATATCAGATATCAGGATGTAGGATGATGATAATCTCCAAGATAAGAGAAGAAATTAAGATTGCTGGTTTCCTCCTCTATGAACTGTTCATTTTATTTAACCAATTTTGAATTGAAGCTTATTAAGCGAATAGAAAATTATAAGTTCTGCATTATTTTTACCTTAATAAAAATAGAAAAGTTACCAATATCTCTTTCTCTCTTTGTTCATAGTATTGTTCTCCATTTTTTCTTTTAGCTCCACCTACTTCCTAAAGACCATAGCTTTCTAGCTATCTAATCTGCACTTTAGTGATTTTAATTTAAATCTAGCTCAGAATCTCTTGGTACCCCTCTGTTGTCCCCAATCATTTAATACCACACAAAGATAAAATAAAAAGAGTATTCTTTCTTAAATTATTCTAAAAATTATGATCGCAAAATATCCAGTGGTTGCTACCCATCTGGAACTGCGTTAGTCTCTCCCACGTAAATGCATCATTTCACTATTTTCTCTTTTTTTCTCGTCGTATTAATAAATCACCCTTGCAAAAACGGAGACTTTTGACTATGTTTCTTTTGCATTTCTCTCTCTCTTATTTTTTGATAAATTTTTTATTATTATTTTGCCAATATTTCGAGTAATTCTTACCATTATTTAAGCATCAATATGGATTCAAGAAGCAAAATTTTACTTGGTTTTAGAGAAAATTCCATTTATTTTTTTATCAATTATAATTATTAATAATCACTAAAAACCTCCACAAATAAAAGAGAAAGAATTTGAATCGAAAGCAAAAACTCATAACAAATCAAAAAATATTCCAAAAAAGAAAGAGAGATTTCAATTTGAGAATCACAATGGGTAGGTAACACCTTAGAAAATGAACCAACAAAACCTAAAGACCTCACTATAAGGTATTAGTTATTGGGATGTCAGGAGCAGGAAAAACTTCCACCATCAATATGCTTGTCAACCAAGCTATGTCTATCAAGTATAGATAGGAGAGAAAGATAGCTATTACACAAATAGTAAATCAAGACTCTAATGTAAAAAATACTCCTCTTATTTTGAAGAATAACATCAAAGAATATTCACTCCTCTAGTCCGATTAGCTCAAGTAATCTTTCGATAGTCAAACGATTTAATGCAACATCTACGAAATCAACAAAGAAGATTATGACATTTCATTCATCGATACACCTGGCGTAGGTGGCACAGGTAGTAAAGAATCTGATAGAAGAAACTATTCTACTATCTTGGAATTCGTTCAGCAACACTTAGACATAAGCTGTATCCTCTATGTCCATCGTTCAAATGATATCTGTAAAAGCTTCGATATGAGCAATTACAATAATTCTCCGAACAACATCCTGCTTGATATGATCGAAAATAATTTCATTGTATGTTTCACAAGTGCCATAAACCCATCAAATATCGATTCAATAGAAGTCTTGAAGGAGCAAGGAATTCCTGTGAATAGAACAATTTTCTTTGAAAATGACTGTCTCATTCCATTCAATTCAATGCCACTTATCAATCAACAAGAAAAAAAACGACAACAATGCTATCAGAGTATTTCGGAGATATTTTGGGAATAAAATAAGTAGTAATTTAATTCTCTGATTGCATATCTTCGATAAATGCAATCATTTAGACAAAGCCAATAGGCAGCAGCGATCATATCTGACTTAAGTTGCAAGACTTAAGCTCTCATGAAAATGATCAATGACTGCATTTCTTTATCAGAATAACTTTGCAGATAGTTCTTGCTAATGTAAGCATCCTTAGAGAATAAAAGAAATCTACTGAGGACTATTTCGAATAATTTCATCCCAATGAATGCTTTTGAATCATCTCCAACAGTGGCAGTCAACGAAGTTCAAGGATTCATCTAAACAAGATAATCTAAGAAACTAAATGCACCTGTGATGTTTTGCTATTTTTGTTCTAAAATATGCCATTAGAATTGTACTGTTCAAGAACTCACATAAAATGGAAGTGTGAATATTCGAAAGTGCAAGGTACTTTGCGAGGAAAAGTATGAAGAATGCACATCGTGCTTCCATCATTCCGCATACCATTCTCATACAAATGTGATTCAAGAATTTGTAACCGTGCCCTTTGGATAGAACTTAAATACAACAGAAACTCAACAGAGTCTTTAAAATAGTATCAAGAAAGATAATCTCTAGTTGAGATCAATAAGTGATGCCCTTGAGACTGCCCTATCAACAGTGATGGAGTTGCAAAGTAAAATAGACCAAAATGCATGCATTCGGAATTTCAAAAGTGATTTCATGAAGGATTATCTCCAATATTCCATTAATAAAGCATAGGAGGATAAAGAGCTAACATAACAATAATATGACGAACGAATCTAAGAGTTAAATTACTTGAACTCGGCTTATCAAATAAAAGAGTTCCAAGCTGGAGATTCATTGCTAGCATCTTTGGCGAGACTATCTCTAGATGAAAAAGAATAATTAACTTAAAAAATTGAATTGGAAATACAGAGGCTTAAATAGCAATATTTGTCTTGATGATTCAGCCTTCAAAAGGATAATTTATGTTATTTTAGTAGATTATGCTTGTATGAGCTGTGGAATTTATCTTTTTTCTGGATTTAGATATCACATTACTTGCATAAATGAGAATCGATGGGAGGGGGGGGGGGGGAGGGGGATCTCCCTTATTCATTTACTGATTCCACCCAAGATAATAGTGAAAGGTAATTAACTTGCATCAAATATTTCTTTTTAAGCAGTCTTTTTATTAAAGAAAGTCGCCCTATTAGAATCAAAGGCAGCTAAAAATAACCTCTGGTGTTGATTACTCATTAGCTAGCTGAAATAAAAATACATACAAAAGGAAAAATAAGAATTAGTTAAATAAATTATATAAAGGACCACTACCATAAATAGACATGCACAGTTGATGGCTTTTGGTAGGAGTATCTAAGGAGAAATGCAAATGCTGGGTAGAAATTCAATTTTGCAAGAGAGATAGAAAGAATAATTATGTTTTATCTTGAATTAGCATAAGACAATTTAAATTGTTAGTAGCATATTGATAGATTAATAAGTCTCTAAATTGATTGAACTAAGATAAAAAGAAATAAAACTTTGTTCAATGGAGAGAAAGAGAGTTCTTCGTCTTGAAGCTTCTGAACTAACAAGAAAATGAGAAAAGGAGGAGCAGTAAAAACGACGACAATGATAATCCCATCTGTTACCAAGCTCATTCTCCTCCTTCTTACAATATCAGCTAAATAAATTAAATCATAAAGTCTCATTTTTGAATAGCAAATTACTTTTATTTGATAACAAATATTAGTTAAAGAATTCATGCGGGAGACTGTAAATAATTAAGTGCGAACATCTTGGAGTAATTTGAAATTCACCTCTCAACAAAGACTTTAAAAAAGAATAAGCCAGCACAAATACTAAGATTTTCCTCAACATACAAGAAAACCATTAGACATATTGTCCAAGCGCTAAGTAGTCAAATTAATCTTTCTTAAACTCTTTTTAGATATGCATCCTTGTAAAGAGAGTATTGTGAGTAACTAATGAGGAGACATTTTTTTTCAATGAAATAGATAAATTTTAAGTTTGAAGTAATGTTAATAAAAGAAAAAAAAAAGCAAATCATTGAGAAATTCTTTTCACAAAGAAGCAATGATAATTGTTTCTGAAATACTTCTTTTTTCTTTTATAAAATTATTACTTTACAAGAACAACAGATAATATTTTTTTTCCATTTACAAAAAATTATTAAAAAAATTGGGTCTAGTTTCATATTTAAGAAAAATCTCTCACCTTTATCTTCTTTGCTTCTTCATCTAGAAGCTGCTTGATTTCTTTCTCCAGTTCGGGCTAATTATACTTAGCAAAGTTGAAGTTCTGTGCATGTTTTATTTCATGTTCTAGCCTACGGTAGTATTTTAGCTACTCAGTGTGCTCATTTAGTTAAAATTTCTTTTCATTTGAATCGAGATTGTTGTCTTCTTGTATTAACTAAATCTTCTCTTAGATATACTCGATGATGATCTTATTATTGAAGTTCATACTTTGATCCTAGATGTGTTTAACAAGGGCAGCAATGAATACAGTACCCTTTTCTATTTCTTCTTCCTTTTCTTTAAGTTATTATTTAACATTATTTTCTTTTACAGTTAATTAGCTAATTGCCTAAGTAATCTCATTATTAATGGTAGTTTAGTCTGTGTCTTATGAAGATTATATTTCGACATATTCAAAATCAAACGTCTACTCTTCATTTTTTGCTTATTATATTTTTAGTGAATGTCCATGATATTCAGGTGGATGAGAACACATTCTGCACTTGTAAAGCTTTCCACAGCCAAAGGCTTTACAATTTCGAATTTTCACATCTCCTCTGTTAAGTATTTCTTCGAGGTAGCAAGGGTTATGGCATACATTGCAGCAATTATAGCAGACTGTTACTTTTTACTTGAGCTCGACTTCCAAATATTTTTTTATGTATTTACTCTTCTTCATTGTCTTCCAAACCTGTCTGACTTAAGATTGATTGATGGATCGTTCAAGTGTTTATTTTACATCTACTATGTTAGCAATAATCTAATTAATAAGTGCTTTCATCTATTGAGTTTCTTCTATTTTATGCTGCTTTTGATAAATAATTTAAGCAAATGCTTGCTTTTTGCAATACAAATCCAGTAATATGCCTGTATCTTAAGATTTCATTGGCTCAATCATTTCAATGAATTTTGAAAACTACTAAGTATTCTGGTCCCAAAAGATTTTGGAAAGATGCTCATAGGATTAAGAATCGCTTGACTTTGGCATTTAATCTGGGTGCATTAAGCAATCGTTTTCGAAGCATACATACTTATCTACAGAAAGACCTGCTTTCTTGAGAACATCGATAGCATCGATTTTGTATAAATTTTAGGCACTTGTAAAGCCGATTACAAGATTGTCTTTATACTCCACAGGCAATAGATCTTTCAGTTAGTTTATGTAATAATTCAGGTATAAGCATTCTCGGAGATCATTCGATCTATGAATGTATAAAACGCAAGTGATTTCGGAAAGTTTTTAGATTCCTGCTATTATTGTCTTTGTATTCTCTTCATCTACTTTAGTGCCTTTAGTGTCACCTAGACCAGGAGTGTCAATTAATGATATGTCATAATCCTTTCCTTGAAGATCATAGATAAAAGCTTTGGAAGTCTGACTTTCGTAAGTTTTTGAAGTAAGTAAGTCTGATTGTTTGTTGTGGAATTCAAACATGTTGCATTCTAAGGGTACATCATTTTCACCAATCTTTACCTTCTAAGTGATGGCGATCTTTCTATTATCTTTGTATTGTTTTTAATAGACCAAGTTGACAAACATATTAATCGCAGTCGATTTGCCTGCTCCAGTTTTACCAACTAAAAGGATTTTATGATGAAATCGCCCTCTATTTGTTTGTTTAGGAGTTTGAGTTACTTCAGACGATAAATAGCCTTTTGTTAAGGAATTGCTTTTTGATAAGGAACGATCTTTTCCGCTGCTGAAACAAACACCCATTTAATTATTATTATATTTTTAGATTATTTGTGATTAAGGAAGATGATTCCAAAGATATGATTGAGTGTCTTCAGCAGGATAATTTTTATTCTTTTTTTGATATTTAACTATTTTTCATTATTTGGAGTAGTCCTTATCATTATTTAAATTGATTAGAGAAAGAGTCCTAGCCCTTAAACCTTTCCCTAAATCAATTAACATTTAACTCTGTTTAATTAAGGAAATACAAAAAGAAGAGAATAGTAAAAAATTACTTCATTCTTATTTGGGAAATCATAAATTAGAAAACGCTGATGCTATTTTCAAAAGGAGAATAAATAAAATTAAAAATAGCTTTTTAAAATATCAACTCTTTTTTCAACTATTTCTTTCTTCTATCTTTTGAATTCTCTTTTAGCTTCATTAAGCCCTCAAAAACTACTTTGTGATTTCCGAAGAGGCCATATTCAAACATTTTTATTCAGTGAACATAAATGATTAAATTTCAAATTTATCCCAGATCAGAATCTCTTGGAGTCTCTCCATTGTCTCGAATCAAAACCACATATTTTTTAAATAAAAAGGAGTATTCTTTTATTCAAATTATTCGGGGTATTGCTTTCATAAAATTATCCAATGATTCTTAGCTATCTGCTTCTACTTGAATCTATCCCTCCATAGATTCTTAATCTAATCATAAAATGCATCACCTTCTCTTTTTCTCCTTTTTTTCTTCGTATTATATAAATATCACCGAATAAATCGAGACACTTTTATCATCTTTTTATCATCTTTGTCTTTCTAACTTCTTTCCCTCCTATTTAAAAGAGCTTATGTGGTTAAAGATAGCATCTAGTTACAAAGACTATTCCATTTTCAATCTCAACATGAAAAAAGATTCAAGTAGCAAAATTAGCCTGGTTTTAGAGAAATTTCTATTTTCATATTTTTATTAGAGCAATTAATTAGCTTTGAAAATGCATCCTTCAAATTTAAAGCGAAAAGTACAATTTTCATTATCAATAATCATAAAAAACCTCAAAAAGAGAGAGAAAATTTTGCGTTCAAAGTAAGGACTCACAAACAAATTGAAAATAATACCAAAAGAGAGATTACAATTTTAGAATCACAATGGGTAACCTCTTCAAAAATGAGACTAATAATATGCAAAAGCCTCACTATAAGATATTGGTTATTGGGATGTCAGGAGCAGGAAAAACTACCACCATCAATATGCTCGTCAATCAAGCAATGTCAATCGAGTATAGATAGGAGAGAAAGATAGCTATTACTCAGATATTAAAGTTATACTCAAAAGGAGAGCTTGTTCCTAACGTTTTGGAGAATAACATCAAAAAATTTTCACTCTTCTAGTCCGATTAACTAAAATAATCTTCTGAAAGCCAAACCATTAAATGCAATATCTATGAAATCAACAAAGAAGATTATGACATTTCATTCATCGATACTCCTGGTTTTGGTGACTCAGGTGGAAAAGAAGCTGACAGAAGAAACTAAGCTGAAATATTGAAATTTGTTCAGCAACAGTTAAACATAAGTTGTATCCTCTACGTTCATCGTTCAACAGAAACACGAAAGAGCTTGGATATAAGTTCTTTTAATAATCCCTTGAAGAACATCCTTTCAGACTAGATTCGAAACAATTTCATAGTCTGTTTCACAAATGTCATAAACTAAAATAAGATAACTGCAATAGAAGTTCTAAAGGAGCAAGGAATTCCTTTAGAGAGACAAATTTTCCTTGAAAATGACTGTCTCATTCCATTCGATTTAATGCCATTTACCAATAAGCAAGAACAACAATTCTATTTGAGTAGGGCTGAAATATTTTGGAAAAAAAATAAACAGCAATTCGATTTTCTGATTGCATATCTTCGAAAAATGCCATAATTTAGGCAAGATCAACGCCAATAAGCTGCAATGAGCTAGTTAAGTTTCAAGACTTAGGCTCTCATGAAAATGATTCATACCTACATTATTTAATCAGAATATCTCTGCAAATATAAATAACTACTATAAGAATCCTACTAGAATAAAAAAGAACAACGGAGTGCTTTCTTCAACAATTTAAAGGGAAAAAATAATTATGGATCACCCTCAGTATTAGTTACTGAAGTTCAAAAATGTATCTAAACAAAAGAACCTATGGTTTTAAATGAACCTGTGATGTTTTGCTGTATTTGCTCGAAAACATGCCATGAAAAATGTACTGAAGAACTCATATTAAATGGAAATGTGAATATTCGAAAATGCAAGACATTTTGTGAGGGAAAGTATGAAGAATGCACATCATGCTCTCATCATTTCTTTTACCATTCTCATACAAATGAGATTCAAGTAGATATAATTGTGCCCTTTGGTTCGAACTACAAAAGGAAGGAAACTCTACAGAATCTTACAAGTATTATCGATGAAGATGAGCAGAGTTTGAAAAAGATCAGTGGTAACCTTAAGTTTTATCTTTTAAATGTAGTAGAATTGGAAATGAGACTAGACGAAGATAAGAGCATTCGGTATTTCAAAAGTGATTTCATGTAGGAATATTTTCAATATTCCACTACAAAAGCAAAAGATGATAAAGTACTAACTAAACAATAATACGAAGAACGAATCAATGACTTAGAATACTTGAACAACCTTTACCAAAAATATAAGTCTCAATTTAAAGATTCATTGGTGGGATCTTAGAATATGCTTTCCCCAGAGCAAAAATAACAATTAACTTCAAAAACTTAGTTGAAAATAATGAATCTTAAGCAGCAATATTCGTCTTCATGATTTAGCATTCAAAGTGATAGCTTATAAAATTTTTAGTGCATTACGTTTGCGTGAGCTGTGAGATTATCTTTTTTTTAATTTGGATATTACATTACTTTTCTAAAGGAGAATCGATGGGGAACTCTCTTTTTCTTTTACTGATTCCAACCAAGAGAAGAATGAAAGGCAGCTAATTTGCATCAAATATTTTTTATTGCAGTCTTTTAAGTCTGTTTTCTGCAGATTTCATTGGAAAATGAATTGCTTTATATGATGTCTTTCATCACTTTTGTCTTTTTTAGTCTTCTTCAAAATCTTTCTGCCTTTCTCTAGATGATTATTGTTCATTGACTTGAATAGTTTCATATTTTTAAAAATAGATAAGTTATCAATATTAATAATCGTTTTAACAAAATAGCAACTCTTAATCTCTTTCTCACTTTGTTCATTTTAACATTTCTTCATTTTTTCTTTTAGTTCCATCTCCTTCCTAAAGATTATAGCTTTTAAACCATCTAATCTACACTTTAGTGGTTTTAAATTAAACCCAAAACAGAATTTCTTGGGAAAACTGTTGTTCCCAAAAATCATTTGATACCACACAACGAAAATAAAAGGGGAAAAAAAGGAGTATTCTTTCTTAAATTATTTTTCTGGAACTGTCTTTGTCTCTCCCTTCATTAAACGTATAATTTCATTTTTCTCCTTTTTGTTTCATAGTATTTGAAATCACCTTTGCAAAAATCAAAAACTTTTTAACTATCTTGCACTTGTATTTCTATCTTCTTTCCTTTTTCTCAATCAATTCGTTTGTATCAGATAGCGTCTGCTTCCATTGCTATTTCCTTCTCAATATCCATGCAAAGTTACTATGATATTGATGAAAATCATATTCGATCATGTTTTCCTTTAAATACAAAAAGAAAATTCCTATTATTTGAATTACTAATAATTCTTAAAAAAAAGATCAAAAAAAGAGAAAAAATTTGAGTCAAACGAAAAGGTTCACAAACAATTGAAAAAATCAAGAACACGATAAAAAAACAAAATACTAAAGATATTGAAATAATTAGAATCACAATGGGAAACTGCTCATAAAAGTATTTAAATCCCCAAAGACCTCATTATAAAATTTTGGTAATTGGGATGTCTGGAGCAGGGAAAACTACCACCATCAATATGCTTGTCAATCAAGCAATGTCAATCGGGTATTTACAGGAGAGAAAGATAGCTATTACGCAGTAAGTAGAGTTATACTCGAAAGGAGAGCTTGTCTCTTAGGTTTTGGAGAATAACATCAAAGAATTTTCACTCCTCTAGACAGATTAGCTAAAATAATCTTCTGAAAGCCAAACCATTAAATGCAACATCTATAAAATCAAGAATAAAAAATATAACATTTCATTCATTGATACCCCTGGCCTAGGCTACTCAGGTGAAAAATAAGCTGACAAAAGAAACGAAGCTACTATCTTGGAATTCGTTAAGCAGCACTTAAACATAAATTGTATCCTCTAAATCTATCGTTCAACTGAAGCCCGAAAGAGCTTCGAAATGAGTTATTTCAACAATCTCTTGAAGAAAATCTTACCAGACTAGATTCGAAATAATTGCATAGTCTGTTTCACAAGTGTAGTTAACCCAGAGAAGATCACTGCAATAGAAGTCCTAAAAGAGCAAGGAATTCCTTTGGAGAGACAAATATTCTTTGAAAATGACTGTCTCATTCCAGTCAATTTAATACCATTTACTAATCAACAAGAAAAAAATTTTTATATGAGTAAAGCGGAAATATTTTGGTAAAGAAATAAGCAGCAATTCGATTCTCTGATTGCATATCTTCAAAAAATGCCATAAAGGAAACAAGTTCAATAGCCTGTAATGAACTAAGATTGTCAAAACATGCCATAAAAGGAACACGTTCAATAGCCTGTAATGAATTAAGACGAATAACTTGCAATGAAAAAAGAATTTGAGTTGAGATACAAGACGTAGGCTCTCATGAAAATGATACATAATTGCATCTCTGAAGCTGAGTATTCCTATAGATACTATTACCTCATAAAAGCTTCAAAAGAAAACAAATAATAATATCGAAATACTCTTTCCAATTAAAGCAGCAGATCTAACTTGTAATCACCTCCAACAGTGCCAGTCATCGAAGTTCAAAGATTCTTCCAAACAAGATAAATTACGATATTAAACGCGCCTGTGATGTTTTGCTATGTTTGCTCGCAAATATGTCATAAAGAATGTCCTGCTGAAGAACTCACAGAACACAGAAATGTGAATATTCTAAAATGCAAGGTCTTCAAATAATAAGAAGAGGAATGTTCATCGTGCAACCATTATTCCAAATATCATTCTCATACAAAAGAAATTCCTAAAGATGAAGTTGCACCCTTTGGGGAGAATTCAAATTCAAAAGAAACTCAGCAAACCCTTTAATAGAGTATCAAAAAAGATTATCTCAGTATGAATGAGCTTATTGACGTATTTGAGAATGCTTTATCAAAAGCTGCTTAATTGCAATAAGAAATCAACTATGATATTAGTAATCAAAATTTCAAATACGAACTCATCATTGAATATCTCAAATATTCCAAGATTAATACACAAAATAACTTAAGTATGAATTAGCAATAATAATCTGAACGCATTTAAGAGTTAGGCTACTTGAGTCAGCGTTATTAAGCAATTGTAAAATCAAATAATGATGCATCTATTTCGAGATCAAAAGAAGGATAAAAGGAAGCATTAAGTTCCGAAATTCAAATGGAAATCCAAAAGCTTAAGAAGTAATATTAGCAGGAATGAGGCAACCTTCAAAAAAGCCATATTTATTATTTAGTGGATTCAGTTATGAACTATGGAATTATTGTTTTTGTTGTTGAAAAAAAAAAAATTCGATTACAAATAGAAAGTTACCAATATCAATAATTGTTTTAACAAAATAGCAACTCTTGATCTCTTTCGCTCTTTGCTCATTGTATTGTTTTTCCATTTTTTCTTTTAGCTCTACCTACTTCCTAAAGACCATATCTTTCTAGCTATCTAATCTGCACTTTAGTGGTTTTAATTTAAATCCAGCTCAGAATCTCTTGGTACCTCTCTGTTGTCCCCAATCATTTAATACCACACAAAGACAAAATAAAAAGAGTATTCTTTCTTAAATTATTCGAAAACTATTATCGCAAAATATCCAGTGGTTGCTACCCATCTGGAACTGCATTAGTCTCTCCCACATAAAATGCATCATTTCACTATTTTCTCTTTTTTTTCCTGTCATATTAATAAATCGCCATTGCAAAAACGGAGACTTTTGACTATGTCTCTTTTGCATTTCTCTCTCTCTTATTTTTTGGTAAATTTTTTATTATTATACCAATATTTGGAGTAATTCTTACCATTATTTAAGCATCAATATGGATTCAAGAAGCAAACTTTTACTTGGTTTGAGGGAAAATTCCATTTATTTTTTTTATCAAAGCAATTTTCTTTGAAAAATTTATCCTTCAAATATCAAGAAAAATCGCCTGGAATTATAATTATTAATAATCACTAAAAAACCTCTACAAATAAAAGAGAAAGAATTTGAATCGAAAGCAAAAACTCACAACAAATCAAAAAATATTCCAAAAAAGAAAGAGAGATTTCAATTTGAGAATCATAATGGGTAACACCTTAGAAAATGAGCCAACAAAAACCTAACGACCTCACTATAAGGTATTGGTTATTGGGATGTCAGGAGCAGGAAAAACTACCACCATCAATATGCTTGTCAACCAAGCTATGTCTATCAAGTATAGATAGGATAGAAAGATAGCTATTTCACAAATAGTAAATCAAGACTCGAATGTAAAAAATACTCCTCTTATTTTGAGGAATAACATCAAAGAATATTCACTCCTCTAATCCGATTAGCTCAAATAATCTTTCGATAGTCAAACGACTTAATGCAATATCTATGAAATCAACAAAGAAGATTATGACATTTCTTTCATCGATACACCTGGCGTAGGTGGCACAGGTAGTAAAGAATCTGATAGCAGAAACTATTCTACTATCTTGGAATTCGTTCAGCAACACTTAGACATAAGCTGTATCCTCTACGTCCATCGTTCAAATGATATCCGTAAAAGCTTCGATATGAGCAATTACAATAATTCTCCGAACAACATCCTGCTTGATATGATTGAAAATAATTTCATTGTATGTTTCACAAGTGCCATCAACCCATCAAATATAGATTCAATGGAAGTCTTGAAGGAGCAAGGAATTCCTGTGAATAGAACAATTTTCTTTGAAAATGACTGTCTCATTCCATTCAATTCAATGCCATTTATCAATCAACAAGAAGATCAACAACAATTCTATATGAGTATTTCGGAGATGTTGTGGGAAAGAAATAAATAGTAATTTAATTCTCTGATTACATATCTTCAATAAATGCAATAATTTAGACAAAGCCAATAGGCAGCAGCGATCATATCTGACTTAAGTTGCAAGACTTAGGCTCTCATGAAAATGATCAATGACGGCATTTCTTTATCTGAATAACTTTGCAGATAGTCCTTGCTAATATAAGCATCCTTAGAGAATAAAAGAAATCTACTGAGGACTATTTCGAATAATTTCATCCCAATGAATGCTTTTGAATCACCTCCAACAGTGGCAGTCAACGAAGTTCAAGGATTCATCTAAACAAGATAATCTACGAAACTAAATGCACCTGTGATGTTTTGCTATATTTGCTCGAAAATATGCCATTAGAATTGTACTGTTCAAGAACTCACATAAAATGGAAGTGTGAATATTCGAAAATGCAAGGCATTTTGTGAGGGAAGGTATGAAGAATGCACATCTTGCTCCCATCATTCCGCATACCATTCTCATACAAACGTGATTCAAGAATTTGTAACTGTGCCCTTTGGATAGACCTTAAATACAATAGAAACTCAACAGAGTCTTTAAAATATTATCCAGAAAGATAATCTCTAGTTGAGATCAATAAGTGATGCCCTTGAGACTGCTCTATCAACAGTGATGGAATTGCAAAGTAAAATAGACCAAAATGCATGCATTCGGAATTTCAAAAGTGATTTCATGAAGGATTATCTCCAATATTCCATTAATAAAGCATAGGAGGATAAAGAGCTAACATAACAATAATATGACG
>Ga0302271_10000802_pt1 | contig 30871 bp, 14 predicted proteins | sample III_Bog_N1_1_FD_198767 | JGI IMG/M metagenome (GOLD analysis project Ga0302271, IMG submission 198767) | Peat permafrost microbial communities from Stordalen Mire near Abisko, Sweden - III_Bog_N1_1 | ecosystem: Environmental > Terrestrial > Soil > Wetlands > Peat | place: Sweden: Abisko... | reverse complement strand
AAAAGATATTAGATTAATTGATAAAAAAGTATGTGGGTACAATGTTGCAGTATTTTATAGCCACAATCAGTAACAAAGCAGTTCTAAGAAGAAAAAGAAAAAAGGATCCAAGAATACTAATATTTATTGAACTTAGTTGGTTTTGAAACAATTAAAAAGATAATACAAGAGAAAACAAAATAACCAGGCAATCCAAAAGTCAACTACTTTCCAGGAGTTAATTATACATTCCAGATAGCCTGGCTTAGGACTACGAATAAGACAAAAGAGAACAGCTTCGTAAACCTCGCTCATCCCAGCTCTCCTCAAGCTACCGATTAAACACGCAGATGACTCTCGTATTTTTAGCCCTCGTCATACTTGCATAGGTCTCAACGACCCTTGCAGATTTAACTTTTCCAACTGCATCATTATCTTGCCCTAAGATGTCCTTCCTCTGTGGTACATCAGCAATCTAACTTTCATTTGAGTTTTAACTTACAACATTGAGTAAAACACATATTTATTCTAGGACACACTTTAGCTATTAACGAGATAAGGCATATACCTGGCACTTTATTCTACATATCCTTAGATCTGAGCAAAGTATTACTGATAAGCGATATACGCAATGGGGAAGTTTTCCAAAAAATCACTTATACTTCAGACACGGTAGGCGTAAGATCTCTTGCTGCCATGAGCAATGGGGACATAGTGTACATATCCACAAATTTGATAACAGTTTACAATATTTTCATGAGTAGAGTTAGAGTTTCAACTACCTTCACAAGCAGTACTGGTAAAAGAAAAATATATCTTAGAAGAACAATAGGTCACATAAAATATTAATATTTTAATCTACTTTTTTCAATTTTTTTTGTAGCTGCTGTTTTCGGATTTTCATATTCAGAAGTTGTTCAGTTGTAGACAACGAAGGATTCAACCATCAAATAGGATTACTTCATAATAGTACAGTTTAATTTCTAGACAAGTGCTACTCAATTCTTGATGTTTGATAGTGCATCCAGTCCTTACTACTCTTGGAAAGGTGATAAAACAGATTACTATTTTTAGAAAAGAGTTAATTAAGATTTTTTTTAATTGTGCAGCCACTATAAAAACTGTCACATCAGGTCGCTAACCACTACAGCCTTCCTACTTCTTCATTGCTAAAGATGTAGTTGGGATAAACTCCTCGTAGATCCCAGTGAATATTGTTATTGGATTCTCCACGACAGGGGATATGTACGCAGCAAGTTTTCCAACTTATAACTTCGTCACAGAAAGTATCAATGCTGGGACATGGCAGAGTTAATACCTTACAAATAATATCACAAGTTATACTCACCTGAAGGGTACGACTTTCATAGTTATTCAGTATACTTTAACATACGGAAATACATAGCCTGTTGGATGCTCTGCTAATTATTGCCTGGGGTTTTATGATCTTTCGTTGCTAACATACGATGCTTCTTCCCCAACGACATTTAACCTCGCAGCTATGATGGCTGCTCCAGTCTATACCAAATAATTCAGTAAACTTTCATCTAACTTCATTATTTAATTTCTGTTTTTTATTTATTTTCTTTCATTTATTAACAATTGCTCATTCTTTTTACTAAATAGGTTCTTCGAATTACATCATAAAGGTCTAGGCAATAACTTTCTCTGGGCAAGAATATCTTTCATTTTTAGACGCTACAAATGCCTTGTATGTGTATAAGCTCTCTGACTTTGTGTCAAATATATTCAATATGGATTTCCCAAATAAAATAACCTTTTCTTCAACACAAACTGTCAAGAAATTCGCTTCGATAAACATCGACTCTTCAATGTTTATGCTCGTAGGTTTCTCTGGTGGGACGGTTACAAGAGTTGATTTCAGCACTCTCATTACCTCGATAACGGCAGCTGCTGCGAAGTCTACATCCGTTTCTTCCTTTCTGTTCACACAAACATATCCAGGTAAGTTTGATTTTTTTTCAGGAGCAATTTCAAATGTATTTGTTAAACCTAATTTTCTTTAGGTTTGCCGATTTCTCTCCTTGTAAATTCCCTTTTCGATTAATTTACACATAATCTCTACTCCATCGGGACTTATCTTAGCAATTCGACTTTGCTCTCTGTGCCATTCACAGAATACAACATATTAACTTAACTTTCTACCACCTAGAATTTCACATTCCCCGCAGTTACAACATAGTAATTCTTGATAATCTCCGCAAACACTGTCTTTGGCATAATTCAATCAGGCTACTCTTTGTATGTCGCTTTAGTTAGTGAGGCTTGTCCAGTATCTCCTAATCTTTCTTCTGCGTCGACAGTCTTAACGTATCTTCTTTAAACCAAATCAATTGCAAATAATGCGACGACTACTCTCAATCTAACATCTCTAAATATCCAAATAACAACCCTCTACACAATATCTAAGCTATCTTTGTCAGCGAATAGTCAATATGTAGGAATAGTCATACTAGCACAGCCATTTGTGTATTTAGATTATTGCTTAAATACTACGTCTACAAGCATCATAAGTTCTGCTATTCCAGTGTCAACCACGTTTTCTGTAGAGCTGATTATTTCTGATATTAATGGGAAGGTTGTAGGTTAAACAAATGGAGCGTTTATTGTGTAAACCTCATCGGTTTAGAGCTTTATCATGACAGCCTTTGATAGCTCTTCAACTCTTATGCTCGTGTTCCCAACATTTATTCGAGCGATTAAGCTTACTCAAATTTCGAATTCTCTCTTTGACCTCACACAGTACTTGGATATTACATCTAGTTAACTGTTTGCCATGACCAGTAGTCTTAATCCATTAATGACTTCCTTTGGGAATATAACTGCTGTGTTTTTTATTCCACCTACTACCTAACTGATTATTTAATTCAACGACTAAACCGGGTTAATTGTCTACACTGGAGTGTTTTCTTATTCTCCGAATTGGCTCCTACCTCAGAATCTTAACATTAATCTTCTCTCTATTAGCTCATCAACAAGTGCCACTTCTGAAACTCCTTATGCGATTTCCTCTCTTGTGACTTGGTCACCTGGGATTTTTATGGTAAAAGTGAGTTAGCTTTTCAAAATTTATCAAAGTTCAAGCTCTGGTGGATTGAGTCTTATCACGACGATAAAGGATAAATTTATTTCAGTATCATAAATGATACCTTTCGTGTATGGAGGCACCTATCAATTCCTGAAGGTTTCAGGCTCTACATTACTTGAGTGGTAAGGATTCTAATTTATTCGAGGATATTTACTTTTAAAATTTGATTTAACAGCTCTTGAAAATGTCCTTTTTTTTTTAGGATTTCACTCTAAGATTGCCTGAATAATAAATGCCAGGATTAAACCTGCAACTTCGAATTCTCACTGGCGTACAACTCCCCTAGTGTTCAAAGTGATGTGTTCTCAACTACAAGCCTCTCTGATTTGCACACTAGAGCCGAAGAATTTGATGTTTCTTCGTTTAAACTCTATTCAATTCTAGCATCCTTGCCAAACACCAGCATCAATTACATGGTCAATATCAACGCTGGAATCAATGTTGACCTGCAAGAACGCTATTTATGGGTGGAATATTACTACAACATAAAACCTCCTTATGCAATTGCGAGTCCAAGCTTGAACTTGCAAGTCTAAACTGCTGATTTATCTCAGTTCCCAATCATTATCCCTTCGACAAATATGGCAACTATTGTAAAAACCGCTACTTTCTCTCTGTCTAGGTACACATACATTAAACTAAATAATCTAGTATGGAGTGTGAACCTCAGCACATTGAACTCAACGAATTGGAGCATCTTCACTGTTACCAGTAGCTACTTCATCATAGATAGTGTACAACTCTCTTTGTCGGGGTAAGCTATGCCAATTTCAATTATTTTTTACTTTTTATTCACTCGATTTGCTTTATTTCCAATTATTTATCTATTACCTTGTTTCTGTTAGAACATCTCCAACAGGTTCCTACAGATATTCTACTGTGTCTTCAGGGAATGCAATGCAGATAAACAATACTTCTATTCTCAATCAGTCTATTATTAATTCCGTGGCGTACTTCCTAGTGAAAGTAGATAACTACTCTTTATATTTTTTCAACCTGAATGTGAAAAATAACTTGTTTTAAGATTCCAATTTTGTTTTTACATCTCTAAACCTTCGACTTGTTATGTTGAACTCTGTCTTCGAGGACAATGTAATCTAAACTGTATCGACTTCTAGTTCCAATTCATTAAAATTCATATCTGCCCAAATCTCATAATTTACAAAAGTATAATTCAAATCTAACTTATTTGTAGATGCAACAATTCAAGGTAATTTTTTCTTTTTAGTTTTATTTATTTAATATTTTCATAAATTATTCACTTGGATTCTTCCCTCTCCTTTATTACCAAGTATTAATCTTATTGTTTTCCTAGGACTAAATCAATAGCAGACATATTTTACAGCTGATATGGATACTGTGAGTTATATCTCCAATACATTTATATCTGATAAACTTGTGCAGCCAGAGCTACTTTTTACTGGAAAACTAGCTTCGTATGTTGTAACTCCATCGTATTTTTCCATAGTGAACTCAGTTATCTCATCGAATACATATTTGATCTGCAAATATTCCTTGTTTCTGACTTAAAATTGCCCAGATCAACAAGCGCTAACAACGAATCAAGCTTCCAATACATACTTAATAAGTTTGGACTACATGCAATAGGTAACTCTGTCAAACATCTAGTCTATTGATAACAGTCTGACTCTCATCTACTACATAAGGACGATGACTATTACTGTTAATCAGCTTACTTGTGGAAACAGCTAAATCAATAATAATGTTATAGACTACAGTTGTATTAAAATGTCTGATTTCTCAAGCCTTACTTTCAAAATGACAGACAGCTAGTTTTATAAGAAGAATCTCAAAAATAATTATATCATTGACGCTTCTTCAGATTAGATTTCTACTAGCAATGGTATCCTTGAGGGTACTTTTATTGTATCAAATATTTCCTTTAGCGAGATTATTTTGGCAACAACAACATCTTTTTATACCTCGAGTACTCTGCGCTTAGATTCACTCTAAGTTCTAAATATTTCTCTTAGTGAAACCAACTTTACTCAGATATCATTTTCTTCTCCAGATAGATTATTCTATGGATAAGCTTCGTGCATATTAGTCAACTCACCTTTTTCGAATTTAGTGGTCAATTTGATTGATTTTACTAATCTCTCCACATCTTCTTCTGCTGTAATATTTTTTATTTTACAAATTCTAGTTAGCACTCAACAAGAGGGAACAGAATATCAATAAAGTTCCAAAAAAAATAATATTTAAATATCATTTTTACATTTTATCTATTAGGCAACGGTGTATCTCGATGCAAAAACCATAACTCTATCAGATAGTAATTTCTTGAACAACAATTATGATCTCAGTGAGACGATCTTCAAAGGTGGATTCTTAGACATCCAGTCAAACAGCTTGATAGTGAGAAATACGACATTTATAAAGAGTCTTGGAAAAAAAGGTTCAGCTGTTTCAATCACTCCTAGCAATTCTGGTGCAAGTTATCTGTTTTCTTCTTGTGTCTTTAAAAATCTCATCGCTTCTACTCAAGGTGCTGCTGTCTATGTCACTGAACCATTGAACTCAACTGCCTTGACATTCTGGAACTGCTCATTCACTCAGATCGCTTCTAAGCAAGGAGGTGTGGTGTATATATCTTTTTCCATCTCCTCGACAAACTTTGCCGATTATTCCTCTGTGCTTCCAAGAGTAAACATCAGCTCAAGCAATTCGACTCACTTGTATTCTTCTCTTGGAGGACTAGTCTTCTCGGAATTCTCAAATGTTATATTAAATAACATAAATTCAGTTGAAAACAACCCTAAGAACATTTTAAAAACGGAAACCACTTTTCTCACATTTATCCAGTAACTCTAAACAATCGGCATGTACGTCTCTACAAACTACTGTTTTCTAACAGCTTATGGCCTTGAGATTTCTGGGCACAGTGTCGATCAGTCTAAATAACTTGATAGCTCTAGTGTAGTCTTTCTTCGAGCTATTTCAACTACTTTACTAATCTAAAATTCCTTCTTCTACGATAACATTTTCTCAGATGCTGGGTTTATTGTAACTTCCTCCTCAGTTGTAAATATCCTGTCAACGAACTTCTTTGCATTCCAGTAACAATCAGTTTTGAGTTAAAGAATTTAACATATTTTATTAGCTTTCAACAATTTTTTTTTTATTACTTCCAAAAGGTATTTCAATAAGCAGTCTCATCGAGCTCTAGCTACCGATATCGAAAGCGCACTAATATCCAAATTCAGTGCAATAATAATTGAAAGCAGTTCAACTTTTTCTTTGTCGACAGTGCTAATGGATCATATCAATTGTAATTCTGCGTAATGCTTTGGAGGAGCTCTTGCCGTGCTTAGTTCTTCAGGAAGTATTTTTTAGTCTAATTTCACAAATAACTACTGTTAATCTACTGGTGGGGCAATTGGATTCATGAATTTAAATGGTAATACTACGATATCTGATTCAAGAATAACAAATAACACTTCTTCAGATGGAAGTGGAGGAGGATTAGCTTTTATTACAAATTTAAGCACAGAGGTGTTGACAATTTCGCAGAGTTTCATTGAGAGCAATTCGGCATAAAAAGGAGCAGGAGTCTACCTTGAATTCCAAACCAACCCTACAAGTGTCGCTTACTTGACATAATTCGCTACGACTTCAGTTTAGTACAATAATGCTGCTGTTTCAGGAGGAGGAGTGTTTTATCAAGGCTACTCTCCAGACTACTTGAGTTCAGTCATTACAAACAACAAAGCAAGTAAAATCAATGAATTCAACTTTCATTTACTATCTCATTTCATTTTTGTTAGAAAGTCCTTATGGCTAGAACTCCTTCTCGTTTCCAAAGAGCTTGATTTTCAACAAGGCTTTGAGCATGAAATCGTCAGCTTACGACTTTACCATAACCAGTAAAGGCATAAAAATATTCAATCAAGTCAGCGGCACAGCACTTCCTCACATAATTCTAAATCTTGTCGACGAATCTGGATCAATCATTGACAAATCTTATATCTCCACAGTCACTACTCCAATTGTTCTGGATGCCACTGAAGAATCAACTTCAACTCCCTTTTTTGTGATTTCCTCAGAAATCAAAGAATTTTCTTTTTCTGAATACTTCAATATTTCCAGTTTGATACTGACAGGCACTCCAGGCACAGTTGTGACAATTCTCCTCACTTCAACATCAATTCAATCCACTTCATCTGATAGCTATGTGTTCTAACTATTAGTCGAATTACGACCTTGCATCCAAGGAGAAGTCTTTAAAAACTTTACATACTCTGACTAACTTCTTTATTAGTGTTCTAAATGTTCTCCAGGGTACTATAGCCTTGAATATCCCATAATCTCTAAACCGATTAATGAATGCTCAAAGTGCTTGACAAATGCTTAATGTCCTGGAGGAAGTGTCATCGATGTCAATTTTGGGTATTGGAGAATCAATGATCAAACTAATAGCCTAATAGAATGCCTCAACGAGCATAATAATTGCCTAGGAGGAACAACAAATCATACATGCGCAACAGGGCATATAGGACCTTTATGTGAAGGCTGTAATATCCTGGAAGATTATTCCACAGCAGGAAATTTTTAGTGTGGCTCATGTGGGGATCAAGTGACAAATTCCTTTAAAATAGTAGGGATTTTCATCATCTATGTAAGATTTTTTTTGGAATAAAATGTATTATTATTATTAATAAATATTAATTTTGCTAATTATTGAACATTTTTTTCAAAATAGATTTTAAGTGCAAAATTCAGTGTCGATGGTATCTTAAAAAAATTGTTAGACTTATATAAAGTTAGAAGTAAACTCAATGAAAAGGAGCTAGAAAAAGTTGAACAAAACACGACTATCTTGCTAAAACTAATTTTAAACTACTTTTAAATCATAATGGTGATAACAACATTCAAAATAAGTGTTCCCAACACATTTGGCACTTCTTTCGACGTCATTGCTAGTCCAACAACTCAAATTCTTTATTCTTTCGAGTGTTTCTTCTACTAGCTGGAACTCTCCACAGGAGTCAATCGAATCTACATATAGCTAATGTTTTCCATCCTTCTCCCAATAGCTTGTATTATTATCTTCTTTATCTCTGGTTCGATTCTCTACAGAAATGATGAGTACCGCAAAAGCTTCTATTTGACGACTTCTTTCCTGTATAGTCTAATGTATTTCTAACCATAAATCTTCAAAAATGCTATTTCTCTCATCTCATGCAGGGATATCGGTATGAACTTCAAAATACCCTTTCCTTATCATAACTGTTTTTTTTCTCTTGAAAACCAAATAATATTTAGACAATATCAGTTACATTCGTTACAATGTGTAATTTGAGTGCTACTCGACTGAATACATCAGATGGTCACTAATGTTTGTTTTACCAGTGATATTGATAACAGCTGTCATAATTCCAGTCGGTTTAGTAATTTAAATCTACAGTAAGAAAAACAATTTAATTGCGAGGAGAAAATATATTTTCATGACAGGCGAATACTCTCCTAAGTCCTGGTTCTGGGAGTTCTTAAAAATGTACACCAAACTATTAATCATGTGTTGCCTTACATTCTTCGAGTATGATATTCCAAATAAGGTAATTAGATTAAGTATTTTCTCAGTTATCAATGATCGGCTGGAAGTTTTCAAAATAATTTTTCATTTGTATTATTTATTCTTTTCATTTTTTTACCACTTAGATTCTATTCATTTTCTTGCTGATGGTGTGCTACGGACTACTGCTTTTCTATCTCAAGCCATACACCCTGGAGAAATACACTAGGATCGATTTAATTCAAACATTTGTCCTGTGTATCTCCATTTACCTAGGATTTATCGCTTACTAAAACTCTGATGAAACTTTCATATTACTAATTACTCTTTTAGCCATACTCATTATCAACATAGCTTACATATTCTGGAGCATTAAGCTATTGACACATGCTTATATTTACAGTTTTAAAACTCAATTAGAAAACTTTAAAATAACCTTAGTTAAAGGCAAATGTATTGGGAAATACTGTTTCACTAGAAAATCTCGTCTTTATTATCTCCGAAGAAGATGGATTAGATCCGTAGTTCAAAAGCTCAAATTGTCAAGGCTCGTTAATTCCTGGACAGGCAAGTTGAAAGCCAATAAGGAATAAATGTCCAAAATTCTGAGAGGAGAATCGCACTTTGAGGAAATAGCCAAGGAAATATCAAAACCAATTCCGAATGATATTGATTTTAGCTCTCGTATCGATGAGGGGGTAAAAATATCAAAAATAATGAATTTTTACCTTTAAATTGTCACTATTTCAACTTATTTTTTCCTTTTTTCTTTCTTAGATTTCCCCTAATTCTAGATAAAACGCTCAAGGTTTGAATCTCCCCTAATCGCTTTCATTTGTAGGAAGAAATCCTCTGAAATCTCAAATCTTCAAGAGCTCCATTTTTAATGAAATGAAGTAAACTCAGGCAAATTCAGAATAGCCATCTTTAAATCAACAAAGCTCATCTTCATCTGCATAAACAGACAGCAACTTTATTTTAGAACTTCCATTGTCTAATTTCACTTCTCATCCAAATATTTCCATCAGTCCTTTTTTGAGATCAAAATTGCAATAAAAAACAGATCTTGAGAAATCAAGTGCCTTTGATACTTAGAACCAATTCAGTGAGAATGATGACCCAACTCCTGTAAATAACACAGCAAACAATATTAATAGCAATAATACGAACAATAATTTGATTCCAACATTTCACTGCAAAGAAAGCAATTTTACTTCTGAAGTCTATAATTTAACCAAGAGAAGTAACTTCTCAGATTCTTCGAATAAGGATGATAATTAAGACAGCATCGAAAAAGATGAATTCATTTCTCCTTTTGATAGAATAACTCTAGAACTGAAAGCTTTAGGGAAAAATGATTAAGTCAATGAGAAAAGACTTTCAGTAAAGAATGTATGAGTTAAATGAATGCTTTTAATTGGAAAAGCGTTTTTAAAGTAAATAGGTTTTGTTGTATTGAATAAAATACAAATAAATATTGATATTGAAGGGAAAAATTTATTTTATCTTTTTTATAAAATTAATTAGTAAATTCTCTTCAGAAATCATATTTATCTCAAACAACAACTAATAAATTCATACAAAAATAGTCAAACTCTCAAAATTGCTTCAGTTATTTTTTCCAAAGATTAATTATTGTTTGCTGTTGCAAGATGGGAGTCCTTATAATAATTGAATAGGTGATCCAATATCTTCTTTTATGAATGCGACTGAGTTAACATTTGATTTCTCTGAGAAAACACTCTCATCATATTGATACAGATTGGATAATTCAGAATGAATAAGGCTGTTATTTTTACTCTAACTTTTTGAAGCAGTTTCTTCGGCTATGCAATGCTCTAACTATTATTACTCTTCAAATTAAATTAACTGCTTTTTATCTTCTTCATTGTATTAAAACTACTTTTTCGATTAGATTTTCTTTGAATTGGTTTTTTCAAGCTTCGGCTATGGCTCTCCTTCGCTGAACTTACTGTTAATACTTTATTTTTCAGAAATTTTATCTTAGTCTTAATATTATTCGCCTTTTTCAGACTCTTTTTTCTTTCTCGAAGATCCTTTTAAGTTGAAATGTTTCATTATTATTTTAGAGCCAGGTAATCTTGCAGCGGCTGGGCTATTCTCAAATTCTTGTTATGATATATCCTAAGATTCCTTTAGAGTCGTGCCAACTTTTTAATTATTATTTTAATTCATGGTATGCATGAATTCAATTAAGACCTAGCTTTGAAATTATTATTTGAGTTATTGATTTTCACTTAGCACTGAAAGTGTGTCTTGCTGGCTGATCTCAGAATTTGTTAATTTTATTGGTAAAGTTACAGACTGAGATCGTTGAATACCCTACTATTCACTAATACCATCATTTTCGTTTTGTGAATTGGATTCCTATTATTATTGTTTTTCTTACAAACCTTAAACTATTACTGTTGATTTTTTCCCAATCTTGATTTCTTCTAGTCTCTGTGAGTTCATTTGAAGGAAGTGGAAAAGCTAATTTTTATCAATCTTAAGTTTGCCAGTCCAGACATTGACCATATTCTTCCCTTTCAGTTTATCTATGATCGATTTCATCCATCTCTTTCGCAGATAGTACAATCCTGATTTTTTTGTGAAAAAGTACTTTCTGCAGCAATTAATCCTTACTAATTGAATTTTGATGTCCTCCAAATCAGGTGTAATCTAGAAAATATAAGCAGAAGCGAGTAATTTCACACTCCAGGTAACGAAAACTAGGTTAATAACTGCAATAAATGTAATAGACCCAATGAACCAAAATAATTCGTTTTAATTTTGATAAGCAACAAATCCGAGATAGATTGATATGGCTTAGACTACTGTCTGAAAAATATCGATCCTATTGTAGATAATTAGCTTGTAAGGCTTGATTTAGAAGAGAAGGAAACCATAGAGCACGACTAAGAACAAGATGAACAGAATCTAATTTCAAAACAAAAAAAGATGTTATTGAAATTATGAAAAACAATAAAAGGAAAATAGAATCCTTCAAATTATTTTATGAACAAAATAGTTTTGATAATAAATTTACTTTGTTGGGTATATCATACTCGTAAAAGGTTACGCAGCACATGATGAGTAATTTCAAGTACATTTTGATGAATTCCCAAAACCAAATGTTTGCTTTATATTCACCTGTCATAAAGAAGTATTTTTTTCGAAGGATTACATTATCCTTTGTCTGATAAAGCTTGATTCCTAAGAATAATGGAATTATTATTGACACCACAATGATAACTGGCAAAACTAGAGAAAGAGACCATCTCCAATACTCGTCTGTGTAGCACTCAAATGCAACATTAAATCGAATGTAATTCTTCACGTCTAAGTAAAGAAACAAAAATCAGGAGAAAATTAGTTGATACCTAATCACAGCAAAAATACATTTTAAAAAAATAAGTATTACCAATTAGTCTACAGGAAACAAGAGAAATGGCATTTTTAAAGATTGAAGGCTGGAAATACATGAGACTGTAAAGAAACGATGTGTTTATGTAGAAGCTTTTACGATAGCTGTCTTTTCTGTATCTGATTACTCCCGAAATAAAGAAGATCAAAATGCAAATGATTGGTAAAATTATCGAGGAAATCAATTGCATGTAGATCCTATTGATGCCAGTTGTGAGTTATATTTGGTAAAAAAAACACTCGAAAGAATAGAGGATCTGTGTAGTTGGGCTTGAGACAACATCAAAAGTTGAGTTGAAAATAGAAGGAATGCTGATTTTAAAAGTCGTAAGAACCATGATGATTTGAAAGTAATTTAATAGAAGCTTGAGCAATATGGAAGTGTTTTATTCGACTTTCTCAAGTTCTTTCTTTGACAGATTTCCTTTTTTTTGATAAAGAGTCAAGAGTTTATCCAGAATCCCGTCAACGCTAATTTAAGCACTTAGAATCTATTTTTAAAAAATAATAATGATATATTTTATAATATAAAAAATTTTTCTTTGCGATTAAATAATTGAGTATTTTGATATCTTCTTACATAGAAAAAGAAAATGCCGGCGATTTTGAATGTGTTTACTACTTGATTCCCACACGAACCGCATTAGAAACTGCCTGCAATTGTATAGTCCTTTTCTATATCACAACTCTCGCATAGAGGTCCTATATGTCCAGTAGCACAAGTATTGTTAGTTGGCCCTCCAAGACAGCTCTAATGGGAATTATAACATTCAATTATATTGCTCGTTTAGTCATCGATTCTCCAGTACCCAGGATTCACTACAATTAGATCTCTCCCTGGGCATGATGCAAAAGTTGAACATTTTGTGCATCCTTCAACTGGTTTTAATAAATCAGGGAATTCAAGAGAGTATTCTCCAGAAGGGCATTCATAGCATTCATAGAATGTGCCATGTTGACCTGTTACTTTTTTGAAAACTTCTCCTCTGTGGCATTACCGCAATTGCACTTATAAAAGTAACCTATAAGAAGAAGTACCTGCATTTTATTGAATTGCTTAAGATGACAGAGCAAATGCAACAGTCGTTCCAGGTGTGCAAGTGATAGTAAATCCTGTAACATTGAAGTACTCTGAAAACTAAAATTCTGAAACCGAAGATGATAATTCATATTTTTATTGAATATCCAAAGATGCTAGATTAAGGGTGATTACTTAAGAAGTATATCCCATATAGCTATTGTCAATAATATTATCCTTCTCATCAAGTAGATTAAAAATCAAATTTGAAATCGCTGTCCCACTCACTTAGTCCTTGAGTAAAATGACAGTTTCTCCTTGAGAATTGGAGAAAGTATCGTATTAAAATTATTTTTCTCTTTGACTTAGCTTCTCATTTATCTACAGTTTTTTCGGATAAGAAAACTGATTTTGCCCAAAAGTGCTTCCTAAGAAAAAATGAAAAATCAACAATTTTTATTGACCTGAATAAAAATCTATTAAAATAATTAATTCTCTTAGTTCATGTGTGTGTTTTTGCCTGAGTTGTTATTGTCAATGATTGTGTCAGCTTCTATATTAGGGGCATATCCTTGATAAAATATTCCTCCCCCAATACTTGAAGCAGTGTTGAATTAAATCTTCGTATTTAATAACTAACATTATTATGTGAAAGAAGAACCAACATTTTGGATCTCAAAGTACATCCCTCCACCGCAAATCGCTTGGTTCTAGAGAATCTAACTGGATTTTATGAAAAATGTGTGTGTTGTTAAGTCAGTCATAAACCCTATTCCTCCTCCATATCCCGAAAGTGCACTGTTCATAGTGATATTTGTGTTAACTATTTAGGAATCTCCAGATAAATTAGCAATTCCAATAGCTCCTCCGTTTGATGCACAATGATTATTTTAAAATGCTGAATTTTCAATGATTCCACTTGATTCAAAAATAACTAAAGCACCTCCAAAGCACATACTTGAGCTACAATTTATGTTTGAAACTACTATGTTGGATAATTGAAAAACAGAAGCACTTTAGATGATCAAAGCACTGAACTTAGAGTTTACTACAGTTGCTATTTCAGTTGTCAAAACTCTTTTTTCTGAGGAACCCACATAGCTAAGATATCAAAACCAAAATAAATTCATAAAAAAAAAAATTGAAAGAAAAATAGGAATAATTAATAAGTGTATTATTTTACTTGAACTTTGTAAAGTTAGAGGAGACAATAGTGATTTTTGAGGAAGATGATTAAAGAAATCCTCCATCTGAGAACTCATTATTTAAAAATGACGACAGAATGATTCTGGTGATGCCAGCAGTAGTTTTTAGAAATACGATATTTAAACTTGTTGTTGGCTTGGTTTTATCAATGGTATGTCCTGTAATAGAAAGTCCTTCTGCATAAAAGCAACTCTATGTCAAACTCAAGTACTCTCCAATGATAGAAAGAATCGATAGGAATGTGATGAGATTAGATGATAAATAATCTTTTAATAAAGGATTATTTCTTGTAGACTGGAAGTTATTAATTGTGACATTAGAATTCAACACATAAGCAAGCCCTCCTTATACAGCAAAAAGGTTGGTTGCATTACAAGAATCGAAGTTAATGAGCGGGAATACAGGCATGTAATAGCTAAGATATTAAGACATAAGAGAAAAATGGCTGTACACAACTCCACCATATGTTGCAGCAATATTGTTGAATGAGCACTTGGTAAATGTAAGAATTGTAGAATTCAAGGACCCTGCTATTAAAACTGCTCCTCCATTTGTTTAGGCTATCAGATCCTCAAAGATACAGTCAGTAAAGTTAAAAAAGGCATTTGCCTAGCTCGGAGTTAAAGAGACAGCTGAGCCTTAATTTGCCATGCTATTTTTAAATGAGGTGTTATTGCAAATGAAACAATTTGACTGAATATCTACAAATCCTCCTTTGAAATTATCGCTATCATAGGTCATACCATTATTATTGAAATACTAGCTGTTACTTATCGTTATTAGTAAAGCATTGAAATATGTTGCTGCCTGAAAAATCAAAGAAAAAAACAATGTGGACAATCAATCTTTATTAAACTTTTTAACTTAAAAGTAAACAAATAAGAATAATTAATTCTTTTTGTTTTACCGCTGAGGATGTGGTAGAGAGATTGTTAAATTCAGAACTTTCCACGCTGAGGGTTGAAAATGGAGCTGAAATCAGCAGGCATAAAGCTGAGGTGAAGAAAATTTTTTCTGGTGTTTGATTTATGATATTTTTAAATTTAACTTAATCAAAGGAAATCGTTAGAATCTGCAGAGAATCTAGGTACACAGATGCCTACTTATAAAAAGAATTCTCAGTCCTTAGAGTAATAGAGTCAAAAGTCGTATTGGAGATTGAAAAAGATCCATCAGAATATTCAGTCGTGCTCAAATGACGCGAATCAGAGAAGGCTGAAATCACGAAAGTGTTCAGAATGAATTTATTAAAGAAAGTGCAGTTTCTCATTGTAAAATTGAGTTTATTAAAGTTTGACATGGAAATGCAGCTTTAATCACTTTCAGAAGTACTTTCTTTAGAGTTAGAGCATTTGAAATTATCAATTTAAAAATACAATGCCCTTTGAAAGTTGATGAAAGTTGGGACGTTGTCTATTGTAGTCAAATTATTCAAAATTGCAGAGTTAATATACTCAAGGAAAATAAGATTGTACTACTGCTGATCTGTGCCAATAGTCATAGAAGTAGGTGCTGAATTATTTGGAACAGGAGACTCATTTGATGAAAGACAGGTTGAATCTAGACAAGAAAAATGTTAATTCGAAATGATCTGAGAGTTTGAATATGAAAAAGTAGATGAAGTCGCAAGCCACTATGATAACTTCCCTTCAATGAGTAGAGAAGTAGATGCGCTGAATTAGGTGAGGAACTTGTTGGAAATAAAATGTGTGCTATCAAGAGCATACCCCATCCAGCTGCCATATGAGCCTATTCCTGTTGAAAGTTTTAAAAAAACAGTATTTATGAACAAGGTATTTAAGCCACAAAATATGAAAAATAATTTTACCAAATATGATAGTATCCTTGAAGGTGTTATTTAAGAATATTAAATTATTGGTTAATATACTCTAAGAGGAAATGAAATAATTGGAAAAAACAGCAATAAGCTAAGAAACAGAAATTGTGTTGTTTTCAATGAGTGAATTGTTGATGTTCAAGATCAATTAATCATCAGTGCCAATAAAGTAGGAATCAGTGAAGATGCTATTCTTAATGTGCAAGTTATTGAAAGAAATTTAATAGTCACAGTCTATGTAGAACAGAGTGTTAGATTGATTAAAAATCTAATTGTTTATCTCAAGGCTATTGACATACGCTTCCTTACCAGAACGAGCAATCAAATAGCGATAAGCTGATGTCAGGGAGTAGCTGTCAATAATTAATAAAAAGAAAAAATGGAAGTTAAAAAAGGAATAATTAAATATCATTGAGAAAAGTTGATTTTACTTTATCAAAACTACTTAGACTTGATCTAGAATGAAGTAATCATTTTGTATTACGAATAAACTGTTGTTTGAGCCAAATATATTGCTGAGATCAGTATTCCAAATAATGTTAGAAAGGCAAATGTATTAATAGTAGAGCAGTGAAAGAGAAGAATCCCTAAATATACTTGCCTTTGAACTCTGGAGAGATACACTAGAAGAAGATAAGTCAATTGACTTTATCTGCAAATTGATTTTAGAGTTAATAAAGAAAGTGCTTTAATAATTAGCATAATACCCATCCAACTGCACATACCTACTCAATAGATTTAGCTAATTTGTGTTGTTGGTATCCAAGTTGATTATGTAATTAATAGTTGTAAATTGCATCGTTGAGATTAATTTTCCTAATTTTAATTTTGCCACATCTAACTCCTCTGTCCTGTAGTGGACTACAGAGAAACTTGAGCTTGCAAAAATATCTTTAAGGGTACTTGAATCACTTTAAGCGATTGTTGTGGTAAATTCACATGGTAAATTAAAGCATCTATTTATCAAACAGCCGTTGAAGTCAATTCTATTAAAAGCAAATCCAAAAAAACAAAATATTGAATAAATTCATAAATTTGAAATATTAGAAGCTTCTGTAAACTCAATACCTTTTTAGTCCAAAAGATGTTGAAAGGATGAAAAAGGTCGAAGTATTTTAAGATAGTGTTGCTTCGATGAAATAAGCCAGTCCAGAATCAACAAAAAAAGTATTGAAAATAACAGAATTCAAAGATAGCTATTTCTCAGGACTAATGCTGTAGACTTTAAAATATTGCTGGATCTAAAAGATTACTACATTTTAGGCAGAAAGGTAATACAAGGAGGATATATTATACGGATTTTCATCAGATAATTATGAAGCAGAGACTAGAGATAAGAGCTAAAGGTTTAAATTAGAGTTTGATCCCCAAGTTGATGAAAATGAGAAAATACCAGTATAGATCAACGCGCTTACTTCTGAAGTAAATTGGATTACCATTAAAGATGCATTTTGAAGGAAGTACCCTGAAATAAATAATTCGAAAGATTTGATCTCTGGGTTGAAAGCTTAAACAGCAGTTAAGAATTCATCAGCTAACACATGCTAATAAGATAGATTCATTGATTGATCAGATCCAAATGAAAAATAGATAACTTTGAGGAACTTCTAAAAAACTAGTAGCAGAGTCTAAGAATTTTCATCAAAAACAGTATTTATGAAAGTTTTATATTGCTCATCTATTTAACAAAAAGAAGTTGTCGTATTAGCAACAAGGTTGCCTTAAGTGTCGTAAATATACACCTATGTGAATATTGATGATGCTGTTATTTGAGTAGATATAATACTAAGTTAGTCTTAATTAAGCAAACAATAGTTGCTAAAAGGGAAATTCTAAGTAATAAAAATCACCGCTATATAAACTTTCGATGAAAGTGTGAATCTCTTGATTTAATTAATTTCTAAGACTGCTTAATTTAGAGGAGAAAGATCAAGAGACTAAGATAAAATATTGCCTGAGGATGACCTTAAGAAAATAGAAAATTATTAAACTGTCTCTGAGGTCAATGAGCTGAAATCCTCGGGACATACACCGCTTTATTAAGCAACATACTGCAGATTGCTTTTTTAAACTATCCCAAAGATAGTTCCAGAAGAGATGATAAAGAACGTTCCTGCTTGTGAATCCTCAGTTGAAAAGGAAATAGAGGTACTTGAGATTTCAGAAGTTATCAAATTGAATTCAGAGTAGTCAATACTAGTTATTTATTTTCCCTAGTTGAGATTTCCTATCATCTAGACTGTGTTAGTTGGTCGATCAAAGAGCATGCTTACAAGCGAAATTGTCAAGCCTTTATATACAAACAAAAATGTTAATGAGGCAAAAAAAATATTTAATAATATATAATTATCTTTACTATTTTGGATAAATGAAATTGATGGTGAAGTTATGAGCTAAATTCCTGTGTTTTTAGGTGGAAACGAAGATATGAAAGAAGAGAAATCAATCGAAATAACTGTCCCTTTGGAATATCCAACAATAATCCTAGGAACAGGTGAAATTGGAATAGAAATGAGTAAGCGAATGGTTTGAACAGTCGAATAAGAAACATAAGTTGGCTGCGTAATAGCGTACTAGTTCTAGATCAGCTCAGATAATTGATAGATAAATATTTAGTTTGAGATGCTTACAAAAGCAATGTGATCAGTGTCTTAAAACTAAATTACCTTCATTTATGATATCACAGTTGATTCAGCTGTTTTGAGTTAAAAAAAAAATAAAATCCTTGAGTTATGAAATCTTCAAATGTAACTATTTATGTAAATTGAAATGGTTCAATGAATAAAAGAAATCAAGCACTTACTCAATTGAGTACTCTAAAGCTAAGTCGATGCTATCATATCAGAAGCATTGAAGACAATTCCTCCTGAAGAGGAATCTGGAGTTAATTACTTAAGATCATAGAAATCCAGAGTGTAGCTTATGCTCTCTAAACTCTCAGAAAGTTAACTTCCATTTTGTATTGAAATAATTGAAGTGCCTTTTAAATGGATAAAAGAAATCACTGAATATTTAAGCCTAATACTACTCCATGTAATTGAATCCAAAGAAGTGTCAGAAACAGTGTCAGGGAAGGAGCAGACAAAAATATCACTTTAAGTAGAGAAACCTATTAGAAAGCTCATAGGATTAGAAGAACTCCCTACTCCTTAAACATTGAACGCAAACATAAACTAAGAAGGCATTATTTAAGTTGTTCCTTCAAAACTAGTACTAGCTAAAAGCACTTTTTCAAAAAAATTATTTAATTATCTTTGATAGTTTGGTATATTTTTTTATATTATGAAAAATATTCATATTTTTATTAATAAACACTAAAATTAAAGTGCTTGCTGAGCGATTCCAATCAAACATTTGTGTCTACAAAATACAGAAAAAAATTCTTTACATCATCCCCATGCTTTATTAGAAAATTTTTTCCCTTTAACTGATAATAATAATGTTTTGCGAAAAAAACTAGTTTTTTATTTTTCTTCTATTAAATTAAAAAGCTTATTTTATGATCATTTTACTTATCTGTAAGACTTGAATCGCACCTAATTGATTTATTGTATAAATGGTGGTAAAATTTGATAGCAGATCGATAACCACAAATACGAATTGAAGAGAGTAGGATTAAGTTGAAGGATTATAAATCTGCATCACATCAGATAGTCCAAAGTGTTCTTATTTCATTTTAAAAAAATATTATGAGTATTTAACTTGAATTCAACTTCAAAGGAATGCTACAAAAATCTTTCTTACAATTAGCTGTGGAAACTGCAAAATAATAGGTTTGCTGAGAGAATATATTGTAAATGTAAATAGCCGACCAGCAGACAATCATTACGTCTCCATTGCTAAGTGCCAGAAGAGAGTTGACACCATTACCGTAATAACCAACAAGAGATAGAAGAGAGGTTAATGGTGTTTGAAGGTAAACTTCTCCAGAACGAATATCATTGACTTAGAAAATACCTGAGCTATCAACAGAAACATAGAATGATGTTCCTGGAACATAGGTTATCCCTTTGATTTCTGCGGAATGGCCTAACAAAAACAATAAGTTCCAAAGCAGCGAAAAATACATCTTATATTGTCAGTAAGAAAACCTACCTGCTATTGATTAAACTGTTGGGCATTTGACAGATGCGTCAGGAAACGTTAAAGAAAATACCTCTATGATAAGGAGTAATGCTAAAATAATGTTTTTATTCATTGGTACTTTGCTAGAAATAGTAATTATTTTGGAGCGATAAATTTCTTGCGTGTAAATCAAACCTTTTGTTTCTTTAAAACCAGTTGTACTCTTAGAGTTTGGTTTAGAAATAGATAGATTATTAATATGTCTTCGATATGAAATTGATTTCGAGTCACTTTTTTTAACAAAATAATTCAATTCAGAGTAATCTAAAAATAAGTAAATCCTTCATAAAAACCACGGAAAAATAGTACTTTTTTAATAACAAATCGTCTTTAAACCATTAATCTTTTTTCATTAATTATCTGATTTTTAAAATGACAAAAAACTAGTTGATATTATTATTGCAACACTTATCAATCTTTGATAAAAAATATGAACAATTAAACTGTAAGAATGGGGAATAAATCAGTCTAGTTGAAGAAAAAGTCCAGAGAAAATTAATTACCAGATTTTTATTTCAAGTATTAAGGATTCAGTTGGAAATAATATTGGATTTAACCAAAATCAAGAAATTTGAACTTAGGAGCATTAATTGAATGAGAACAAAGATAATTCAGGCTCAAAAAAAAAAAAAATTAATTCAAAATAGAAAAATTTCTTCTCATTTCAGATTTTTCAGTTTCCAGAGTATTTCATTTTTTTGATATTTTATATCCTTTTTATTAAATTTATTTAACAAAAACATTCTTATCATTTTCCTGTCTGCAAGCAAAAAAAAGCCTTGTGCCAAGAAATCAAACAACAATTATAATACTCCTTGATTAAAATAAAAGCAATATAAAAATGTTAATGAATTTAGATGAAAAAAAAAAGGAATATTAAATCCTTATTACTAATGCTTGTTACTGAAATTTAAAAGAAAATGAGTAAATGATACATAATAACCAATAATATTCAGATCATTAGAGATTACGTATTATTTTAAAAATAACATTGAGATAGAAAAAATATCAAATTTTAATTGATTCTGATAATAATTATTTAAACTTAAATGGTAAATTAATCAACTCTTTGTGAGAAATAATAGAAAAACAGATTTTTTTCTCATTTATTTGAAGAGGCCATTTCAGTAATGGAGTGATTAGAAATATTTTTGAAGAATTCCTTTATGAAAAAGGTTTAAAGTATTTGTTAGGAAAAAAATTGATAGAGGATCTTTAAATGTTTGATCATTTCTTATTAGGGATAATTGTGGTACTGAGGAAAATAGTTAGAAAAACAAAAGATTTCAAAATAATGATTACTCTTTAATATTATTTTTCAATTATTTCAATAAAGAAAAATTACCCTTTATTCATTTATTTGTGATAATCACATTTTTGCTAATGTATCTATTTTTAATTGTTTTGATAAAGACACTAGAATGAAATCAACAAGTAAATTTAAAAAATGTGCCCCAATCACCAAAAATAATAATACAGCACCTCAATGATAAAATAACAAGAGTATCAATTACTACATTTCCTATCACAAAACTTTAATATTTTTTTATCAATCTCTTTACTATTACACTCACATTCCTCCTCAAATATTTTGTAATAATTAACAAATGCTGTATTGGAAGGATTGTAACTCCATTCTTTTTTTTTGTAAATCAAAGTGACAAATATCTTTTCAATATTATTTTTTTCTTAAAACATAAGACTTAACAACGCATTTAAATAGCCAAACTCTCAAAGCTTTTTTCATTTTTTTTCCTCCATGATCAATGACTGTTTGCTGCTGTTAAATGAATGCTCGTTTTATTTTTGAATAGGTGATCCAGGAGCTCCTTTTTGGAGAGCAACTAAATTAACACTTGATTTCTCTAAAAATACATATTCATCATACTGGTTCAGCTTAGAGATTTCAGAATGATTAAAACTCGTATTTTTACTCTCGGTTTTTGAAGAAATCTCTTCAGCTATGTAATGTTCTTACTATTAATACTCTTAAAACTCAATAACCTACTTACAATCTTCCTTATTTTATGAAACCCTTTTTTTCGGTTAATTGTTCTTTAAATTGAATACTTCAAGCGCTGGTTCTTATTTCCTAAAGCTGCTCATATTATTGAAACTAAAATTTTCAAACGTACTCTCTTATTCTTCTGATTGTTTTTTTTGTTCAACATTTTCAAACTCTTTTTTATTATTTGAAGGTTCTTTCTTGCTGAAATGCTTCATAATTATTTTAGAACCTGGTAATCTAGATGCTACTAGATTGTTATCGAATTCTTACAATTAGATATCTTGATTTTGCCTTTGTGATTTGAAGCCTTCTTATTTTTATTCCTTAGTATGATTGAGTTCAATTTAGACTTAGTTTTAAAACTACTATTTAAGCTGTTGATTTTCACTTAACACAGAAAATGTTTCTTACGAGCTGGTCTCAGAATTTATTAAATTAATAGGTAAATTTGCAAATTGAGATAGCTTAATACCCGACTAACCACTGGCAGGATCAATTTCTTTTTATGAATTGAACTCCTATTATTTTAATTATCTTTATGATTCTATTGAGATTTTTTCAAATTTAAATTCTTCCATCATTTGTGAGTTCATTCGGAGAAAATGAAAAAGCTAACTCTTGTCAAACTTTAGTTTACCAGTCCAGCTATTCACCATGTTCTTTTCCTTAAGACTATCAATAATCGATTTCATCCATCTCTTTCTGAGATAGTACAATCCTGATTTTTTAGCGAAACAATACTTTCTACAACAAGTAACCTTCACTAATTTAATTTTTAAGTTCTCCAAGTCTTTTGTTATCTAGAAAATGTATGCTGAAACTAATAATTTTACACTCAATATTATGAAGACAAGGTTAATTACTGCAATAAATGCAATAGAGCTAATAAACCAAATTAATTCGTTCTAATTTTGATAGGCAATAAATCCGAGATAGATTGATACAGCCTAAACTATTGTCTGGAAAATATCGATTCTATTGTAAACGGGTAGCTTGTAAGGCTTGATTTAGAAGAGAAGAAAGCCATAAAGCACTACTAAGAACAAGATGAACATAATCTAAAAATAAAAATTATTGAAATTTTGTGAAATTTCAAGCAATTAAGAGGAATAAAAATATCCTTTAACCTATCCAGCATAATCAAAATAATTTAAATGGTAAATTTACTTTGTTGGGTATGTCATAATCGTAGAAGTTTAGGCAGCACATGATTAATAATTTCAAGTACATTTTGATGAATTCCCAAAACCAAATATTTGGCTTGTATTCACCTGTCATAAAAAAGTATTTTTTTCTAAGAATTAAATTATCCTTTGTTTGATAGAGCTTGATTCCTAGGAAAAATGGAATTATTAATGACATCATGAGGATCACCGGCAAAGCAAGTGAAAGAGACCATTTCCAATATTCTTCTGTGTAACACTCAAATGACACATTGAATCGAATGTAATGCTTTATGTCTAACAAAGAGAAACATCAATCAAAAGAAAATATGTTATTCATCAATGCACAAATCTTGTTTAAATATTAATATTTTACCAATTGATCTACAGGAAACAAGAGAAATAGCATTTTTAAAGATTGAAGGATGAAAATACATGAGACTATAAAGAAATGATGTGTTTATGAAGAAGCTTTTTCGATAGGGGTCTCTTCTGAATCGGATTAATCCAAAAATGAAGAATATTAAAATACAGATAACTGGCAAGATTATCGAAGAAATTAATTGCAAGTAAATTCTATTGATGCCTGTTGTGAGTTAGATTTGATAAAAGAAACACTCGAAAGAATAAAGAATCTATGTAGTTGGACTAGAGGCGATATCAATAGTTGAGTTGAAACTAGAAGGAATTCTAATTCTAAATGTCGTCAGTACCATAATGATTTGGAAGTAATTCAACAAAAGTTTGAAGAATATTGATGTGTTTTACTCGATTTTCTCAAGTTATTTTTTAGTTAAATTCCCTTTTTTTTGATAGAGAGTCAGGAGTTTACCAAGAATCCCATCAACACTAATCTATGCACTTAAAATCTAATTTGTAAGAAAAATACGATAAATAAAAATTAATAATAATAATAATTTATTCATTGTTCTTTTTTATTAAGTATTTTTATTAAGAATTACATAGAAAAAGAAAATCCCTGCTATTTTAAAGGCGTTTAATGCTTGATTTCCACATGATCCACATTAAAAACTACCTGCTATTGTATAATTATTTTCGATATCACAACTCTCGCATAGAGGTCCTACATGTCCTCTTGCACAAGTTGAGTTAGTTGATCCTCCAAGGCAGTTCCACTGTGCATTATTACATTCAATCAGATTACTAGTTTGATCATTGATTCTCCAATACCCAGGATTCACAATAATAATGTCTCTTCCTGGACACTAAGCAAATTCTGAACATTTGGTGCATTCTTCAACTAGTTTGGATTTTTTCGGATATCCCAGAGAGTATTCCCCAAAAGGGCATTCAAAACACTGATAAAGCTTACCATATTGGCTTGTGACTATTTTCAAAACTTCTCCTCTGAGGCAATACCTAAATTAGATTTAAAGTATTAACTAATAGTCAGAAGAACCTGGATTTTATTGAATCGCTTAAGATGAAAGAGCAAATGTAACTGTCGTTCCAGGTATAGAAGTGACAGTGAACCCTGTGACATTAAAAAAGTACTCTGTAAACTAAAATTCTGAAACTGAGGAAGATAGGTCATAATCTTACTAGGAATCTAACCCTTTTAGAATAAGGGTGATTGATTAAGAAGAAAATTCCAAATAACTATTGTTAATAAAATTGTCCTACTCATCAAGTAAGTTAAAAATCAAATTTGGAATTGCTGTCCCACTCACTTAGTCTTTGAGCAAAATTACAGTCTCTCCTTTTTAATTAATACTAGTGTCAAAGTTAAATTAACTTTCTCTTTTACTTAGTTTCTCATTTATTTAGAGTTTTTTAGGATAAGAAAACTAATTTTATCCATAAGTACTTCCTAAGGAAAAAAAATAACATTTTTGCCATTGAATAAATTAATACCCAAAGAAATCAATAATCTCTAGTGCTTATGTATGTGTGTATGTGTCTGTTTACCTGAGTTGTTATTGTCAATGATTGTGTCACTTCCGATATGAGGGGCATACCCTTAATAGAAGATGCCCCCACCAATACGAGAAGCAGTGTTCAATTAAATCTTCATGTCCAACAACTAACATTGAGAAGTAAATGAATTAATATCAGCCTTTTGAATTTCAAAGTAAATCCCTCCTCCAGAGATCGCTTGATTTTTTTGAATCTAACTGTACTTTATGTACAATGTGTTTGCTGTTTAGTCAGTCATAAACCCTATTCCTCCTCCGTATCCTGAAAGTGCACTATTCATAGTGATATTCGTGTTAATAATTTAGGAATCTCCTGATAAATTAGCAATTCCAATAGCTCCTCCATTTGATTCACATTTATTACTTGTGAATGCTGAATTCTCAATAATTCCATTTGATTAAAATATAACTAAAGCACCTCCGAAGCACAAACTCGAACTGCAATTTATGTTTGAAGCAATTATGCTAGACAAATGAAAAACTGAACCACTTTATATGATCAGAGCGCTGAACTTTGAGTTAATAATTGTAGCAATTTCAGTTAATAGAACCCTTTTTTGTGGAGAAGAACTTACATAACTAAGGCAATAAAAAGAAAAATAGGATCATAAACAACAAATAAAAGGATTAAAAAATATCAAAAAGCTTTTTTACTTGAACTGTGTGAAGTTAGAGGAGACAATTGTGATTTGAGAGGAAGAGGATTAAAGAAATCCTCCATCTGAGAACTCGTTATCTACAAATGATGATTCAGTAATTCTGATGATTCCGGCAGTAGATTATAGAAAAACGATATTTAGACTCGTAGTTGGTTTGGTTTTATCAATGGTCAGACCTGTAATTGAGAGTCCTTCAGCTTTAAGACAACTCTATGTCAAACTTATGTACTCTCCAGTTACAGAGAGAATAGATAGGAATGTGGCGAGATTAGAAGATAAGTATTGCTAATCTGAAGGATTATTTCTCGTAGATTGGAATGTATTGAATGTAATATTTGAATTCAAGGCATAGACAAGTCCTCCTTACACAGCAAAGAGATTAGTTGCATTGCAGGAGTTGAAGGTAATCAGTGGGAACACAGGCATGTAAGAACTAAGATCTAAAGACAATATTTAAAACTGGCTAAACACAACTCCACCCTAAGTTGCAGCTATGTTATTGAAGGCGCACTTATTAAATGTCAAAACAGTATAATTAAATGACTCTGTTATTAAAACTGCTCCTCCATTTGTTTAGGCTATCAAATCCTCAAATACGCAATCAGTAAATAAAAAAATGCCTTTTGCTTAGTTTGGAGTTAAAGATACAGCCGACCCTTTATTTGCCTTGCTATTTTTAAATGTTGTATTGCTGCAAGTGAAGTAATTCGATTGAATATCCACAAATCCTTCTTTGAAATTATCACTATCATAAGTAACCCCATTATTATTGTAATACTGGCTATTACTTAGATCAATGCTGAATGCATTTAAATAAGTTGCTGCCTTCACAAATTTAAAGGGAACAAAATGTTAATTATTGCAATCTGAAGATATCAACTATGAATTATTTTTTCTATTTTACAGCTGCTGATGTTGTAGAGAGGTTGGTGAATTCAGACAGATCAATGCTTAAAATAGAAAATGGAGCTGAAATCAACAAGCACAAAGCTGAGGTGAAGAAAACTGTTTCTGGTGTTTAATTTATGATATTATTAAATTTAACAGATACAAAGGAAATAGTAAGAATTTGCAGAGAATCCAGGTACACACATGCCGATCTGTAAAAGGAATTCTCAGTTAATAGTGTAATTGAGTCAAATGTGGTGTTAGAGATAATAAAAGATCCATCAGAATATGAAGTCTTGCTCAGATGACGTGAATCTGAAGAGGCTGAGATAACGTAAGCATTCAGAATGCATTTATTGAAGAAAATGCTGTTTGTGATTGTGAAATTGAGTTTATTAAAGTTTGTTCCAGAAATACAGCTCTAATCTCTCTAGGAAACACTTTCCTTTGAGTTAGAGCATGAGAATTTATCAGTTTAAAAGAGCAACGCTCCTTAAAAGTTAATGAACGTTGAGACATTGTCTATTGAAGTCAAATTATTCAAAACTACTGAGTTAATATAATCAAGTAAAATGAGATTGTACTACTGCTAATCTATGCCAAAACTCATAGAAGAAGATGTAGAAGCACTTTGAAGCAATGATTCTTGTGAAGATGATACACAGGTTGAATCTAGACAAGAAATTTGCTGATTGAAAATGATCTGAGAGTTTGAATATGAAAAAGAAGATGAAGTAGCAAGAAATTAAGATAACTTTCCTTCGACAATTAGAGTTGTTGAAGTTGCGAATTAGATGAGAAAGGTATTGGAAAGAAAATTTGTGTTATTGAAATCATAATTCATCTAGCCACTGTATGAACTTATTCCTGAAGAAATTTAAAGAAATTTCCTCAGTAAAATGATTGAAAATCATAAAACATGAAATTTCTTTACCGAAGATAATAGTGTCTCTGAAGATATTGTTCGAGAATGTTAAGTTATTAGTTTAAACGATTGAGGATGTAATAAAGTAAGTAGAAAAAACAGTAATTGTCTGCGAAACAGCAATGGTGTTGTTTTCAATCAGTAAATCGTTGATATTCAGAACAACTTAGTTATCAGAACCAATTAAGATGGAATCGATGAAGGTGTTATTTTTAATAAGTATGTTATTGAAAGTTATTTGAAAGTTGCTGCTATTCAAGTAAAAGAGAGAACTAGCCTGATCGAAGATCTGGTTACTTATTTCAAAACCATTCAAGTAAGCCTCTTTACCAGATTGAAAGACACAATATCGATACATCGATGTCAATGGCTAGCTGTTAATGAGAATTTAAAGGAAAAGGTTAGGAATACTTAATTATGTGGAAATATGGGAGTGGAGAGAGATAATATTTAAGAGAATATTTTACTTTAGAATATTTACTTAGACTTGATCTAGAATAAAGTAGTCATTTTCTATTAAGAATAAGACATTGTTTGAGCCAATTATGTTGCTCAGATCAGTTTTCCAAATAATGTTAGAGAGACTAATATATTAATACTAGAGCAACAAGAGAGTAGAATTCCTGAATACACTTGGCTTTGAGATAGGAAGTAACTCATTAGGCTAAGATAGATTAATGGATTTTATCTGCAAGTTGATCTTAGAGTTCGAAAAGAAAATGCTTTAATAACTAGCATAATACGCGTCTAGCAGCACATACCTATCTAAGAGCTTTAGCTATGTGTTATTGATATCCAAGTTGATTATATAATTGATATTTAAAAATTGCATAGCAGTAATCAGTTTTCCTACCTTCAAAAAAGCAACATCCAATTACTCTGTTCTGTAGTGAACTGTAGAAGACTCTGAGCTTTTAAATATATCAGTAAGGGTACTTGAGTTATTTTAAATGATTGTCGTGGTAAATTCACACAAAGAATTAAAACATTTATTTGTCTAACAGCTATTGAGGTCAATTCTAATTAAAATAAATTCAAAATAATTATTGATAAATAATTTCCCAATCATGTTAATAAATGTTAAATAAATACCGTTTAAGTCCGAAAGCTGCAGAAATTATGAAAAAAGATGACTCATCCTGCGATATTGGTGCTTTTACGAAATAAGACAGTCCAGATTATGAGAAAAATGTATTAAAAATGACAGTATTCAGAGATAATTATTTTTCCGGCGTTATCCTGTAGACTTTGAAATATTGCTGAATCTAAAAGATAACTACTTTCTGAAAGGATAAATAATGCAAAGAGGAGATATTATACGGATTTTCATAAGATATTTATGAAGCAGAGACAAGAGATAAGAGCTAAAGGTTTAAATTGGAGTTGGATGCCCAAGCTGAGAAAAATGAGAAAATACCAGTGTAAATCAATGTGCTTACTGTTGAAGTAAATTGGATAATCATTAAAGATGCATTTTGAAGGAAGTACCCAGAGATAAATAATCCAAAGATGCTGATCTTTGGGTTGAAAGCTTAAACAGCAGTTAAGAATTCATCAGCTGACACATTTTAATAAGATAGATTCATTGATTGATCAGATCCAAATGAAAGATAGATAACTTTGAGGAACTACTAAAAAACTCATAGCAGAGTCTAAGAATTCTCATCAAAAACAGTGGTTATGTAAGTTTTATATTGCTCATCTATTCTACAAAATGAAGTTGTTGTGCTACCAACAAGTATGCCTAAATCATCGTAAATATACACTTGTACATAGAATAAAGAAGTCGAGATTTGAACGGTTATGCTACTTTGACTGTCTTAACTGTGCCAGCAATAGTTGCTAAAAGGAAAATAGTAGGTGATAAAAATCACAGCAATATAAACTTTTGAAAAAAGAGGGAATCTTATTATCTATTTAAGTGAGAAGATTGCTTAATTAAGTGAAGACAGATCAATAGAAGAAGATAAAGTCTTGCCTGAGGATAACCTTACAATGATTGAATACTTTTAAACTGTCTGATATGTCAAGTTGCTTGAATCAGTTAGACATACACCATTTGATAGAGCAACATATTATTGATTACTGTTTAAAATTATCCCAATAATAGTCCTAGAAGAGATGATCTAGAACAAACCTCCTTAGAAATCGGAAACTAAAAAGGAAAAAGAAGTATTTGGAATTTCAGAAGTTACTAAATTGAATTCAGTGTAACCAACTCTGGTTTTATAAACTCCCTAGTTGATATTTCCTACCAATTAGATTGTGTTAGTTTGCTCATCAAAGTTCAAGTTTACAAGAGAAATTGCCAAGGCTAGAAGATAAAATAATCAACAACAAAAATGAACATTTATTTTTGAACTCTAAATAAGAAAATACTTACTGTTTTGGACGAAAGAAAGAGATGGTAAAGTTATGTACTAAGATCCCAAATTACTAAGAGAAAACGAAGATATGTAAGAGGAAAAATCTATCTCTATTACAGTCCCTCCGGAATATGCAACGATAATCTTAGGAGCAGGAGAAATTGAAATTGAAATGAGTACTCGAATATCTTGAGTAGTAGAATAAGAAACGTAAATTGGCTGCGTAATAGCGTACTAATTTGAGATCAGTTCTGATATGTAATAAATACATATTTAGTTTGAGATGCTTACAAAAGCTATAAGATAAGTGTCTTAAAATTAAATCGCCATCATTTATGATATCACAGTTTATTCAGCTGTTTTTGGTTGAAAAAAACAAACATACAAATTATAAAATCAGTTAGAAACGATTGTCTTGCAAAATGAAAATGTTTCCAGCAAAAAATAAAAAAAACAAACGCTTACTTAATTGAGTATTCTGAAGTAGCTATGAGGTTACCATATCAATAGGATTGAAACTGTTTTCTATTTGAGAATCAGGAGTTAGTAAGCTCAGATCATAAAAATTAAGAGTGTAGCTTTAACTTCCCAAATTCTCAGAGAGTTTATTTCCATATTGTATTGATATAATAGAAGAACCTTTTAAATGAGCAAAAGAAACTACAGATGATTGAAGCTGTATGCCATTC
>Ga0302271_10000800_pt1 | contig 30887 bp, 27 predicted proteins | sample III_Bog_N1_1_FD_198767 | JGI IMG/M metagenome (GOLD analysis project Ga0302271, IMG submission 198767) | Peat permafrost microbial communities from Stordalen Mire near Abisko, Sweden - III_Bog_N1_1 | ecosystem: Environmental > Terrestrial > Soil > Wetlands > Peat | place: Sweden: Abisko... | reverse complement strand
CTCCGGAAGACGATTGGCATGGCTTTTCGGATTTCAAACACCGCACCTTTAACGGAACCGATTGTGTTTATTTCCTGAAAGCGCTCCGAAATATCTACCAGAATCATGGCGGACTGGAACAGGTTTTTACCCGGGGATTTCAGGCCGATGACAATATATACAGCGCTCTGGCCTATTTCAGAAAAGTATTTTTTGAGCTTGAACACGAACATCGCACCGAGAAACACGTGTCGGATGTTGAAAAAGGCGCCGCCGCCAAAAGGTTGAATATGTTTAAACAGTTAAATTAGGTAGTAATATTTGTAATTAATATCAATTAGTTTTGTTGCCTAAATTATAACAAATTGAAAGGTATTCCATCAGACATAAAAGAATTTTTAGATGAGAAAGTAAGTCAATACAATACACTTGCATTTATTGATTCTGATCCTATTAGTATTCCACATAGGTTTAATCTAAAGGAAGATATAGAAATTTCTGGCTTTTTAGTATCTACTATTGCATGGGGCAATAGAACGATGATCATTAAAAATGCGTCAAAGCTTATTGGATTGATGGGAAACTCTCCTTACGATTTTATTATGAATCATGAAGAACAGGACTTAGACCGATTCAATGGATTTGTTCACAGAACATTTAATCAAACTGATTTAGTGTATTTCATTAAATCAATCAAGAATATTTATGTGAATTATGGAGGGTTGGAAAATGTCTTTGCTCAATCGGTTACACCATGTTCAACTCAATTAGCAATACATGAGTTTAAAAAGGTCTTTTTCTCGTTGCCACATCCAGCAAGAACGTCAAAACACGTATCTGATCCAGAAAAAGGTTCTGCTGCGAAAAAAATTAATATGTATCTAAGGTGGATGGTGCGAATTGATAATAAGGGTGTTGACTTCGGAATATGGAAAAATATCTCTCCAAATCAATTATCATGTCCATTAGATGTTCATTCAGGTAGAGTTGCAAGAAAGTTAGGACTGCTGTCAAGAAATCAGAATGATTCAAAAGCACTAGAAGAATTAGACTTTAATTTACGTCAGATGGATAAGAATGATCCAGTAAAGTATGATTTTGCACTCTTCGGATTAGGTGTTTTCGAAAAATTCTAAATTAAAGTATCCGATTTGAGTTCAATGGTTGCATTAAAATATTTTATTGGTAATAGTTTTATAATCATGTGCAAAGTATTTGCAAGTCATTAACCGAAATACTTACCTTGTATAAAGAAATCATCAAAAATTCTTTCTCTTTATAATTCCACAAGTATTTATTATCAAAGACCTAGTGTTTCTCATAAGGTCTGATAATTAAAAATTACTGAACAACTTAAATGCTTGATTAAATTACTTTTGTTGTTTGAAACAAGTATGTGCGAAAATTATGGATGGAATAAAATTAATGAATGAAATGTCTTTGAACAGGCTGTTTACAAAGCATTTCAAGGATGGGTTTATAATAATTACTGCTGACAAAGCATACATTGATGATTCCAGAGTAGCAAAAGAAAGGTATAAACAACTGGAACGAGATATAGTTAATGCTGGATATTCCTATGTTCCTGTTTGGGGTGGTTATAAAGAGATTAATCCTGAAACAGGGAATAAATATGATGCTGCTTCATTTGAAATGGGTTTATTAGTTCCTAACCAAAAGGTAGGCAATACTGATAAATCACATGAAACTGATCAACTACCTGATTTAGGTAAAAAACTTGCACAAAAATACGATCAGGAATCATTTCTATACAAACCCCAAGGCGAGGAAAAGAAAGCGTATTGGATTGACAGAAATGGTGGGATTGATTATGAATTCGGCAATGTGACTGTTAACGATCTGGCACAAGAATTTTTTACAAAACTCAATCATGGTAAAAATCACATTAAAGCTGATAGACGTTTTACTTTCTTGAATGAGATATACATAAATAAAGCACCATATACAGCAAGCGAAGCATATAGTAGATTTGGTGAACAGTTTTATATGGTCTAGTTGTAAAAAAACTGTCGCCAAGTTATTTAATAGTTGATTATTAGTAATTTACAAATATTATTAACAGATTTTGAACTTTGGAAGTAAAAAAAGAACTATCATTAAATTGGTAGTTCTTTTTTACTGATCAAAAAGTTTGGAAATCAGTTTGTTTACTTTTCATAGATAGAAGCAGAAACATAAACATTCTGATTTTTATTGCATGAAACATGATTCTTTACAAACTTATAACCATTTTCTTCCATCACATACCTAATCATGTGTCCTGTTGCTTGTTTTACACGTTTGTTTATCACTCCCACACCGAACTTCAATAGAAGTAAATCACCAACTCCTTCTGCTGCTGGTCGTTTGTTGTCTGATGTTAGTTTTAAATGTAAAACTCCATCCTGACTAGTTAAAAAATTGAAGATTAATTGACCTAGTGGTGAAGCAAAAGTCTTTTTGAAAGATTGAGCATCGTAATTTTTGTACATAGTCTAAAATTTAATGATAATTAAAAAAAATAATACTAATTCAAAAGTTTGCAACTAAGATGTTTCCTATATAGAATAGTCTTAAAGTCACATTTTGGACACGCCTTCATTATCAAATACGATAAAAATTTGACACAGAAAGAAAACTTTGAATTGTAATTCTTTTATCAACATAGTAACTATCATTCATTTATTAATTTCAATAATCTGATTTATAACATTTTAAAAAATAATTCAAATATCATAACTTACAGAAAACAATTAAATACTAAATAAATTTCATGTTAAGAAACATTTGAATTGGTCGTGCATTTTAACTTCAGATTCAACTCTTTCACCATTTGCTTATACTCAGTCCAATACTTCTTCACAGTTTGTAAGTGCATTTTAGCCACTTCAGCTATGCTTTTTTGCGTTATTTTTTCTTGTGCGTAATGCACTTCTTTAATTGCATCTTTAATCTTTTGGCGTGACTCCAATACGATAGGTTCATTTATAATCTTAAAAGTAACAGATGTTTTTTCCTTTCCTTTTAATGTACTTCGCTTTGACCAGAAGAACCTTTTTTTAACGAATAATTTACTAACATCAAGTTTACCTTCAACATACTTATTCCAATTTGAAGTTACAGAATTTACTACCTCCTTCTCAGTTAAAGGTGGAAGGCATATTTTGGTATTCAAGCTTTTCATATATCTGATAATATCATTTCTCTTCTTGTTGTTTGGCTTTTCCAAACAATGATTGGTACTGAGGTAAATTAATCTCATAGATATTCCACCAATGGTACTGTTTCGATTTCCTTCTCTAACTTTCTGTTTTGTGTATGGATGCAAATTAATTTCAATCACATCTACTCCTTCAGGAAAATGTAATGGAATATTAGGATCAGTAAATTCGTTTTCATCAATTAGTTCTTCAAAGCACAATCCATCAACTCTTGCTGCAATATTGGTTATTTCTCTTAGCTCAGGGGCTGGGGAAAAAGTATATCCAGTAGGTATTACTTCCTCTTTTTTATTCCCCCCTTGTGTACTTTTTTTGTTGGTAATTGCAGGTTTAGCTATTGGAATATCATTTAAAGTAAGACCTAATGTATTAATCTCACTTATTATTGAATCAATCGAAAGAATGTTAGGATTATCATTGATATAGATATTACTATCTGAAGGAATAATGGCATGTCTGGTCAATGATTTAGCATTTTTATCCAATTTACTTTCAAAGTAAACAGTACTAATGAAATCATATTTCCTATTAAAATCATATTTATCAATAATTTTGTCCACTAATATGATGATATGCAATCCTAATCTGGAAAATGAAAGATTACACGCAACAATCCAATCATACTTCGATACGATCATTTCTTTATATGCTAAGGCTTCATCTTTGGACTTAAAGTGATCCAAGTCTAGGAACATCAAGTTGGTTGGAGCTTTAAGGTTTTTGTCGTCCTTATACCCATTAAAGGTGGCATTATAACAGACAGTCTTTTTTTTCTCCTTAATCTTCTTAAAATCTTGGTTCGGGTCACCATTAACATACTTTGGAGTAAGATATTCATCAATCGACATACCATTTAGAAAGTTATACCTTATCTGTGTTAGCAGGTCATATAATGAAATATTACCTGTAACCTTGGGCTTTGATACACTTTCAAATGTATTTAACTCATAATCAAAGATATGCGATAAGTTTTCTTTGCCCGAAACGTATTTAAAATATTCAAACTCCTTATTATCAATCATGTATAATTTATTAAAAGAAGGGGTATAATAACTACCCCTTCATGTTACTAATTCAATTTCAACGAAAATGATCCTGTGGCATCAATTTCAGCAAGCAACCTTCGAACAGATTCCCTGATTAATTCACTGGTGCTAATACCTGTTTTTCTGCGAATCTCCTTCAGTCTGGCAACCATTGTGTCATCCATACGACAGTATTGAATCGCTTCCTTTTTCTCTTTCTGTTCTTTGTAACCCATAACTCTTTCCATAATGCAAGTTTTTAATAATCAATAATTTTTAATGTAAGTAACCTGTTCTAAAAAGGTACTTATACAGATAAATACTGTCCTACATCAGAAAAGACAGGATTACTGAAAAATAATTTTGGATTTTTATTAAGCTGGAAGAATCTAAATTCAACAACTATACCGCTATTAATTTTCTACTTTACAGGTAGGTTTTAGCGCAATTTTCTACCTATATTTTATTATACGTAAAAAAAAATAAATTGTTTTTGGACATAGCATTATAGATCAATTACATACAATACATTTCTAAATTAAGAATATTTGAGCAGTAGCCAATCTGAACAATAATTAAATAGAAAATAGGGCAAATAATTGCTGTATAGGTCAATATACCAACAGATTAAAGTATATCGAATAATTCTGATGGTTTTATACCATATTGATCACACAATAAAAATATTGAAACAATGGAACAAGGCTTCCCATTTTCAATATTGCTTATGCTATTTGGATGGATTCCACAATCGACCTCTTTTTGCGATAGACCTTCATTGATTCTAAGCTCACGTAGGTAGCTGGCAATGGATTCCAATCTTAACTGGTTCTGTGGTGAAATGGTTTTCTTCATTGGTAATTGTTTACCATAAATACACTCACAAATATTTGTGTATCAACATGTACGATAATTACTGATATGTACCTTAGACTAATACCTGAATTCAGGTTTATTGAACCAAAACCAACACTTATACATCGAAAATCAGGCTAATACACGTCTAAATAGGGGTATTTTATGGAATTAACAACCAAAATACCTCCTACACTTGTTTTTCTCAATGGTTTTTGAAATCGGTAAACAGAAATGCACAATTTTAGGTAATCAAAGCCTTATAAATCTTTAAAAAATTCTTCTAATCCAATTCCATGATATTGCAAAACAGCCATAAGTGTACCGAATTGGAAATTGATAATACCTAACTCCAATTGATTGTAAGAATTTCTTGATATGCCAATTTGTTTAGCAAGTTTAATGTAGCTTAATTGTTTTGCTTTTCTTAACTCCTTAATTCTCGTGCCAATTTCAATCATCAACTCCTGATGTTCTGGTGAAATTTCTTTTGGTTTCATCGGTGAAAATATTTATTGGCATAAAGATAAATAAATTGCCCAATAAAATAGGCATGTGCAAAATATTTGTATATTTGCCTATTATATTAGGCATTTATTAAAATCCTTAACCCATGAAGAATATTGCTTTATACGTTCGGGTATCAACTTCTGACCAGACTGTTGAAAACCAAAAAATCAGACTGATTGAGTTTGCCGAAAAAATTGGCTGTACGTTTGATATGTACGAGGAAGTTGAAAGTACAAGAAAGACCAGACCAGTAAAACAGGCATTACTGGCTAAACTTCGTCAGGGTTGTTACAGTTCTGTTGTTGTTTACAAACTTGACAGGTGGGCAAGGTCAAGCACCGAACTGATATTAGATACAAAAGAGTTAATTGATAAAGGAATTGGCTTTATTAGTATTTCGGATAATCTTGATTTTAGTACTGCTTCTGGCAAACTGCATTTCCAAATACTTTCAGCATTTGCTGAGTTTGAACGTGAATTAATTCGTGAAAGAACCATCGAAGGATTACGCAGGGCAAAAATGCAAGGTAAAGTTGCTGGTAGACCCAAAGGTTCAAAAGATGGTAAGCAACGTAAGAAATCTGGTTACATTTTGCGTGAAGCAAAGAAACGTCAATTGGTGGATACTGATCAGGGCATTCATAAATCCATAGAAAGCTACTTGGACTGATTCAATCCCAAAACTGATTTCACCAACAATTTATAACCTGATTAAGCATCGACACGAAAACGATGTTTGATCAGGTTCTTTTTTGATTCACCATTTTCAAATATTCTGACAAAAACCACTTCAAACAAATAATCCTCCCCCATACAATTAAATGGTTGATTTTACCCCCAAAAACCTATCCAACCTCCCCTGTAATTTGGTATGCAAATAAACGTACGATTATTTGGTCGAATTATTCATTATGGACGATGTGGATACAATGGATTATATGGTTTTAGTTGATTTGGAATTTCCATTGTATTTTTGGCATGTGCATTAATTTATTTGCGTTTTTTAATGTTGCAGTTGTCCAAGTAGTTTAATTGGTGGAATTAAGTTTTTTGCGTTTTATGAAAAAGGCTGGTTAATCCCAGCCTTTTTATTTCAGATTATTCAAGTTCATCAAATATCAGACTTGCTACTTTATTTTTAATCACCTGTGGATACTAGTTATTTCCTGATTAATTGTCATTCAACAAATCTATAATTGTTTTACAATTGCCACCAGTAACAGGTATATCAATTAGAAATTAGGAATTAAATCATATCGTGAAGCAAAATAAGCATTTAACCGATCTTTATATTTTTTAATTTCTTCGTTGTAAATTTTATCATCTTTGTTTTTCAAATCCGAATCAATATAATTCAAATAGGTAGCATAACAACCAGTCATATAAGCTGCATAATAGAAATATTCATTGCCTAAATTTTTAAATTCTCTTAAATAATTCCCCTCTGGGTCATTCTTTTTATCCATATACTTGCCATTTGTTGCCATGTAATCATTCAATGGGGTATAGGCAAGTTCAAGCTTGTTTTTGATTGTATTTCTAAGATTTTCTTCTGTTGAAAATTCATTCATAATGCTGATAAGCATTTTCTTCATGTGTGGATAATATTCTGATTTGTTGATTCTGGCAATTAATAGTGAATCATTATGCGTATATGTTTTCTTGTTTTTTAAGTATGTATTTAATTGACCATTGGAATGACCTGCATATAATTTTTTCAGGGTATTAACGTCTATTGAATCTTCAGCTATTGCCCTTTTATTAAGCGTATTTGATAGAATTGGCAATAGAAAGGGATTGATCATTTCGAAATTTTTCTTTGCCTTGCGATCCCAGACCTTGATGAATGCAGCTTCTAATAAAGATTTTTGGCTTTCATTCATCAATGATTTTTGGCTTTCGTACCAATCAAAAGTTGTTTTCATTTTCAAATTGTACTCATTCATTAAAGATGTATAGTTTGTCTTATCAATATCAAGAAGTTCCTTGTCAAAATCAGTAAACAAACTATCCATGAACGTATAATATTTATTAATAGCTACTTCTGCCGATAACGATAATGTTTTAGAATTTATGACTGAACCTGATTTTGATATTTCCTTTGTCATTTCATTTTCAGGATTCACCTGTTCTATGGCTTGTTCAGGTTTTGCAGAATCCAATTTTGAAACATCGCTTGAATTGGAATCTACCCCCAATCTATTTAGAAAATAGTAGGAAACAGAAAGTAAAATGGTTGCAATAACAGCAATAAGCAATGAAACATTTACATTTTTTCTTCGATATGAAGATGCTTCAATACTTTTGGTAATTTCATAAATATTTGAATATCTGTCCGCTGGCTTTGCGTGTGTACACTTTTGCGCTATTTTTTGATATGAACGTGGCAATTTGGAGATATTCTCAATCTCAGTACTTCCAGTAAAAAGAAATATCAACAACTTTCCAAATGAGTATATATCGCTTGTAACATTTATTATTGTTGGATTCTCAAATTGTTCGGGTGAAGAATAATTTGGAGTTCCACATGGTATTGCATCATAACTATCTGATGAGGAAAACCCAAGGTCTATTAATTTGATATTTTTGCCAATACTGGTAATTAAAATATTTTCAGGCTTAATATCCAGATGGATAATTTGGTTATTATGCAAATAATCAAGGATAGATAATATTTCATGTATAAGCCTATTAATAAACTGCTTATCATTGGGTAGCAAAGGATTCTTTGATAGGTATTCTTGCAAGTTTAAACCATCAACATATTCGGTAACGATATACAAACCATCATTATCAGTACCTTTGTTATAATACCTTACAATATTGGGGTGAGAAAGCTGAAATCCTAAATCAAATTCCTTTTCGAATGATTTGATGTAAATAGGATTCGATTTGTATTCATTTTTTAATCGTTTCAGGAAGTGCCATTTGCCATACAAACGAACTTTATAAGTATCAGAGGTTGCACCACTTTTCTTTAGTTCCTGAATATCTTCAAATAAATTATTTTTTTCAGTGTCTCCGAATGATGAATTTTCTTGGTTCATTAGTGGATTTTAGTTTGAACCAAAAATAGCAGAATACATAGATTTAGAAGATTTAATTCGCAAGTTTTTTCAGCATTGTAATTCCGCTTACTTTACCAGCAGTAAATGATCCCAAATGACTTCCCTTTCGAATTACGTCATTGATATATAGCGGATAATTAAGAAAAAAATGTTTGACCTCAATTTGATCATCAACCACCAATTTACTGTTTTGGGCTTTAATGACTTCAAATAATGATTCACCACTATATTGAATGGTTACTATTCTGTCAGGGGAATAATGAAACTCGATTTTATCATTCACTTGTAATTCTGAAACGTTAATTTCTTCCAGCTTGCCAAACTCAGAATTACCAGTTTTATTTATTGAAAGCCAATAAATATCCCAATTATCAAACCCCAGGTACTTGGCAATTGTATCCAATGTAAAAAGCCTTGGTTCTCTTGATTCGTCAATAAATCCAAGTAAACGCTTCAGGGTATTGGTGCTAATTCTTTCACCTGTTTCATTTTCAATCATAACTGATAACGCCACGCAATCCAATGGATAACGTATGGGTTTCCCAAACTTATCAACGATTTGCTTTACTGTAATTGGTGATAGCATAATTTATTTTTCTGCAATATTAATACAAAAAAACAAGCATTTTTTCAAATGGATGCAATGGACAGAATGGATTAAATGGAATATAAATCATCCATTTGAACCACATATTTTTGTCGTGTGAAATTTAAAACACGAAATATAAATAAATGAATTAGAATTTATAAACCATTAAATTTAAAACACATGACAACAAAATCAAGTACTTCCGAAATGATTAAAGGTAATGAAAAAGAAAATTTCCAAAAGATTTTAAATTCGATTAGAAGAGACGTTATTAATTCACGAAAGTACTTTTCATTTAATGACGACCATAAATCAGGAGCAATGGCTTTGGATTTTATGGTTGAAAAATATGAACTTGACCATCTGGAAGTTATTGAATATATGCGAAGTGTTGAAGTACAAAACTTAATGCTAAACCATGTTCCTGAAAAAGGTAGAGGTTATATCCAAGCTTTTGTAAAGCAAAATGGTAATTCATTTAACCCTTATATGGTGAAATTCATACCTTTTAACATCATTCAAAAGGAATGGGGATTGGGCTATAAAAATACTAAAACAGATGATTTTGTCTTTTTTGAATGCTTGTATGAAAACGATCACACAAAATTTAGGGGATGTTTCAGTAAATAGTAAAGTCGTACCTGAAATAAATTAGGATGAAGGTAACTCAAAGTCAAACAGTTCTTTCAGTGGAATATCTAATGTTCGTGTCAAAATAAAAATCGTGCTTAAAGTTGGGTTTATTCGTGCAGTTTCAATTCGTGCAATTTGGCTCAATGATAATCCTGATTCGAAAGCTAGTTGACTTTGGGTATAACCTTGCCTGATCCGAATTTGCTTAAAATGAAAGGCAAAGGCTTCGATTCCCTCCTTATCAAACACCAGTTTTCTATCACTTTGCTGCATTGGTTTCATCGCAGAAAGTTTTATAGAAATCAAAAAATAATTATGGCACGTGTGCTATAATCGTAGTACATTTGGGTCATTATGGTTGGAATAAATTTTAAACATTTAAATACTAATGTATCAGCAGCGATTTAATTCTATTGATGGAACATGAAGGGAATATTGCAGAATTGATAAGGAATTTATCTTTAATGGTTTACAAGCACAGGTAATTTAAGGATAACTAAATTTTTGTCCAGATTTGAATACTAACAACTCAAAGTTTATTGATAAATTTGAAAAATTGCGGAATTTGCAATATGACATTTTAATAATTCAATTTTCAGAAATGGATAATATGGATTTAATGGATTTCGAATAAAATATTTATAAGTTCTATTTTCATCGAGATAAACAAGCACCCAAAATTCCACTTTTAAGACAATGATTTATGCGAAACAAGAAATTATAAAGAACTTAAATAATTTTCAAAAATTCTAATATCTAATTATTTACTATCAACTAACTAGCAGTAATTCAAAATATTAAATCAAAATAAATGAATAGATTGTATAATAATCTTCGGAAAATCGTTTGTGTAAGCTTATTGTTTGTGGTTATATCGGATTTTGGATTAGCCCAGAACATCAAAAAAGTATATAAGCAAATTACAAAGAAAGAAATAGGCGATGCTAATAATGAACTAAAACAGTTTTCAACTGCATCCTTAGATAATAAGGAACTCACTTTATATGATTTAGCAAATTGCTTGGTACTGTGTAATCCTTTACTGACAAATAATGATCCATTTAAATCAAATGGAATGTTTGAGAAAATTGATTTCACAAAATCAAGTAAATCAGAAGTAAATGATTTTCTTGAAAAATTTGATTTAAGTATTGATAAGATTCATGATACTATTTATACCAGAATACTTGATTACGCAAAAAAACAGAATACAGAAGCCTCATATACCAGTGCATTAACTGTTTGTACTAATTGCTTTTACAAGGGAGAAGTTACTAAACTTCAAGTAAATTCAGCTTATAATGAGACAATTAAAAAAGCTTCAATTTCAGGGTACAAAGAATTTATTTCAAAGTATCCTAATTCAGAATACAGAAATGAAATTCAACGTTTAGAAGAAACTCTAGCATTTTCAAATGCAAAATCAAAAAATAGCCTTATTGGATTTAAAAATTACATTGAAGGGTATTCAAGTACCAGCAATCAATATTTATCTCTTGCCATAAATCTCAGGGATTCCATTGTATTTTTTACGCTTAACCAAAACTATGCTGATTTCAAAACTTTTATAAAGGAAAATCCAAAGTCCAAATACTCACCACTTGCTCAACAAGCACTTCCAAAATTATTATTTAATCAAGCATTAAAGGATGGAAGTATTGACCTTTATAAGAGGTTCTTGGTAGAATTTCCAATTGATACCAGAAAGGATAGTGTACTTTTTAATTTAGAGAAATTGGAATTAGAAAAATTAGTAGCAAAACCTTCAATTGAAGAGATTGAATTATTTAAAAGGAACTATCCTAATACTCGTTACATGCAAAGATTAGATGAGTTAGTTGAAGAACTGTACACCGATGTACTCAAAGTTGGTAAAAAAGATGAATTTGAAAGAATTAAAGAAGCATTTACAAAATTTTCTCCACAGATTAGTTTTGGTAATGAAATTAATAGACCGATAATTGACCCAGTCTTTTCAATAATTAAAGATATATATTCTGAGAATGAATTTCATGATTCTAATGTATTGCCTTTTAATCTTCGTTTATTTGAGTTAACTAATGAGTTCAACGTTAAAACTTTCGCTGGTTCAACCCTTAGTTATGAAAAAATCAGATCAATTTATGGTAATGAATTTGAATTGCCTAGAAAATCACAACAAAATATTTCTTCAGGTCAATTATTTTCACTAACCGATAAAGAATTGACAAAATTCACCCAATTCACATTTAATAATTTCAGATTTCAGAATGCACTTGACAATCAGCAAGATGATCATAATCTATATTGTAAGGAAATATACAATTTTGATAAATTTGGGAACATTAGTTCTCAAGAAACAAAAACAAGAGAAGGAAACAGCTTTTTAAACATTGATTATGAATATGCAGCTAACGATATTTTAGTTAGAGCATTAGGAAAACTAACATATAATTTTACTAACAGCCCAAATCCCAGAATATATCAAATAATACATCAATTTGAATACGATAATAATATGATCAAGTATTGGTTGTTTGGGACAATGAATCAAGGGCGCAATTACCCTACAATACACCTGTTCAATTACACGTATGATAATAGCAACAAACTCATAAATATTAGCATTTCAAATGATATAGGCTTTTGTCTGGACTCTTATTTGAAAATTCATGAAGATATTTTAGATTTTTATAATAATAAAGCACAATTGGCTGACTATGAGAATATTAATCTTGATGAATATGTGAAATATCTAAGTGATACACAGAATAAGCATTGTTCAAAAAGTTTTGGCAAGCTTGTTACTTTTTCTTATAATAAAGAAGGATATATTTCATCTTTAGCAACTCAGGCAGCTGAAATTGGATTCTATTATTTCGACCATTCTATAATTATTGTAAAATACAAAACAACCTCTGGTAAAAGGGGTAATGATACCTCAAAACCAAATGATCCAGAATTAGCAACTTGTATAAACGCTGATTTATTTGTTTTTGAAAATATTAATGGAACACATAGATTAAAATCAAAATATCAACTGAATGACAAATTTGAATGCAGGCATGTAAAAGATTATTCTTACAAATGGGATAATGATACAAATTCAAATGAGGTTTCTGTAAAAGATTATAGTAATACTTATGATGTTGATACAAAGATTTATATTAACGATGGTAAAAATATTATTTCCGAAAAAAAAGGTAATATTATTTATAAATACGATAAGAATATGAATCTTATCTCTAAAGAAAATTTAGATTGTAATAACAATCCAGCAGATCTCTTTAAACAAAAATGGTTATACGAATACGATTCTCAAGGATACGTTCGAAACTTATATTATTATAATTCCTATAAAAGTCCATATGAGCTGGCAGGGGTCACAAAGTTGGAATATATTAAAAAGGATTGAATCACTTTTCGTGGTCTGCATTGTGAATACTATCATACAAGTTTAAATGCTTGTAATTTAAAGCTGGTTTTTCTATTCGTTGCCTTAATGAAAATTGATTCTTTTAATTAAATAATTTAATAATATGGATAAAATTGAAGAAATAAAGAAGTTGAAATCCCTTTTAGACCAAGGGGCAATTACGAATAAAGAATTTAATAGCCTTAAAAATATAGTCATTAACCAACAGTTATCTGAATCAGAAATAGCTCCAATTTCACCCACAAATCAATCCAAAACATCCACTAAATCATACAAGAAAGCGTTTATTGTCAGTATAATCAGTTTAGTTTTTACAATGGCAATACTGGCTTTAGTATTAAATCATGCTAAACTTATACCAACTCCATCTATACTCCAACCCAAGCAAGATGAGTTTGGAAGAGAATATGTTTATGAAGATGGTAAAAACCTTGGAGTAATTGTTAAATTAGAAATAGAAAGTGGATACCTCAATCATGGTACAAATGGAGCACAACATGAAATTGGCAATTTAATGCAACTCAATATTCCAGATGGAAAAATGTGGACACCATTATATTACGAGACTACACAAGGTAGCATACATCCAAAAATAAGCTTTCTCCCTAAATATAAAGGTGAAAATTATATGTCAGCAGCAGAATATAGGTTTAGTGTAAAAAAGGAAGAATTTGTTTCCTACAAGGTTTCTAAACTAAATTTCAAACCACTTATTAGAAAAAATGAAGCTACAATAAATTGCTATAATCCTTGGTATGGCAAGTATATTGCGTACTTTCTTGAAGAGTCGTATTAAAATAGTGTTGTAAATCAATAATTTTATAAAAAAATCATCCTGTTATGAAAAATAAATCAACCACCCAAAAACTTCAGGAATTATTTGAGTTATATCAATCTGGAGCATTGACCAAAGAAGAATTTGATTCTTTAAAATCAGAACTTTTAGGTCTCGGTGGTACTTCAAATATTAAAGAAAATGATTCTTCAAATCGCAATGATCATCATTTTGTAGTTCCTAAGTCAACTAATTCATTGCCAAACGAATCAAAAAACGATGAACAGCATTCCGAAATTAGTAATCAGTCAAAGGTAAATTTAACTAAAAAGAAAAAAAAATCGTTTCTACTAATTTCATCATTAGTCATAGTAGTTGCAGTCATTGCTATTTTATTTGTAATTCACAAAAAGAGTAATGAAGTAACCGATATTGATGGAAACGTTTACCATACAGTTACTATTGGAACACAGGTATGGATGGCAGAAAACCTGAAAACTACTAAATTTCGTAATGGCGACCCTATCTCAAATGTGAGCGATATTGATGCTTGGTATTTTACTAATGAAGCCTATTGTTGGTACAATAATGATGAAACTCTCAATAAAGCCACATATGGCGCTTTATACAATTGGAAAGCAGTTGCCGACAGCCGAAACATAGCCCCAATTGGGTGGCATGTTGCCAGCGATGACGAATGGAAAACACTAATATCATTTCTAGGAGAAAGTAATGCAGGTGGTATGATGAAAGAAGCTAACACTGTTCATTGGAAAAGTCCAAATACTGGTGCCACAAATAGTAGTGATTTTACAGCACTTCCTGGCGGCCTGCTCAACATCTACGGCCCATTCTACGGCCTTGGCGAAGATGGTATCTGGTGGAGTAGTACTGATTACGATGTTAGCAATGCGTGGAACTGCCAACTCGTCTCTTACAACGCCGAATTAAGCCGCAAATACAGCAATAAGAAGTACGGCTTCTCTGTTCGTTGTGTTCGGGATTAGGTTATTTGATTATTTGAATCATTGATTATTTAGAGGTGTTTGAGGCTTTGCAATCAGAAGAAATTGAAAAGCTGCTTCGTATGCCAATAAAAGAGATTTTAGAAAGTGAATGTAGCAATTTCGATTTGTTTGTCTTGTACAAAGAAGGTTTTTTTGCGGGTGTTTGTTGAGTAAAATCGAGATATATTGTATTAATTTAAATTAATCATTACAATGAGCAAAATTGAAGAAATCCAGAAACTAAAATCGCTTTTAGATCAAGAGGCAATTACTCAGGAGGAGTATAATTTGCTAAAGAAAAATATTCTTGAAAAGAACGATGATCAACAAACAAGTATCAATATACCAATAAAAATGAATAGTAAAAGTGGAGATAGTCAATCAGAGTTGGAGGATACAACCCACCCAAAGCGAAAACAATCACCAGACGTTCTTACTCAAAATAACATTAATGAACTTGTTGCGACCACCGATGAATTCTGGTCTTCATTTCATCAATCATTAGCGTTGCCATACAGTAATTATAATAGTTTTAAAGATGATTCATTTGAAAAATGGGTTAAGCGTGTTTCAAGAACCCCAGATTTAAAAACACATTTAAATATTCTATTTGAATATGTCCTTTTAAAAGGTGAGTTTCTAATCGTTATTTATCAAGGTTTTATTCTTACAAATTACCGACTAATATTAAACGATATAAATGCAGGAAAACCTTCAATACCCTTATCAAATTTGATAAAATATAAAGTAGATAATGGATGTGAAATTGTTTATGAAAAAAATGGTCAACCTATTACTCTGACGTACAATTATTTCATGCACGAGAGCATTATTAATTCTGCCAGAGCTAGATTTCAAGAATATCAACTAAACAAAGTTCAACTTGAATTACTTTCAAAATCAATTTCTGAACTTAAAATAAGTAATCCGAATTTAGAAATTCCTGAAGTTGATTTTAATACCCAAATTCAGGATACCCAAACAAAAATAAGTCGAGAGAATCAAAGTTCAATCAAGGCTTCAACTCTTTTCTCTAACAATTTTGTAAAAGGCGCGTTGGTAATCGGAATAATTATCCTATTTGCATATTTTTTAGGCAGTTCTAATAGCATTGGCCAGAAACAATTTAAAACCTTGGATGATTTAACTTCGGCATTGCATGGTGAAAAATATGATGATGTGAAAGCAATTCTGGGTGAACCATATTTTAAATATTTAGATGTAGTTAAACAAGAAATAACATATAGATGGCATGGAGTTGGTGTCATAGGCAGACCAGATGCTGTAATTATTTTTGATGCTTTCGAATTCTCAGGATCATACTCAGGTCGTAATTTTAATTCTGTTTATTTTTCAGAAAGTGATTGGGATGGTCTTAAAGGTAATGATGATGTTTTCAGAATAGAGTAATTATCAATTAATTATACCCCTGAATAGCGTAAATAAACTTAAATGGAATTACTACTAAATAATGACGACAATACAATTCAAGATAAGCTGATTGAGTTAATTGAAATGAATGAAAGCATTAGGATACTTTCACCATACCTTACAAAAAATAAAGCACTGGAATGTCTCCTGCAAAAGAAATCGGATTTTAAACTTAAACTAGTTTTAAATTTCGATCCTAAATCTATATTGAAAAGTACTCCTAGTATTGATATAAAACAAATAAAAAGTTTAATTGAGTCTGGACACGATGTTTTCAACAATCCAGAACTCCATTCTAAATTATATATTACTGATGAGAGCTTAATCCTTGGTTCTTCGAATTTTACTGATTATGGTTTGCGAACAAGAAAGGAGTCAGCGATACATGTTAAACGAGATTCTAATCCAAAAATTTATGAAGAGTGTAATAACTATTTTGAAAGCATACTAAAAAGTTCTACAAACGTAACCTTATCCCAGATTAACAAAACAATTAAGATATTAGCTCAAAGCGATTATTTATATCGTGATAAATTAGAGAAGCTGGCAGATATTTTTTCAGGGAATAACATTAAGAACTCTTTAATAAATGATTATGAGTTAAAATATTCCTATCCCAAAACACTTCCAGAATTACAGAATGGATTAAAATTTGACTTAATTGATTATGCGAAAATTGAAGATGAGTATAGGACAAAATTTCAAGGTTCTGTGAGGAATAAAGATGAAAAAATTTCTTTTATAAAGGCTAATTTATATGAAAAAAATAAAGGATACAATATCTTAACGAAATTAAAGGGTAACTTATCAACTACATACATATCAACTATATACAAATGGCATCGTGACAATAAGAGTGAATTTGCTTATGATTTAAAACCACATAGTGAGTTTAAAATAGACAGAACAATAGAAATATTAACTTTATATAAAGAATCATTTGACATTCAACCTGCAACAGGCTTTTTTGCTGATCTGTTTAAAACGCTGAAAGATAAGAAAATAAAAAATGATGATTTCTTTTTGGTTAAATTATCAGTTTTTAAAGAGCAATGGAATTTCAATTTATTGAAGGAACGACTAGATGAAATTGATGAATATAATACTTGTTACCATTTTCCTGATAGAAATGCAAGAACGAAAATAGAGAAAATGAGAACCCAAAGGACTCTCAATATTGATCTTGAAAGAAGTTTAAGATACGAAGGTAGATTGAGTGATCGTTTGTACCAAATTAGGAAAAAATATAAAAGCAATTCTTCTTATAGTCCTGATTCAATGAAGCTTATTGAAAGTTATTTTAATAAATGGGGTCGGTTTTTGGAAGAAAAATAGATATTAAAATGATAAAACAGAAACCAATATAATCAAAAGCTGAGTTTATTATATACTACAACCATTTGGGCATGTACAATCAATGTCCAAGAGGGTATCCAAAATTTTGGACACCCCCTCCCTAGGGCATGTATCTGGAGTTCAGCGTCCAGCATGAATTTTTCGTCATGACAAAACCTATCCTCCAATACTCAAACCCTTAAAAAAATCCAAAAATAATTTGTATAACTGTAAATGCCTGTTTTATAAAAAATTATAAAAATTTATAATCTTGAATGAAATATATGCTCAAAGCTATTTGTAGAAATACCAACAGTCCATTTTTACATTAATATTCGACAATTTTTATACTATAATTTAAATCAAGTGTTCTTATGCGATTAACCAAAGAAGTGTTTAAAAACGCCTTTATAGAGGCATTGAAAACGAATGATCTAAGTATCTATTTCCAAAAGAATAATCATTTCATTCTGATTAAGGGTAATGATAGTAGTAGAATTGTCGCTGTTGAATTAATATGCTCAACCAAGAATAATCCAGAAGTTCATGGTAGTCGGAACAATAATACAATTAATGGCATTGGGCATTTTAATTTCACCATTCCCAAGTGGCTTGATAAGGTAAATTTCTACGTGTTTGCGTTTCTGAATACAAGCGAAAAAAATATTGAATTTGTGATTGTACCTGATGAGGTTTTACGCACTAAATTTCAAAATCAGAATCGAATTCCAGCCAGTAATAAAAAAGCTGAATTAACGCTATGGCTCATGCCAAATAGAAGAGTGTACGATGCAACAAATATATCAATGGAAGGTGAATGGTACTTCATATCAATCGGAATTGCGGGTTCACGTATGGATGATGATACAGAAATTGATTACAGTAGCTATCTGAATAATTGGACTGGGTTGGTTGATTCGTTCTCTGAATAATCAATTTTACCATTTTACTAGATTTCAGCCATCTAAATTAACCGAATATACCTATCTTTGCATGTATCACATTTAAATATAGGAATATGCTTGCAATCTATTGTCGAACCAGCAAAAACAAGAAAGAAGGGCAAGACAAATCTATTCCAACCCAGAAGATGCTTGGAGTAAAATTTGCTCAAATAAAGGGTTGGGAATATCAATTTTTTGTAGATGAGGGTATTAGTGGTACGAAGGATGATATAAAGGATAGACCACAGTTTGCAGAAATGCTGTATCTTATTAGAAAAGGTGAAATACACGCAGTTTATTGCATTGATCAGTCAAGAATTGAAAGGAATAATGATATATGGAATTTCTTCGTAGGCGTAGTACTAAAAGCAGAATGTGAATATTATCCATCAGGTATATACTTTGATTTAGATGTGCCAGAAAATAGATTTTTCTCTGGCTTGGTTTCCCTAAGCAACTCTTTTTATGCTGCATTAACATCCCAAAAAACAAAATTGGCAGATGCCTTAAATGCCAAAGAAGGCAAAACACATGGCATGACAGCTTATGGATACCAGAGGGGTGAAAAAGGGTTCTATGAGATAAATGATGGTGAAGCAATAGTTGTAAAGAAAATCTATTCGCTTTCTCTTGATGGAATTGGCACGTATACGATTGCCAAAATTTTAAATACTGAAGGAATTCCATGCAAGTTTAATCGGTTTGATGGTAAAATTCGAAGAAAAGATAAACTGACTGGTCATATTACGACCTATGACAAAAGCAAAGTTAAATGGCGTGGTAATGTCATATATGATTTAATAACCAATCCCATTTATAAAGGAATACGAAGATGGAATGATTTAGAAATTAATATCCATGCAATTATCGAACCTGATTTGTGGGATAAGACCAACAAGAATATTCAGAAAAACAAAAAAAATGTTGGTCGTAAAAATGACTACCATTATTTATTAAATGGAATAATGTTTTGTGGAAATTGTGGAATGGAACTTCGTGGAAAGAAGCGATTAAAAGGCAGTGACAGAGCATACAAGTGCAAAGGTGTAAGACAGCCAAATCCAACCTGTACTGAAAGCAGAGGCATTAATATTCCAAAAATTGAAACTTTTATAATTAGGCATTTATTTGAATCAAAGGAACTACGAAATTATCTGACCAATATTGCTGTTGATACCAACGAAACAGATAACCTGAAACAGCAACTTGATAAAAAGAGGAAAGCATTAACAAAAATTGATGCTACAATCAGTCGAATTTATAAGCTTTTGGTTGACCCTGACTTTGAGGTTGATTCTGTTATAAAAGAAGAGCTGAAAAAGTCAAAAAGCATTAAAGAAAGCCTAGTTGAGGATTTAACCACATTGGAAAACAAAATCATATTAAATGAATCAGATAATAGGAAAAATAGGGTGAAGCAATTAATTGACGATTTTGATATTAATTCCGATTTTGAATCAATAAGACAGGCTGTTCACTCATTAGTTGATAAAATAACAGTTCATCATACAAAAAAAGATAAAACAGGATATTATTTGATTAAAATCAACTACAAAAACTTCATTGAGGAATCAATGTTTATGACAGATTACCAGTCATTTAAATGGCATTGGTTATCACGAAGTGTAGAATATGCCACAAATGCTGAAGAATTACAGGATGATATTGATTTAGCAAATTATCTTTTGAGCAATCATGGTAAAAAAGAAACAATAATTGAAAAAGAACCAAGCTTTAAAGGCTTAAAATCAAATAGTTCACCTGTTGAAATAATCAAGTTTAATCAAGACGAGCTAATTCATTTTGATTAGCTACCTAATTTAACTGTCTGAACATGTTTCTGCGCTGGATGGTCAGGTCGGACAAGGCAGGCGTAGATTTTGGACTGTGGAAGCAAATTCCGGCATCAGCGCTAATGCTTCCGCTCGATGTTCACACTGGGAATGTTGCCCGCAAACTTGGGCTGCTTACCCGCACGCAAAACGACTGGTGTGCCGTGGAGGAAATTACAGCGAAACTTCGGGCATTCGATCCGAAAGACCCTGTTAAATACGACTTTGCTTTGTTCGGACTGGGAGTTTTTGAAGGTTTCTAACCGGCATTCGGGTGCGGAAGTTTTCAACTTCCGCAATTATTCCCTAACGGCAACTTTTTCGACTTCAGGCTTAAATTCTTCGGGCTGGTAAAGTAAAACAACATCGCCTTCCTTGATGATTTTGTCAACTACCGCAAATTCATCGTTTTCGGCAACCGTCGTAATCTCCTGTTCGGTGATTTTTCTTCCATCTTTCAGGTAAACAATTTGCTTCCCGTTTTTCGCAAAAATGGCTTTCAACGGAACCAGCAATTGGTCGCTGTACGAGTTGACGATAATATCGTTGTTGGCGCTCATGCCTGGTTTCATATCCTTATCCGACCGGTCGAACCGGATGATCACCTTAAAAGCTTTCATGTCAAAATCAGGATGGTCTTCGCCAATGGTGGCTATTTTGATCACTTTCCCCCAGAAAACTTTGTCGGGAAGGGCTTCAATGGTAATTTTGACACTGTCGTTTAACTGAACCTTTGAAATATCAATTTCGCGGATATACGTTTCGGAAATGACAACCGACATATCGGGCAAGGTGGCCACCAAAGGCCGCCAGATGTTGATTTCAGAATCCTTGCCATAGCTTTTTCCTGAATAGTCTTTGGCAAACATCAGGATGCCATCGTGAGGCGCCGTAATCGTTGTAGAGGCCAATGCTTCCTGGTATTTGTTGATTTTGTCCTGAAATTCGGCAACCCGCGTTTGGAAGCGACCGACCCGGATTTTCAGCCTGTTTTTTTCGAGCAGGTAATCGCGCCTTATTTTTTCGATTCCAATTTCAGCCTTCTGATATTGCATTTGGGTTTTGCGTTGATAGGCCTGCGATTCATATTTCGACTGTTCCAGATCGATTTTCAGGTATTCCAGATCGAGCTTTGCATTGTTGAGATCTTCGCGTCGTCCATTTAAACTAACAGCGCTATCGATTAAAGCATTGCGCAAATCGGCATCCATTATTTCCTTCTGCTGAACCACATCGCGCATCATGTTCGCGAACGGACCTTCATCCAGTTTGGCAATGTAATCGCCTTTTTTCACAGCTTTCCCTTCGAGAACAACATCTAGTATTTTAAGCTGGTAAACGCGTAAATCCTCGTTGCAAATGGCTTCCGGCAGGTTGATCTCGGTGTATTTTTCGCCTTTGATTTCGCCTTTGCTGGTAACAACCACCTCCAGATCGCCTTTTTGTATTCTGTAAAACTTTCCGGAAGCAGGCTTGAACAAAAACCAGGATAAAACGGCCATTCCAACGATCGCGATTACCGCAATTAGAATCAGATATTTTTTTTGCTTCAGCATGGCGGTCTAATTTTTTTGAATGATTTTATCGTATTCAGCGGTCAGCATTTCTCTTTTAACAAAATCATAAAGAGTTAGCATCCGCAACCGATAGAAATAATTCCAGTATGTTTTAACCGCATTGATGTATCCGTTGCGGGCCGATTCGCGGTCGTTGCGGGCAATATTGAGTTTGATGACGTCCACTTTTCCGATTAAAAACCGCTGGAAAGTAACATCATATCCTTTCTGGGCAACTGTATCCGCTTTTGCAGCATTTCGCACTTGTTCCGACTGAAGGTTAAATTCCATCACCGATTGAAAAATATTCTGTTCAAAGTCGATCCGGGCCTGGCTGACCCGGGCATTGACCACTTCGCGGTTCGATTCGGCCATCATCAATTTACCTTTCCGGCGACCCCAGTCAACCAACGGAATCTTCAATCCTACCTGAATCTGTTGACTTTGATTGGGTTTATCGTAAACCACATGAATGTCCTGCGCCGACTGATTAAGACCGTAGACAGCATATAAAGTTGTATTTAATCCGGACTCCGATTTTGCCTGGGCAACGTCCTGGTTTTGTTCAAGCATTTGCTGTTCCTGATCCAAAATATCCGGATTGTTTTTCAGCGCCATCTCAAGAGCCTCATCCGCGCTGATTTGCAAAACAGGTATTTGTGACGGAACGATACAATTGATTGTTGTTGTTTTTCCCATCATCAGGTACGAATTCAGGCTCGACTGCGAACGCGAAACTTCCAGCTTTGCTTTGTTTAAAGTCTGTTTCGAATTAAGTTGGTTCAGTTCCAGGTTTAAAAGTTCGTCCTGCGTAACTGTACCCACCTGGAACCGGCCTTTGCCAATTTTGTAAAGTGTATCCGCATTTGCCATGTTATTTTCGGCAATCTTCAGTTGAATCTGAGCCCCGACCAAATCAAAAAACATGGAAGTACTTTTCATGGCAAGCGTTTCCTGCGATTGAATAAAGGTCTTCTTTGCCTTATCATATTTAACAGGTTCGATTTTCGATTCCCACCGCAAGGCATTATACCCGTTTAGCGACTGCGAATAACCAATACTTACCGGAGTTGCCTGATAAGATGTTAACTTGTCGCCTCCCAGATTTCGTACCATTCCTAGTTCAGAACTTAAAAACAAACTACCGCCGGTTATTCCGATCTTTTGGTTTAGTTGAACGGTGGTGCTGGAATTTAAATAATCACTGAGTATATATTTATAACCTTCAGCTTCGCTGATAAAAACACGTTCGTTGGAGTGATTGATGTCGAGCGGCGTTGCATTCATGCTCAGGCTTGGCAGCTTATCGGCCTTGTAATACCGATATTCCCAGTAACTTGACAGATACATGTTTTTATACCGGAAGGCATCCAGCGAATTCATGGATGCAATTTTCACAACCTCATCAAGGCTCAGCGACATGTTTTCGTTCTGGGCATTTACTTTGAAGCAAAATCCTGAAATGAGTACAATCAGGAACAAAACTATTTTCTTCATTTGATAGATTTTAAGCGCGTAATGATTCAACCGGATCTTTTTCGGCAGCCCTTTTGGCGGGCATGTATCCAAACATAATTCCAACCAGGGCCGAAACTCCGAAGGCAATGAAAATGCTGAAGAACGACACGATGGTTTTTATATCAAAGACAGCGGTAATTATTTTCGAGAGAACTACGCCCAGAATGATACCGATTATTCCGCCGGAAATGCTGATGAGCGTTGATTCGGCCAGAAATTGGGCCACAATATCTTTCCGTGAAGCTCCAATTGCCTGCCGCGTTCCAATCTCACGGATTCGCTCCATCACCGAAGCCAACATGATATTCATGATTCCAATGCCACCAACGATGAGCGAAATACCGGCAATGGCGCCCAAAACGATGTTGAAAATCATTTTGGTCCGTTGTTGTTGCTTGAGCAAAAGTTCGGGAATGGTTACTTCAAAATCATACAAACCGGAATGACGGCGCAGGAGCAATCGTTTCACGATGTTTGCCGTGGCTCCCAGTTGCTCGGTTTCTTTTACCTGAAGGATGATTTTATCGAGCTGATTCGGGTTTTTGTCGTCATTTTCGGTTTTGCTGTTTGAGTCAGCCGAAACCGATCGGCGGCGTGCATTCGACTTTTCAACTTCATCGGCACGGACCAACGCACGGTTCTTAAACCGCATCAGGATTGTTTGTTCAGGAATGAATATTTTATTGTCGGTACTGCTGATTCCCATTTCGTCGGAAGCCGAAGCCGTAAAATCGCGCCGCTCAACAACTCCAATAATCTTCAGCCAAATCTGGCCACACTTGATGTATTTCCCAACCGGATCTTTCTGGTTAAAGAATACGGTTTTGATATTGTCGCCAATCACACAAACCGGTTGGCCCGATTCGGATTGCATTTTATTAAAGACTTCGCCCTTTTGCAAGTCTATGTTAAATACTTCGAAATAGCTTGTATTCACACCTTCGAGCACCACCGGTTTACTTTTACCATCGATAATGGCCGAATAATTGTACGATATCACCGGGCTGATCATGTTTACTGTTGGTACAATTTCCTGAATCGCTTTCAAATCGAGCATGGTAAGGCCTTTCGAAAATTTTTTGGTTCCGGTTTTCTCCTGATCCGTTTCGGCCCGATTTTCATTTCCTGTAACTTCGGTTGGAGTAATGATAATGTTATTGACGCCAACCATTTTTATTTGTTCCAGGATCTCCTGTTCAGCGCCGTTCCCGATTGCCATCATGCTGATTACCGCAGCCACCCCGAAAATGATGCCCAAAGCAGTAAGTATCGACTTGAGTTTATTGTCGATAATAGCCTCAAAACCAATAATTATATCGTGAAAATATTTCTTAAAAATCATCTTTTTTGATTTAGGTATTGGTCGGTCTATTTTACCTGATTTACTTTTATAACCGCTTGATTCGATCCGGTCGTTGGCATAGGTTCCGGCGCTTTTTTGAGCATTTCTTCGCGCTCTTTTTCGGCCTTGATTTTCGAATTCTCTTTATCTTTCACGATTTCAGTATAAATATTCTGCCCTTTAAACTTCAAGTCTTCGGCATTTTTAGGTTCCGATAGCCAAACCACATCATTTTCCTTCAACCCTTTTTTAATCAGAACGAAATTTTCATTCTCGTCGCCTAACCAAACAATCTGTTTCACTGGTTTTTCTTTTCCGAGGTAAACAAATTTCAGGCTGTCGTTTTCAAAAACAGCATCGGTGGCAACCATCAGTGTATCTTTAAATATTCCAGCTTCAATGGCATTGCTGGTTGTCATAGAAGGTTTTAATTCCTTGTCTTTCCCAAAGATTTTTATCTTGACTTCAAAAACTTTGGCATCGCTGTTCGGCATCGATTGCCCGATGTTGGCAACCGAAATGACTTCTCCGGACAATCGTTTTTCAGGAAAAGCATCGATTCCAACAGTTACTTTTTGTCCGATTTTCACTTTCGAGATATCAATTTCGTTGATGTAGGTTCTCGAAATGAGGTTCGACATTTCAGGAATAGAGGCAATTATTGAACTGTAAGGCCCAACCTTCGAGCCAGTTTTTATTATTTCGCCCCACGAATATTTATAATACGTGATTATTCCGGCTTTTGGAGCTTTGATTTCAAGCGTGTTAAATAGTTTCTGCAATTCAGTCGAACGGTCGAGAACCTGGCGGTAATTGATGTATTTCCGTTCAACCTTGTTTTCTTCCTGCTGTTTTTTCAGGCCGTAAGCTTTCTGCTCCTGCTCCAGTTTGCGGGCGGCTTTGTCGAAATCCATGCTGGCTTTTTTTATGATCGACGGAGATTCGTAAACCGATTCATCCATGATGATTTTCTTTTCGGCCAGATCAAGCCGCGCATTGACAATTACATCGCGCTGGTTGCTCAGGTTCAGGTTCGAGTCAATTTTACTGTCTTCGTATTCCGACAGCATTTTATCCATATCGTCCTGTGCCAGTTTGATTTGCTCTTCAACGGCCTTGTGATCGAGTGTGGCTACATAATCGCCCGAATCGACCTGAGTTCCTTCATCAACCATATCGGTGATCGCCAATTCCCAGATACGTAAGTTCCTGTCTTTTAGCTTTTCAGGAATATTTACGGTTTCTGATTTTTCGGATTCCAATTGGCCGGAAGAAAAGATTAAAGCATTGAAAGCGCCACGCTTAACGGTTAGAGTGACTTTGTTATAGTCGGTTTCCCCTTTCCTGAAAAAAAAGTATAGAACAATCAGCAGTAGTGCAGCGGAAGCTACTATAAGGATCTTTTTTTTATTCATGGTTATTTGGTTAAATGGCTTTTTAGTTGGTTTATTTGGTTAACGGCAAATGATCGCGTAAATATATCTTCATTCTGGTAATTATTCTAATTCCACTTTATTCATGGCCACCTCAGGTGAAAAAATTCACCTGCGCCAAAATTAGTAGATATAATATATGTTCTATTACATCCTGGCGATGAAAAGCCTCTTCTTCTTGAATTTGACATAAATATCGGAACTTTTGCGAAAGCATTCTTATGATTTGTTAAGACTTATTAAGTAAAAAAAGAAGTAAATTAGTGCTGAAAATGTAAACTCGTGTCTATGCGAAATATTTTACCTGGGTTTCTTATTTTTCTTGTTTTACAAAGCTATTCACAATCTCCTGCGAAAATACCGTTTTCAGGAATCGTTGTGAGTAATGATTCGATTGCCATTCCTGGTGTGGCCATCATCGATACTCAGTCAGGTAAAATATTGGCACATACGAATGCCAAAGGATTCTTTCAAACCGAGATTAATGCAGATGATTCTGTATGTATCTATCATATAGCTTTTAAACGACGCTTCGTCAACGGAAAAGACCTTGGAAAACGAATAATACTGGAACCCGAAGTTCATGAATTGATGCAGGTAGATGTAATTGATAAGCAGGAAAAGGAACAAAAACACCTGGAGCAAACCGTCGACGAAATCAAACGGATTGCTCCCTTGAAAAAACTTACAGGATACGATTTAAAATCCAGGCAAAGTTATTTCATCGACGAAAATGGTTCGCATAATAAAGGATTCAGTCCTTATTTCGGGCCAACCATCAAAAGCCCGGCAGGAAAAATTGTGGCCCTGGTTGCCGGATCGGAGGAGAAACGGCAACGTAAAAAATTAACGTCGCACTACCACCTGGTTAAAAAGCCAAAAAATCAAAATGATAAAAAAAAGTAAAAGTAGAAAACGACTGGTCAGCTCACTAATTAGCTGACCAGTCGTTTTGTTTTAAGCGATCAAAGACCTGATATCCTGAATGATTGTTTTGGCCAGTTGATCGGCCTCATCCATTGTAGGAGCTTCGGCGTAAATGCGGATAATTGCTTCCGTATTTGATTTCCGCAAGTGAACCCAACGGTCAGCAAAGTCAATCTTAACGCCATCAATGTCAATTACTTGTTTGTGTTGGTATTTCTCCTTCATTTTCACCAGGATACCATCCACGTCAATTTCAGGAGTAAGTTCGATTTTATTTTTCGAAATGAAATAATCGGGATATGTTTTGCGTAACTCCGAACATTTTAATCCTGATTTGGCCAGAAGGCTTAAAAACAGAGCAATTCCGACCAGCGAGTCGCGCCCGTAATGTGATGCAGTATAAATGACTCCGCCATTTCCTTCGCCACCTATCACTGCGTTGGTTGCTTTCATTTTGGCAACTACATTTACTTCGCCAACGGCAGCGGCTGAATATGTTCCGCCGTGTTTTTCAGTAATATCGCGCAAAGCACGCGACGATGACAGGTTGGAAACTGTGTTTCCGGGAGTTTGGCTCAGCACATAATCGGCGACCGAAACCAGCGTATATTCTTCGTTAAACATCGAACCATCTTCGCTAATAATTGCCAACCGGTCGACATCCGGATCGACTACAAAACCAACATCAACCGAATTATCACGGATAATTTCAGCCGTTTCGACCAGGTTCTCGGGCAATGGCTCCGGTGTATGGGCAAAATTGCCGGTAGCTTCGCAATTGATTTCAACAATTTCTTTTACCCCAAGAGCTTTTAGTAATGACGGAATAACAATTCCACCTACCGAATTAACAGCATCGATGGCAACCGTAAATTCAGCGTTCCGGATGGCTTTCAAATCAACCAGTTCCAGATCAAGAACCTGCTGAATGTGAATATCCATATAATCTTTGGAAAAAACTTCGCCTAAATCGTCAACTTCAGCAAATTGATACAATTCATTATCAGCAATTTCCAAAACCAGAGCTCCTTCGGCGGCATTCAGAAATTCGCCATCACAATTGAGCAGTTTCAGAGCATTCCACTGTTTGGGGTTGTGACTGGCTGTCAGGATAATTCCACCCTGCGCATTTTCTTCCTTCACCGCAATTTCGGTGGTTGGCGTAGTTGCCATTCCAAGATCAACCACCATGCAGCCCATTCCTGAAAGGGTTGCCACCACCAGCGACTGTACCATTGGCCCCGAAATCCGGGCATCGCGGCCCACAACAATGGTAATTGACTGTCCCGGATGTTGCTGTTTGGCCCACTCGGCATACGCAGCAGTATATTTCACTACATCCAGCGGGCTTAATCCTTCGCCAGGTTTTCCGCCAATTGTACCACGAATTCCTGAAATTGATTTAATTAAGGTCATAATGTATTTGTTTCTGAATTGAATTAAGAGTATTTCAGCATATTGAGCAGCTGGATTACAAATATAAGAAGTTCGGTTCCTAAAATTTGTAGGTATTTGAAAAGATTCGTTAAAAAAATAAAGGGCATCGGAACTCACCCCATGCCCTTTAAAGTTTTTAATTCAAAAAAGAAAAGTCCAAATTAAAAACTAAATAATAAACTAAAATTTTAAATCTATAATCAAAACAGATCACAGAACAATTACCCTTACCCGAAAATTGACTACTTTTTAAATACATGAAGACAAGCTGTATATTTAACATCTATTAACAATAGTTAAAATTTTTAGGCCCGATTTGGCAATCAAATTGTTTCAAATTCATTTGTCATTTACAATCCAGATCAAAATTGAACTAAATAAGAAATCTAACCAGAGAACGGAAAATTGTCATTAGTCATTTCCAGTTACTTCAAGCTTGAAATCTGTTCTTCCAACACCTTTATTTTAGCTTCGGCATCGGCCTGTTTGGCACGCTCGATGGCCACCACAGCTTCGGGAGCGCTGCTAACAAAACGTTCGTTGCTCAGTTTTTTTAATACTGAATTCAGGAAACCTTTGGTGTAATCCAATTCAGTCTGAAGCTTTTTCAGTTCTTCTTCCACATCAATGGTTCCGGCCATCGGAACAAAGAAGGTGGTTGATTTTACTAAAAATGAAGCGGCAAGTTTAACTTCTTCAGTTACCAGATTCAAGGATGAAAGGTTGCCCATTTTTACCAGCACGCTGTTAAATTCAGAAACAAAACCTTTATCACCAACCATCACAGCCAGTTCAAGCTGATCTTTATTCGGAATATTATTTTTAGTTCGGATGGTCCGTAATCCGGCAATGGCTTCTTTCACATCTTCGAATTGGGCAATCATCGTTTCGTCGTAACCGGTCGATTTTGGCCACGAGTTGATCATGATGCTATCACCCTTCTGACGTTCTTTGAGCAACTGCCAGATTTCTTCGCTTACGAACGGCATAAACGGATGCAGAAAGCGCAAAACTTCATCAAAAATGTCGATTAATTCCTGATAGGTTTTCCCGTCAATAGGCTGTTGATAAGCAGGTTTCACCATTTCGAGCAACCAGCCCGAAAACTCGTCGCGAACGGTGGTGTACACGCTCATCAATGCGTCTGAAATGCGAAATTTGTCGAAATGATCGTCGGTTTGTTCCACCACCTGGCTGAATTTTTCGTGGAACCAGCTGATAGCTAGCTTTGAATGTTCGGGCTGAGGAATCTTTGTATCCACTTCCCAGCCGTTCACCAGGCGGAACGAATTCCATATTTTGGTTACAAACCCTGCTCCTTGTTGTGGCAAAATTTCGTCGAACAACAAATCGCCGCCAGCCGGAGAGCAAAGCAACATTCCAACGCGCACGCCATCAGCACCGTACGTTGCAATCAGGTCGAGCGGATCGGGCGAATTACCCAGCGATTTCGACATTTTGCGGCGCTGTTTGTCGCGCACCATTCCGGTGAAATACACGTTCTTGAATGGATATTGTTGGCGATATTCGTATCCTGTAATGATCATGCGTGCCACCCAGAAGAAAATAATATCAGGAGCCGTTACTAAATCGTTGGTTGGAAAATAGTAGTTTATTTCATTGTTGTCGGGTTTGTTTATGCCGTCGAAAACCGAAATTGGCCACAACCAACTGGAGAACCATGTATCAAGTACATCTTCGTCCTGATGCAACGAAAAGCCTACCCCAACCCCTCCCAAGGAGGGGAATTTTTCGACCACTAATTTTCGAGCTTCTTCTTCTGTCGCAGCAACTACAAATCCGTAGTTTGTTACTCCCTCTCCTTCGGGAAACTTTGAGGAGGGGCTTATATACCACACCGGGATGCGGTGTCCCCACCACAACTGACGACTGATGCACCAATCTTTGATGTTTTCCATCCAGTGGCGGTAGGTATTTTTGAATTTCGGCGGATAAAACTGGATCGTGTCATTCATCACATTCGCCAGCGCAGGTTTCACCAAATCTTCCATTTTCAGGAACCACTGAGCCGACAACTTGGGTTCGATCGGGACG
>Ga0302271_10000799_pt1 | contig 30889 bp, 22 predicted proteins | sample III_Bog_N1_1_FD_198767 | JGI IMG/M metagenome (GOLD analysis project Ga0302271, IMG submission 198767) | Peat permafrost microbial communities from Stordalen Mire near Abisko, Sweden - III_Bog_N1_1 | ecosystem: Environmental > Terrestrial > Soil > Wetlands > Peat | place: Sweden: Abisko... | reverse complement strand
AAACTCTCTCAATGAATAGAAATTGCTATTTACTTTCAACTAATTATTCGATCACAAGATCGATGGTCGTTGTGTTGGGAGTTTCATACAGAAACTAGTTGAACTTCGTCTTTTTGTAGTGGATCAGCACCATTGCTAGTTTACGCTTTAGTTGAAGAAGAAAAAGTTCAAAAAAGATAGGTATTTATCTGTTTAAGTGACAAAGATTTTTTTTTGGTTTTTAAACTAAGCTTTCACTTTTAAATCCATGAGAAGACATGTGAATTCTTGCCTGAAAATTAAAAGAAACGAGAAACTCACAATTAGGATTAGACAAATCCATCAAAATACAGTAACTGTTCTAATGTAGAAACATTAAATTTTACTTTGGGCAATAATCGATTTGGATTTACACTTAATGTTGGTTATTCACAAACAAAAAACTCATGCTTTTGCTATTTATTATTTTTTTTGCTAATATTTTTCATTATATATGGCATTGTTCGGTATGCTTCTTCACTTGAAATTATCTTCATTTCAGAGTTATTTTTCCTATTCCTATTCTGTTTTGTCTTCAGATGAGATATCATTTGTATCATCTTTAGAATTTTATTGCGTTTCTTCTTTGGTCTCTAAAGACTATTCATCTGCAACGACTTCTTTCTTTAAGCTTTCAACAACAGGATTCTCAACTGTATCACTTGATCTTTAAGATTCTTCTTTGGGTTCATCAGCAGAAACAATTTCCTTCTATTCTTTTTTTTCTTGAGAACTACTATCTTCATTGCTCTCTTCTTTCTCAGTCCCATTTGAAGATGTTTGACTATCATCACTTTCTTGAGAAATTTGGGCATTTGCTTTTTAAATCTAAGTAGCTTCAGTGGCAATTACTGTAACAGGCTATTATTGTTAATTATCTCCGTTTGATCTCAGATTTTATGCCTCTGTGGTTTCTTCTTCTTCCTCTTCCTCTGCTTTAGGAGAACCAGGTGATTCAGGTTGCTTTTATGTAATCTATTAGAGCTAAACTGGTTTTTAGGGCTAAACATTATGAGGTAAAGCAGAAGAATTATGATTAGGGTTTGCAGCTTCTTTCGTTTTCAGATAATCTTCAACTTGCACAAAATAGCTTCTCACATCTCTTGACTTATCTTACTTCAAGACTTCCACGATCTTTTGGATTGCTAGATCCTCCGATAAAGGACCTAAAAACAATTATTATTAACATGAAAACTATTTCAAGTTCTTGTTCATACAATTACCCCTCCTAGATCAATCTAAATTCTTTCTTTTTTTCTACTAAAATCACTCTTTCTCTTTAAAAATACCTTTTTATTGTATGTGCGAAGATATAGCATGTGCAAGAGAAATACGTACATTCACAACTTTATCTTTCGAGAGAGTCTCAAAGGTATCTATGAAAGATTTCTTGAAAATGTCCGGATACATCATCAACTAATTGCTCATGAGAATGAACCTAAACAAAGTAATCAAATACGTATTTGTTTGGGTATTTCAATTCGAACTTACGTTTATCTTTGATTGAAGCGAGTAGAGACAGAGAATGCTCTGATGTTATCGACAACACAAGAAAGGTAAATATCTGAGCACTCAGGCTCTTTTATGAGCTCAAGGAGAATCGAATGGACCTTTTTGAAAATGGGGGGGGGATTATCAGATTAAAAACAGAATGATATGTTTGAAATATAAAGTACTTTTTTGGCTGCCTATTCTCTGACGATTGAGACAGTGTCATTGCAAAGCTTGAAGGAAATAGGCATGATGTATCGGAAGACTGTCTCTGGGTTGAACATCTCAGCTAGTAAATCTATCTATTTGGCTATTAATTCTCGAATACGCCATTTTTTAGGATCTTTTTGCAGGATCAAGAACACATCCAAGAAATTCTCACGTTTTTGACTTTCAAATATCTTCATAAACTCAGCTAAATGAGAGATTGCACCGTATTTCACCTCGTCATCTAAAAAACGAGAAAACATCCCATTGAATAAATTAGAGGAATCTCAAAGACATAAGTGAATTATCAAAAAGTCCTTATTTGAGTTTTAAGAACATCTTTGAATTACTTGGATCTTTGAGAATGGAATCTAAAATATTAAATAAATCTTTCTCAGCTTTTTCCTCGCCAAGAATTCCTGCTATTTCATGCAGTCCACAAGCGATAGGTTTCTTGACTTTCTGAAAAAAAGTATTGCAAAAAATAAAGAATCCTTAGACATTTATTAATGATTCTTTGTATTTCTCCTCATTTTTTTTTTGCAATCAAAATTATCTTTACCTTGATATTAGATTTAATCAGCAGAAGGAAAGTCTTTTGCAGTTAGGACCATTTCTTTTCACCATAGACTTTCAAGACTGCTGGAAAGTATTGAGAGCAAACAACTAGGATCTGTAGCAATAAAACTTATGATTCTTGATATCCTTGCATAATCCCCCCCCTTCAAATGTTTCATTTGGCCTTTAAATTTACTTCATTTTCATTAGAGAGACTATTCACAGTTGGATCAGTCATTTTGATGTAATGGTCAAACAATTTCTCTGATGCATGACAGAACTCAAGGGTCACAATAAAAGGTCCTAAATTCTTATATGCTGCCATCTTAACCCATTTAGATTGATCTTTCAGGCAATTCACGAGTAATTCTGTGAGCTCCGTTTCTTTTATCTTGGAGCTACTGAACTTAGATATTTCAACTATGGTATCCACACAGGCTTTGCGGATGCCCCAAAAAGGATCCTAGCTCTTCCTGACAAAAAGAGCAAATAATTTAGGAACCAAACTGCGCCATAATTGAAAATTGTATTATGTTCTATTCTTTTAATTTGCGTTTACTTAATATAAAAAGGAAGGAGCCTTTGCTAAAAGAATTCTTGTGAAACAACCTTCCCGATTATTGGTAAATTAAGCACACTCTCCTTTCTGACTCTTAGTTAGGGATCCTCTCCTAGACTGAGAATCTCAAGGCCAACAAATTATTCACAAAGCTCAGTTCCAAAGCAATGAGCCATCTGTGTGAGTAACTATTCAAGAAATTTAAAAGTTATTTTAGAGAAAATAGCTCAAGAGACACTATTAATTAGGAAAATTAATCAGATAGAAACATTATAATTTTTGTTTAAAAAAACAAAAGCCCAAGAAAATGCTGAAAAACTAAGAAAATATCCTCAATCCCTTTACAGCTAATTTGTGGTTATTTTTCTGTTTTGTTTCAGCAATATTGAAGCAAAAAAAAGAAAAAGAACACTCACCTGAATAGCTACGATCCTATTATCATCGACAAGATCATCGTGCGCCATGTTTAGCACCTTTGTCAGTATATATTTACCCCGATCTTCTCCATTCATAATATCACCGATTTAAGCCAAGATCTTACCTGAATCCTCCTTTATCTATGAATTTGAGTACAAAACGAGTTTTCTAAATGCAACAACTATCATAAAACTGCATCATATTTCTGAATTATTTTTCTCCACTGAAAAACAAGCAATGCCTTCATCAATTAATTGCAATAATCTTTTTACATCTAAGTTCTCGTTTGCGATAAGCAAGAAAAGTGCTGGAGTGAGAATATCTCGTATTTGCTCATAACCAGAAGGCTGATTTTTCATGTTATCAATCACATGCGGTAATTGAAGTAGCAGAGCTCTTTTGATATCGTCATTGTCATTTACCTGAATTGCAATGGAAAACATGATAACCAAAATACATTCATTTTTAAAAGGATTTTATTTGAATCTTCAAAATCCTAAAATGAAGAAAATGATTGAGTAAATCAATTCATAAATTAATGGATATTTCTTTTCTTTTTCATACAAGGAAAGTTATTATCTCGTTGAGATGTTGCTAAGCTGCCTCTCCAATAAGTAGGAGAAGTTCATCCAGATGCTTCGTGTAAGTAAGCCTAATTTTGATTGTAAAAGAATAAATTATTATTATTTTAGCAGCTAACGCTAACAAAAGAAATGAATCGATTCTTGTGTGTTTGACCTCTCATTAAATGGCGACTTTGAGAGTGTAATGAGTTTATTCAAAGCTCCTTCAGGACTGAAATCGATGAACACTCCATCTACTTGATCTTTTCGCAATTCAGGAAATTTCTCAATTTCATCTACAGCTGGGAGCTACTGCTATGGCTGCTATTCCTGTTAGGAATCACCTGCAAGCAAGACATATTTCATCAAGAAAACCCAGTTTTTTAAAAAGTTCAAATATTTTTGTCTTCATATTTGAAACATTGGGATTTTAATTTTTAACATCTTTGCTTACCTTTTTCCATTTCTATTTTTCTCAGATCTAACCTCTCTGCTAAAATATATCTTTTGTGTTTTTTTTAATTATCCTAATCACTTTTCTTAGCTTTTTCTTCAATTTTGATTGCATTCCCTCATCTCCCTCGAAACTAAAGCACTTCCTTCTTTCCCACAAAATTAATAAATTTTTCATGTGAAAAAACACACTCACTTTTAAGAATAATTTGATATTTTCTCTTAGATATTTGCACCATGTGAATATTCATAAGGTCAAGCACTTCTTATGAGTCTAACAAAAGTTCATGAATTGAGTGCATTTTTAGTATTTCTTGAAGCTTCTTATATTTTTTAATGAAGCCAAAATAATTAACATTTTAATTGTAAAGAAGTAAAAAGGATTTCAATATCCTAACAGCTTTTCTTATTCGATTGTTTTTTTAAGAATATTTTTAGTTTTTTTTCCCACTACAGCAGCCTTAATCAAGTATGTTTTATTGAAAACTTGTCTTATTACTTTCATACAAGATTTTTTAACTTCTTCTCTTTTTCACAGAAACTTAATGTGAGCTCAAAAAAGAGAGATTCCCAGAAACAAATTCGAATTTAATATTATTTACTTTTAATCAGAATAATTCAATTTGTCTTTTGTTGATCTAATTGAAATATTTGAATTATTTGTTTGTTTTATTTTTTTTTCATTTGTTTTTAAAATGTATTAAATTTATTTTTATTATTATTTAATGTTCATTTTTTTCTCTCTCTCTCTCTCATTCTTTTTAAATTAATTTTTCTTTCTATGTGTATTTTACAATATTTTTTTTCTTTCTTTTTCAATTTTTTCTCTCTCTTTTAAATTTCATATTTTTGAATTCAAAAATGGATTAGAAATGAGAGATTCTATCCATAATAGTAATTTTGCGCGGCTTAGATAAAGATCAAATTGAAAAATCTTCATTTTGAAAACATTGCTTTTGAAGCAAGGTTAAGGACAAATTCAGTCAATCTTCCATCGATGATAAGGTGAGAAATATGATCATGTCTAAGGCTCTTATTTTTGTTTAATAAGCCTGATAAGTCAATCAACCTTTCATGGGAAAATTGATCTGAATTGCCATTGGAGTTATCATCATGCGTTAGTAGTTGATCTGAGCTCGAATGGGACGATGGGCGTTGTTGTGTTGGATGCGCCCTGTGTGTCTTTGAAAAACTAATTATATTTTGCCAAATATCTCCTAGGGATCAAGTCACTAGTTTTTTAGAGTGGAGACACACAGATAATGCTGCGTCTAACGTGTTATTTAAAAACTAAAGAATAATCTATTCTTAAAAAACTTTTTGTCTGTAGCTTGGACATCTACCAATATTTTATCTTTTCGATCGCGCATGGTCAGGAAAGCATGAAACCAGAGAGCAGGATGCGATGAAGTCATTTTTAACATTTCTTCTTTGTTTCCTTTTTTTGCAGGTTTTCATTTTAAATTTGAATTTATTTTTAATTTTTAATTGACTTTATATTCATTTTTCCTCCCAATATTTTTTAATTTATTTTTTTCAAGGCAAAATTTGAAATTTTTGTTTTTTCTCAAACGGCCAAAGTTTGATATAAGCAGTACGAGGAGGATGGGGGTGGGGAGGGGTTAATAATTTCTTCTTTTATCATTATTTGAGTAATTCTGATAATTTCGATTAATTTTACATGCAACACAAACAAATAGTTGAAATAATATTATTCTCATTTTTTCTTCATGACTGGTCTGCTACCAAGCTATGATGGTTTCTAACTTGATAATGAAGGAACTTGCTTCACAGGCTGACTATTTGTACCAGGCCTAACTCCACCAGCAGTTGTTCCTGAAGGTGCTTTCTTCAAGCCAGTACTGTTTATTGAAGGTGGTAGTTTTTCCTCCTTAGTGGGAGGATTTTTCTTTTCTTCTTTAGTATTTTATTAAGGAATCTATGTAAGCGATCCTCTCTAACTGCTGTTGTTACTGGAACTATTGCTTGTTGTTGTTGCTGGTTTAACATTTGATTATTACATTTGTTAAGTTGGTTTAATGAGAGTTTATGACCCAGTAAGACTGCCTTATCGTGCAACTTTTTAGCTATTCAAGAGGTTCGCTTTATTTAAATCAAATCCTCCACCAGTTTAAAGTTCTGCTCGTCTCTTTCTTTCATCTTCATCCTTTGCTTTCTTTTCCTGCTGATCTCGAAGGTATTTGTTATAAGCCTCCTTAGCTCTGTCGTCTATTTTTAAAAACAAAAAACAATAAAAATTTGTTGTCTCAAATTCCAAGATAAATCAGTAATTTTGATAATAATATGTAGAAATAATCATTATCATACCAGTTTCTTTCCTTTTAGCTTCATCAAGTTCATTTTGTAAGCGTTACTATTCTAAGAACTCTTCTTACTTCCTTCTCTTTTCTTCTTCTCTTAGTGCTTTATCCCGAGCATTCTCCAGGGCTTTCTGTAAAAAATAATACAAACCCATCAATTTCATTCGGACATTTTTATTCCCATCTCCCCTAAAATCATTACTTATTCATTGAGCATTTATTCTTCCCTTCGTTGATCTTCGAATTCAGAAGTATGTATCCTTAACTCAATAGGCTGTAAAGTGATTATTTCCTCGTTTAAGAGGACATAGAGATACAAAACTCCTGATGCTTCAACAGTCAACTTGAGCACATGCTAAGAAGAAGATTGCTTGTCATGGTTATCTTCTGCAGAATATGTGAATAATTTGCTGCCACCAATCTCATCGACATAGATTTTTTCTTCTGTGTATTTGTTCTTTGTCATATTACTGAATTATCTAGCGATTTTCTCTAATTCAGTTTATTTCAATGATTCATCTTCACTTAACACCAGCTAGTATCGTATCGGATAGAAAGGCTAGAAATGCATCAAATCAAAGCAAAACAACAGAGCATTACACTCATATCTTCTTTAAAATCATACAAACTATGTGAAAAACCAATAAAATCAAAATTACCTTGAGATTCCATGGTCCTTCTTGATCACGCAGTTCGACTTCAAAATCAATTGATTCATACGTCTTTAAGTTCTCTTCTTCTGTTGTTAATCTGATTTAACATAATTTCGCTATCGGCAGTGTCTTGGTGTACATCTAAAAACCTCTATTGAAAATAACAGTCACAAAAAGCTCCACTTAATTTTCACAATTTTTGTTGCTATTTCTCATTACGCTCCAGCGAAGACTTATCTAAAAGACTGTCCTGAGAGATCTTTATGTAATTTAAATTTAACTGTAGAGTCTGCCTCCCAAGAATATGCCACACCTGAACTTGAGAGTGCAAATAATTCTCCATCATAACCACCACAAGAACTAATAAATGTCTGCTCAGGAAACTCAGCTTCTTTCGGGAATTCACTGCTTTCTAAAATGAAAAAGAAATTTAAAAACTCCATACTTTTTTTGAAGTTCTTGTAATACTTGTGTGAGAGATTTATCCAGCGTAGAGAAGCTCTCCTTCAGCTGTGACAAACATGGAAGCATCTTAGTATGCCTTAGCTTGAAGTATTTTGGTGTGATTAAGTGATGCGATTTATGTGAATGTCGGAACAAAAGTCTATTTGTTTCCTAAAGCAAGTTATCCTTTAGAATTATCACCTAAACCATAAACTGTTCCACTCATATCACTGATAATAACATGGCTTTATCCAGCTGAAATACTATGGACGTTATTTATGCCTGCGCTCTGTATTGATGAAGCTGCTTTCATTCCATCTTTCAGACTGCCCCACCAATAACCTAAACACAAAATGAACTATTTTTAAATCTTTTTTTAAATTATTATTGTTTTACATTATTGTTTGCTGTCTACTGCTGCATAGAGACTCTACCCTCGCACAATGGTAACCACTTCTTTTTGCTTGAAGATAAAAAAAAAATAGTTATTTTTAAGGAATTTCATTGTAGATTCACTTGCTTTTTTGGCAAAATAATCTCCTACTGGTAAATTGAATGTCTGTTCTATTTAGGTAGATTCACTTTTAGAAAATTTATTAGCTCCCCATTCATAAATGGCTCCATTTAGATCTACTGCTATGCTGCTTGCTCTATAAGCACCCACAGAATTAATGAATTTTCCACTGAATTAATTGATAACTATGGGTTTTTCGACGATTCTTTTGAAGAACAAAAAAAACCAAAAGTAAACAAATTTTCCATTTTGTTAAACTAAAGTTACAATTATTTCTTCATAAACTTCAATCTTTTTTCTCTTTTTTACTTAATAACTGAAGAATCTCCTGTGACTTGCCCACATGTATTTTCTCCCCAAGCGAAGACTTCATTTTCATGTTCAAAAGATGGAGATATTTAAGCATAATTAGGAGAAAAAAGTAGAGATGCTGGAAACGCTTTGACCAATGCTATTGCATGATGATCACCACAAGCAACTGAGAGAACTTAACGGTTCCTCATCGGAGGGAGTAATGCGATTTTAGTTTACGAAATCTCAGAACCTAATCCTAAACATCCAGTATTGCTGAATCCTGAGCAGAAAAGGAATGAAGCAGTTTTTTTTTCTTATCCAAGTTTGACTTTGAAATGTAATTCCGTTTCTTCTAATTCTTTCAGCAGTAAATCATTTTCTGTTTCAGTCCAATTGTAGTCCATTTCACTTTACCAATCCTTTCCCTTTTTCTTTCCATCGCCTGTGGATTCTTCCTTCTTGGCAAGCATTAAATTTTAGCAGAACCCTTATGCTCGCAGTAATTCTAAGTATCCACTCCATACTTCGTCTTAAGAAGATTTTGCCTGTGAAAGTTGCAACCACAAAAAACAAATTATGCTTTTTAATTATATTTAAATCTCTTGTTTTTCCGCATTTACTTTAGCAAGTAGCAGCCTGAGATTCACACAGAATTTTTGTGATTCTATGTCTCTCTCGTTTTACGAAAAAGATATCTATTTTTCAGTTTCTGCAATACAGTCAGCATATGCTCGAAGTTCAATAAGCAATTTGCATCGTTAAATTGCATATTTCCGTCTTTCTGCTGGTTCAATGTTTTTCTCAAGAATGTATTTAATCACCATGCTAGCTGTTTTAGTATCTCCTTTTTTGAGAGCAGCAGTCAAATCTCTCTTTAGCTCCTCGAAACTTGCATGATTACCACCTGGAACAAATCCTCCTGCTTTTTTTAATGCCTGAGCATTTGCTGCTGAACTTGATCCCATTTTCTTAAGCTCATCTTCAGAGAATTCCACTTTTCAAGAAAAAAACAAGTTTGAACAGTTACAAAAAATATTACTATTATTTGAATGAATTCCCTTTGTCTAAAATGACCAACCCAATATTAAATTAAACAGGTACATCCTCTCTATTGAAACATATTCTTGGCCATTGTCTTAGAAGCAAGTTCCATGTTGAAAGCGCGTTCTGATTCTTTTGTAGAGTTTTTATTTAAGGCTTTCTTGTAAGCCATTCTAGGATCTTCGTCATCCGAATCACTGGAGTCTCTGTTTTTCTTCATATTTCTTGATTAATCAGATTAGTAGCAATACTATTTCTTTTTTTCTATGTTCAATTATTATGATTTTTTCGATTGTTTAAAACTTCTAAAAAGCTGGGCGTCAAAAGAACTCTGCAACTAATAATAATCATTTAACTCTTTCCTTTGTTTAACTTTCTCGCATACATATCATACTACACAAATCAACAAAAATGTAATAAGGAAAGAGAAATACTTATCATTCTTCTTTTTCCCTCTTAATTAACATAATAAACTCAAATTGTATTTTTTTAAAGGCAACTTTGCTTTATTTACTCTTTCTTGCAAGAACAATTTTGCATAAATAGTTTTTGAATTATATATTGATTTTTAATACATTTGTTCGATTACACACAAATTACTGTTTGTTTTTAGATAATTCCTTTCAATTTGAGAACATTTCCTCCTCCAAGAATTTGGGTGCCTAAAATGTTGCATTCTTGAAATTGTGGATTGAGTGGTTAGTCTGGAAATGAGAATTAGAAGAAACAGTAGCGTTAGGTCTAGGATCAACGTTGAAATCGAAGAATGTATCAGGATAAGGCTAAGGGTCCAAAGTATAATGCCACCATTCATTGACGTAGTTGATGAATCCAAACTAAGCTAATCCGTCCTTCAAGAATTATCTGTGGACTCTTTAGATCTCAGTGATGTTTGGGTTAGCAGTGTTAGCCTGGAATAAAACAAACAAAATCATTTAAAATTATTCTAATAATGATTTTTCAAAGCAATATTTATTATTCTCCAATCTTTTAGTTTTTTACCTAAGTATCAAGGCAGTCGAATCCAGTACCGAAGTCGATGATATTATCATAGAATCTTGTAGTAATGTTAGCGAAGCATGATGTGAGATTCTATCCTGGAGTATAGGTAGCAGGAGTGCCAGCTGGGAGCTTAACTAGTGCTAAATCACTTGTGGAACCCTAAATAAACAAAAGAAGATTATTAAAAGAATCAAGATATTTCCCTGAAATTGATCAACAAAAAAATTAAATTTTTGCATAGAAAAGAGTTTAGAAAGAATAGGAAACAATTCTTATTTCTGTCTAAGGAAACGTAGACTCTCTAGCTGATTGTAAATTAAAAAAAAACTAAAAAATTAAATTTGTTCCCAATCTTTTTTTTCTTTTCCATATCTGCTTATCGTTTAGCCTTAAAAGAATGATAATCATAAAATAAGTTGGCGTAGTTAATTTTTGTCTTCTGAATAACTGATTTTGTTATTGCTTTGAAGCGAGGTAATTATTAATATCTATGTATTGGTAAAATTTAGGGTTAAATTTGTTCAAATTCGCATTTACCTTGGTATGGTTTGATTTCTGTGAAATATATCCAGAGAACAATGTTTCTTTACTAAGTCTAGGGTAGAATTCTGCTTTCATCAAGTCATCGGTTAAGTTCTAAGACCAGACATAGAAGTCATCAACAGCCTTTTGAGGTCTGTAGCAATCGTACACCTTGATTGAATAGCCTAAGGAGACAAAGTAGGTTTGAGCTAATGAGAGATTTCTAGCTGCTTGAATGGTCAGAATGCATTCTGAAGCATTGTACCCGATGATAGGGCGACCAACGAAATTGTGGTAAGTGTGATAACGAATTTCTTGAAGAATCGAAGGATCGTATTCGGACAAGTAAACGAATCCTTGAGGGAGACATGCTGCAACAGAGAGCAATGCGAGCACCGCAAACAAGGTCTTTTGTGAGACTCTCATTTTTGTAAGGAGATTTATTTTTTTCTTTTTGATTTATTTAGGGTTTAATTCTTATATTATCAGAGTATCCGCTCGAGGGATTATCTTTTTATACTTGCTTGATAGTTCGTCTTCTTATGAAATAAACCATCCCAATGTTGACAAAGAATAAATTTGCATTTTTGAAGTCTTAAGTTTTAGTTGTAAGGTAAGAATTAGCCCCAGAAGATAATTTTTCTTTTCTGAGTGAAGAATAATTGACAATTGTGAGGATATAATTTGGAATGATATCCTAAAGGAGTAAAAAGTGAGAGAGAAAGAGATCAGAGAAATAAATCAAAAAATCGTTTGGATCTTTGTACTTCGATAATGAAGCGGAAACAATTATAAAAATAGCTTGATAACGAAATAAAAGAAAAAATATGAACAAAAATGCCATCTAGAAAAAAGTACTCTCAGAGTAACGAAAACACTTTCTTTTTCCAAACAAGTTAAATGCATCATGAAGGTAAAAATACCAATGCATTTAAATAATTCATTGGAATCCTTCCTTTCACAATGAAGAAAAAAAGAAAAAGAAATCATCATTTTGTGAGAAAAAAGCTGCTGTATTGGACCTGTGGTTTGCTTATTAGTACAAATATTTTAGCTATTAAATTAATACTTTTTAGCACATTTTTTGTTATTTTTTCTGTAGAATATTTCATCTATTATTGTCAAAATAGGGTCTCCAAAACCTGATTGAATAGCTTCTTCAGTAAATCCAGAAATATCCCATAAGATAAAAATGACTACCAACAAGCTCATGATAAATCATTTTAGCATGTAATCAATAAATACACAATCTATCTTTTTTCAAATCCCCCCCATCAATATTGTTTATTAGATTCCTAAAGTATCTTTTTAGATTAATTCGAATAATCCATAATATATTTATCTTTATCATTCTGAATGAGCTTTCTCACCAATAATAGCAGTTCAAAAAGAGTACTCTATTTGAATGAATAAAGTGAAGAATTGGAGAAAGCTAGAGATCACATTGCCATCCTAAATGCGGAGAAAAACACCCTTAAGCGCATGGTGCAGGAGCTCCTTTAAACACAGGAAGTTCAATTGTATGCAACAAAATTATCTCCACAGAAGAACGAATAAATAAAACAAAAAAATCATTTTTTTTGAAATCTAAAACAGATTATTAACACAAGAAGAAACAGCATCTCTGCAGTTGAGTCGCAGTCCAAGCTAAAAGAGTGCGTAGGCTATTCAAGACAGCCCACCAGTTACAAGCTCAAGAGAAGGCTCTTTAAAGCTTTAAAACCTCAAAAATGTTTCCTAAAGCAGTTTCAGCAATCGCCATTAGTAGCTCCTAGAAAAAGACAAAGCAGCTGAGAGACTAAAACACTAGCAGAAAGAGCTTGCATATGATACATTAGTAGAGTAGCTTGGAGTGTTGAAATAAACAGTGTAGCAGCTTGAATAGAGTAACAAAGTAAATGTGAAATTACTTTCGATGTAGAATGAGAAGATGCAAAGACATGAGTAATTGAAGAAAGATGTGACGTCGCTGCTACATGATCTAGGATAAATGCAAGTAACAGGGAGGGATATTAATCAAAGGGGGATTTAAAGAGATGAATTGGAAGAAATGACAGATATATAGATATGAGATATATGAGTTAATTGTAATAGATTACGTAGGTTTATTCTAAATGTATTTTCTAATTTTTCTAAGGCAAAGATCGAAGATGTGGAGAAGGAAAAGGAAGACTTAAAGCATTAGTTTGCGTTGAAGAACGAACTCATAAGTAACTTAGAAGCTGAGAATGCGGAGATAAAACAAATAGTTCAAATTTTAAGTGATTAATAATAATAAAATATCTAAAATAATTAAAACTAGTTTGATGAAGATAATAATCACTAACTTTAGAATAGCTAAGTAATTCAACACAACTACCAATTTGAATAACATCAAAGACATTAGCAATCCTCCTAGCAGCTGATGTAGTCGTAGTCTTAACCTAATATTGTACCTGATAATATTCACTCTGAGCTTTCGATCTAGAAGGAGATATTTAAACGTTTTATATTTGGCAGCTAGCATGCAAAAAAGAAGGGTTTGTAGGAGATATTTAATTCAAGTTTTCAAGGGTTAAATCGATTCGAGGAATTATTGAGTCAGGGACGACTTGCAGAAGTCATATTAGGGTTACTTAGATTCAACAATGATCTTATGGGAATTTGCTATCATGGAAATGGTGATTATGAAAGTGGTTATTCCCATACGCATAAGAACTCTTCCCCAAGGTAATTTCAGAAAAATAACCGAGAAAAAGATGATTATTAAGATAAAAAGAAGAAGAAGAAAAATGATTAGCACAGTCCATAGGATCAGTAACAGTAGTAAGATGGAGGAGATTCAGAAGTTGAATAACCTCTCAAGGGAAAAGAAGAATCGCAATAATAACACAAGAGAATCCCTTAAGAAAATCAAATGCAGCCACTGCAAGATAATTTGCAGAATCAAACAGATAACTCAGCTCAACAGCAACAGCAGTTGGAGCACTAGTAATTACTTCGACAGCTAAAAGTTGTTGAGCAGTAGCTAGAGTTATCAAAACAATAGCAAGAGCTGCAATAATCAATTCATTAATAACTGCAATCATCAATTTAAATGCAATAATTCAATCAATTTGCACTTTAACAGCAAGCATAAACATAGCAATAATATTAGCAGTAATCTCCTATGAATCCATTAACAAAACCATTTTAGCAGAATTCAGTCTCAAACTCTGTGAGATCATCACTTCAGCAGCATGAATACTAGCAGCAATAATAATTAATCTCTTTCTCTCAAGACAATCTAGCTCCATTTTCAAGTAATCTTCTCTAGAAACCTTAGTTTTCTTCACCTTCTCCATAAGATTACACTTTAAACAAAGCGAAACCTACTAGTGGTTACTCATCTCCAATGAACATACTTTTTCAAGATTTTCCTGGATCGTAAACTGCTAGTCCTGATCCGAGTTAATTCATGAATGCACCACCTCAGGGAAATATAATAAATGCCTAAAGATTTAGTTTAGAAAATGCAGGAGGTTAAATGGAGAAAAATCGTATGATTAATCAGCCAAAAGTTGTTAGTAACTTGAATATTAAACTTGAAAATATAGCTACAACGACTAGTGATAATCTAATCGAAGAGAGTAACCATAATAATGGCAAAAATAATATGAATAAAAATGGAAATGGCTATGAATAAGATGATTATAGAGGGAGTTTTAGAGAGAAATCTACTTAAAATGGCTAGAACAATCAAGAGTAAGGATACTAAAATGACGGAATGGAAGTAATTAATAAGAAGAAAAAGAGAGAAGGGGATGTGAAGAGTTAAATGAAATAGAATAAGGAAAAGCATCATTCTGATATCGAAGATCTTGACAGATAACTTGAGATGATGAGAGCAGAAGAGCAAGGATAGCAGCAATACAGGTGAGACAATTACAATACTTAATGTTTTACAATTAGTTGATTGTTTTCTCAAAGTATATTCTGAATAATTCTTTTATTTGTGATTTCTGTGAATAATACCACTCACCTATTATTAAAATTATTTACCTAAATACGAAACAAAACCAAATATTTGTTTATGTTTTTATCCACAGAATGTCTCTCTCTCTCTCAAAATAATTTTGTTTTCAAGCGCAAATAATAAAATAAAAATTAAGAAACAAATAATAACAAAAAAAACTATTAAACTAATGGATAATAATAAGAAAGAGTTTGGATAAATAAACTGGAAGCGCTATGAACATATCAGTAGTAACGCTAATGTATAAAACTAAGAGCTGGTACATCCTTAATAGCCCTAACGATAAAATGTCTACCCATGTAAATAAATCATCATGAGTTTTGCACATTTGATGATATCATTTTTCATTCTATAAAAAACTTTTTTTAGAATTTTAGGCTGATAGACGACCAAACAATTAGGTAAACATGAATCCAAGTGAAGGCGATGCTAAACATGACATACCCATTTTATTTGGTTTGACAATCCGTGTGCCAGAAACTTTCTTTTCTGATGCCGAAATCTCATTTCTGCAGAGTATTAACGACAAGATTTCATAACTTGATAAGAAAGAAGTCTTGATAACAATTCCTTCAAATAGAGAGACTCTGCGAGATCTAGTTTCTCTATTTAATGAGAGGAACTAGATAGGATAAGAAAGGCAAGCACCCTCCAACAAAGAAAGAGAGGAATAAAATAAATAGCGATAGGGATAGCGTGAAAATGGAAATAGTCGTCCATATAATCGATAAAATCTTGAGAAAAATACTAAAGAAAAGGGAGAAAATAATAATTATAAATACAAAAAGCCTCTAAAAGAAGAAGAGCAAAAAAGAAATGAAGATGACTAATTGAAACCGAAGAATAATTATCAGAATAAATAATACAACCCCAACAACAAAAAAAGAGATAAATCAATACCAAGAAGCGATAACAGCAGCAACAGCAACAACCATGAGAGTAGAAACAATAATCCTTCGAATAAGTATCAGAAATAGCACCAAATCGTTTAACCACACGAAGTTATTCCTGTTTACCTAGTAACTTATCAATAAAAATAAATATAAACCCCCCCTTTATTTTCTTTTCTTTTTTGATTTAATAAACTCTTTTTTCGTTTTTTCTGTAGGGTCCTGCTATCCAGATATCTGATGATAAGCGATATTATCCTATTTCTAGATGGTTCTTTATCGATCAAAACTGCAAAGTACCAACACATCATTCACTGCTCTTCTATGGGAAAAAAAACCCTGAGATATTTGTGCTCCAAAAATTATGGAAACACGTTGTATCATGCTAAGAATTGGACTAGATCTAATACAAGTTAAAGGATGTGAATCTAACCGAAGAGAGCTATCTCAATGAGTTAGCGACTCTCGAAAAATTCCCTAGTTGGTTAACTACTACTGATAAGATTAATATTAGTGAGAACTCCGTAGCGTTCTTATTGTCGAAGAACGTATCAAATATTGATATTTCGGCATACAATTCTCAAGCAGCGTTATACAACCCATTTGATTTCAGGGCTGTTTTCACAGAAGGCGATAGCTACGATTATCTCAGAGCACTTACTTTCGGACTGTTCTTCAACATATTGTCATTCTAACTCAACTAATTGGATATCATCTTTGCGTTTATTACGAATGATACTTTACCCTTTTCGATAAGGATTGTGCTTTATCATATTTTCTGCATGCGATCACAGGGGAAGCTCACAGAGAAACTAATCGCTCATAACCTTTACTATCTATTCAAGCACACTTTCCTGAACAGCACGATTATTAGCTTCTCGAAAGTGCTATTCTCGCAAACTAGCAACAGTTAAGAAACAAACATCAATCAATTTGCGCAGACAGCATAGCACATTGTTATTTATCAAAATTTTGGCTAATACAGCCCCAAGGTGATAACGTGCTCGCCTCCACAACATTATGGCATGCTGTTCTTAGATTGCGCGCCTGATGGATGCTGTGTTAATCTAGTATTTAAAGCTGACAAATATTAGAGTTGTTAGAATGCTTACCAAAAACTAGGAATGCCGATGCCTTGTTTCGCATGAGGCGATGCAGTTTGCTCGAAAGACAAGGGAGAAATTCTGTGTTTGAAAAGCTGTTTGATTTGTTTACAGTATTGCCTTTATTTTTTCTTGTTGCATGTTTATCTTTTCCTAAACATCAAATAAATGAAACTCAAGAAGAAAGGGAAATAGAAACTAATTTGGGGGGAGGGGGGTGGGGGAGGCAATTACGTGCTCTTAAGAGATAAAGAATATGATATTTCGCTTTGTAATATGTATAATTATAACAAACAATAATAATAAAATAATATGACCAGAAATGAGAGTGATTATGAATAAACAAGATACATTTGGACATTGAAGATCTTGACAGAAAACTTGAGATTATGAGAGTAGAGAAACAAAGACAACATGAAAAAATGAAGTTAAATAAATTAAAGATAAGAAATAATAATATTTGCAAACAGTTAATCTTGAAAAATTGTTGCTTTTTATGTTTGAGTTTAAATCATTACAAATGATAAGCAAAAGTTGGCTTTTATTTTCAAGCTTCTTTTTGTGGTTTCTTTAGAATTTTAAGAACCCTCATTAAGAGACTTCTAAATATTTGAAAAGAAAGAGTTTTTGCATAAAATCAAGTATTTTTTGGCTTAGAAATCAATATTTATTTCTTCAAATACAAATTAGCCAACCAATCAATCAGAAGTAAAAATAATTAAAGCAAATATTTTGATTAATAACCCGAAAAGAGGATTGCGAAAAAAAAAACCAAAACATACTAAATTATTCAACTCTATTAGCTGAGAAAATGGAACCTCTGAAAAGTTTTGAGAGCTATGTTGCTAAAGGATAGATCCTTGATGAATATGAAGAGATGGAGACATTGTTTGGACTAAAGGTTAGAGTGAAAAAAGGTTTCTTCTAAGATCATGAAGTCTAATTGCTTCAAAGCATTAATCGCTGTCTAAAAGCATTTGGATATGAAAAAGTGCTTTAAGTACCTTCAAATTTTCAAATCTTAAGTGGGCTCAGGAATTATTTGAAAGAATCATATTACTGTCAGAAAGAGGAGGAAAAAGAGTAGAATTTCAAGAATGAAAAAGGATAAACACAATAAAAGGAAAATGAATTGAAAGGAAGAACAGTCTTTAACAATGAAAAAAAACCAGAAATTAAAAATAATCAACCCATTAGTTAGAAAAGCTAAAAAGAACAAACACATTAGAACCCAAAGAAGGAAGAAAAGAAAAAAAATGAATAATAAGGATAATATGTAAAACAAGAAAAAAAGAGCGAACCTAAGAATTAATAAATAAAATCAGAGCAAATACAACAAAAAAGCTAATAAGAATAGTCTACAGGATAATAGAAACAGAAAAATTAACAGCAACAATAGCAGTAAAACTAGCTGTAAAAGTATGACCAGCAGTCTCAGTAATAGTGGGTTCGTTAGGAGAAGTAAAATATTTAGAAACAATCTGAAGTTCCTTCATCTCTGAAACTTTCTTAGCCATTTCAAAAATCTCCTCTTGATTAAGCCAAATTTTCTAACCTTGTTTCAAGTCTGGGCTCAAAATATTCTCGCTTAACTGGATGGTTTTTCGTAGATCTCAGCTAGGAGATTTCTAGTGTTCACTCGTTGCAAACCCAAACAGGAATAACAGGAAGGAAATTTTGGATTATCCTAAAAAATATCTGGGAGCAGATTGCTAAGTACAAGAGCTTACTTTACACCATGGAGGATTTCCAGTTGACCTAAGCAGCTACGAACACAGAGCAACATAATTTGAGGATAGATAACGTACAAGACAGAAAATTCAATTTTTGGATGAGCGAATCATAGTATTGTCTTTCTTCTAAGCCTTCAGGAACGATTTGTTTTGAGACAATATAATCATAGAAAGCAATATATTAGCCATTCGATCTCAGGATCATCTTTTCTGATGCCAAAAATAACCTGAACTGTTTTAGTGCGTTGATTTTTGGACTGCTTTATAATATTCTAGCTTTTAATTTGCCATTTGATCATATCTTTGAGATATTCACATCTAATGAAGTAGGCTTCACAGTGAAACTTGTGCTGTATCATATTTTCTGCATGAAAAGAAAAAACAAAATGACAAATAAGGAATTAGCTGTGAATCTCTCTCTTCTGTTTAGATTCACTAAATTCAGTGTTCTCCTGCAGGCATTCTTCATGAAATCTTTTCAAATGAATGCTGATTTCACTGACTAATTCAAAACTATTCAGGATTTTTCTGTCAAGAGTAGCCATCGAGTTGTATGGTAGAATGTTTCACCTATCAAGTCAAGTTTTCATACAACTGAAATAGGTTATTTCAATAGCACCATCTTTATTGACATGACTCCAAATGGGTGTGCCTTGAATTTATTCTATGAGAACTAAAAGGCCAACTCATGTTTTTAGGCCTACAAAAATTAATTAGGAGAGAAATTCATTCTGCCTTCAGTGTGATTGAGAAAAGAAGAAAGAATAATATTGCAGAAATTGGCATTAAATTTCTTTAATATGCTTCTTAATATTAACAGATTTAAAATTGCCTCTGATTTTAACGACAGAATCTCCTTTTGATTTCCCTGCAAACATAAATCTTAAATATTATTTCAAGTTTCTTAATTAAATAAAATGAATTCATGTGTTTGCAAGGAGGTAACTAAAATATTCTAAGATTGTGAATTCCTATTGTTTTTGATTATTTTTACCAAATTATGAGACAATGAGAAATAATTTTTAATTCAAAGGGTTTCTCAAAATAAAGTTGCCGAATAAAATAAAAATTAAGGAAACAACAATAAAAAAACTATTAAAAATATGGATAATAGAGTAAAAGAATTTGGGATTCTAGTTGCTGGAGCTAACAGTGATTAGACAAATATGAAACAACCCGATGAAGATGATGTGCTCGCTTTGTTTGGTTTATAAATCCGTGTAAACAAAACCTTTCTAAGTGATGACGAGATCTAGCTTCTTCAGACCATTGACAAGAAGATTGCATAACTTGAATATGCCAAAATCTTGAATATTCCTGAAAATGAATAGATTCTGAGGGATCTAATTTTACCATATAACAAGAATAATAGGAATAGGTAAGAAGAGCATAACCCCAACAAAGAACGAACTGAATAAAGACAGTAGAGAAGGGAAGAGTAGAATTATCAAAAGGAGGCTGCTGTTGGTGGGTAAAATCTTTAGAAATATAATAAAGAGAAGAAACAATAAGGTGATTATTAAGGAAAAAAGAATTAAGAAGAGCAAAAAAGAAATGATGATGAGTCATTTACAAATAATAAAAAAAAATTCTAATCATTCAACGGAGAAGATAAATCAAAGCCAAAAAATACCTTTTACAACAACCGAAACAACGACAACAATAACAACAACAATAAAAATAGCAATTTTCCCCAGGTAAATTATCCATAAAAAATACTTAAAACAAAATTTATTTCCTTTTTTATTAACATAATTTGTTTTCTCTCAAAGGTTAACCATAGGCAGGTTCCTATTACTCCTAATCAGTTTCCTATTCCTGATTATGAAAGATATTCTCGTGTTTCTGGATGGTTTTTTATGGATCATAGTTAGCAGATGCTAACATCTCATTCACTGATAAATAGTAATGAATTTGCTCCTTGGAATTTCTTGTTCAAATTATGGAAAATGACTGAAGCTTGCTAGAGCGAGATGAAACCAGAAACCAAACTTGATTTGTTGGGATTAACCAACGAAAGATTAAAATAAGAGATGAAAATGCTATAAAAAATGCCATAAAACTTAACAAATAACAATATTTTTTTTAGTGATAACCCCTCAGCTTTCTTATTGTCGAAAACCCCATCAAATTCAGTTGCTATTTCCACATGCAATTCTCAAACAGCTGTCTATTCACCATTTGATTTTAGGGTGATTTTCACAGAATGCGATGGCTACGATAATTTCCGAGCACTCTCTTTCGGACTTGTCTTCAATACCCTCGCGCTCTAACTAAAACTCAATGAACCCATCTTTTATCTAATTCAAAATAATGAAATACCTTTTTCGATAAGGATGACTCTCTATCATATTCTTTGCATGAGATTACAGTACAAAATCCAAAAGAAAGAGATCGCTCACAACCTCATTTATATCTTCAAATCCAATTAAATGACCAAGGATATTCTAATGAAATTGATATCTTTATTCTCTAAGAGCAATATTTCTTAAGAAATAAACTTCGATCAACTTGCATAGAACTCATTGCACATAATTACTTATCAAGAAATAAGCCATGACAACTCTAAAGTGATTACTTGCGAGCCTCAGCAAGGACAATAACCTGTTTGTGGGCTGTTTCTAGATTGCACACCTCGAGAATGCGGAGTTAATTTGTACTTTAAAACTGAGAAATACTAAAGTTGTTGCCAGGCTTACTAAAAACTTGGAAAAGAGCAGATACCTTCAGTCTGAGTGGATGAGATTTGCTCCATCTGAGAGAAGGAGGAAAGTTTGTTTTTGAATACAGTTAATTGTTATGAAAAACTTAGCTGCTTGATTTGTTTACATATTGCTTCTATGTCTTATTGAATATTTGTCATTCACAAAACATTATTTAAAGAATTAACTCAATAATAAGAAAAATAAAAACTAATTTGGGCACAATTATGTGTCCTAGAGCGAGCGTGAATACGATATTTCGCTATGCAATAAGCTAAATTATAATAAACAATAATAATAAAATTAAAGCTTTTTTGAAGAAGATTTTAGAATCAGCCAGAAGTCTATGATGATGTTATAATAAAGAACAGCTGCGACAGTGGCACGTAATCTCAGACTCAGCAATTTGAGTGCTAGCAGTCTCGTTGCGAAAACCCAATTCAACTAGATTGCCTACTAAAGTGCTAATCCATACAACAAACGTTGGGAGTTCAAGTTTAAGCACTCGTACTACACTTATCCCAGGGATTATGAGCATACTGAAGTCAAAAAACCTCAAGACTCAAAAGACTCTGTGCCATTGTATTTCGCGTACTACAAGGACTTCATAGACAGATGGCTTCCAGGTTTGAATACTTGGTGGGTGCGAAGAAACAGAATATCTGATCCATTCAATGTATATGCTCTCCCAGCGACATCTTTATTTTTCTATCAATTCGCTGATCTTGCAGCAGGGTTCTAAGTCATGGCTGCGTTCCCTCTTTTGCTCGCTTACACTAGAATCAGAGACAAGACTCTCGACCCTGATTTCAAGGAAACCTATCTTAGAGATATGCTCTACTAAAACAAAGAAATCACTCAATATTTCAATGATGAAACGATGCACGTGCTTGATTATGATTTCGAATATCTCCCTGGATATCTTGATGCAGCTAAATTCCCTGAATACACCAACAAGGTAAGAATGGAAAAAGCGAATAAAAAAATAATTATTTGTATAAAACTAACCTTTGAGAATGTATTTTTAACTTTTCTTCAAAGGTATGGAGATTCTTTAACTCAGACACTGCCTAAGCTGAAGGTTTCTTTAAATTCGGAGATGTTGAAAGTGGTGCAACAATGTTACTTAAGTTCAAGACTATGCCAATCCCAGGCAAATTCAGATATCAAGTTGGTGAGCCCTTCTACTTCTACGACCTCAGAGGTAAATAGATAAAAATATTAAGGAACAAAAAAGAGTTGAAAAATCCAAGACCATTATTTTAAGATCAACAAATCCATTTTCTTCATCAAAATGATTTAATACTCTTAGGAATTTTTTGATTTTCTTATTCATCCAAATATTCCCTGTATTTTTTTACTTTTAAAACACAACAGCTGAGATCAAGGCAAACGGTGTGTTCAAGGAAGTTGTGCTTGTTGATGAGGCTGTTACTCTCAAGAAAATCCGTCCTTTCTTGTTCTTGATCTGATCTAATCAAAAAAACCTCAATTATTAAGCTAAAATCTTTGCAAATTGTGAGTTTTCTGTGAAATCAAATTTAAAAATAAAAAAAATCCATTTTTTATTTCAATTATTTTTCCTTAAATGTAGATTTTTTCAGCAGAAATATTTCAAACTAACAATAATGATTGTTTCCAGGGTTTATGTTTACTCTTCTACCTCTTTACCCTTGAGATTATTACTCTTAAGGAGGGAATCCATAATGATTTATAGCAAATAACTAAGAAAAGAATCTCTCTTGTAACAATAATTTGTGTAGTAAATTAATTTATTTCTTTTTCCAGGCGTACCAAATACCTACTTGTTTTACTCGAGAATTAAACTTGCAAAGAAATATCAAAGTTCTTTACTCCAAAAGCTGTAAAACCTTCATGACAACTTAGAATGAGCAAGAGCTTGAGCCTCAGGAATCTGAAGAATCAACGAATAGTGATTGTCGTATCTAAATCAGAGGGAAGAAAACCTATGGTATTGCATTCATTTTGGGTGAAAATATGGGACTGAGTTGGAAACTATTAAATAATGCCTTTGCAAAAAGTTCTTTGAATCATTTCATGCATAATTCTGAGTGACTCATTTGGTCTTATTACTGATTATAATTCTTTTACATTACAGGAATATGCTCTCGCTTGTTATGCTGCAAGTGTTTCGGATGTTGTTAGGTAAGAAAATAGCAGAAAGGATTGAATATAATTATGTGAGAACATGTAACTTTGAAAAAAAAATTTAAAGCAATAAAAATATTAGGGTTTTTCAACAAATAATCGAGAAAATACATCACTATCTCCTAATATTGGAGAGATATAATCAAAATGATCCACTCAAAAATAGATAAACAGCCTTGAAATGAGTCAAGTTTAAAGATTTTATCTTAACTTTCTTTACTGGCAATACCCAACAGGAAGAAGATCGCAGTTTATTAACATCCGACGACAGAAAGGACATCTCACGCAGACTCATTTCGCAGTTCAAATCAAATGATCCATATGTAAAATTGTTGTTTTTATTATGGAAAATCACGCATACTATGGAAAATTAGTGCCTTATTTAAACTAATGTTCCTTTATTTAGATAGCTGATCCTCTACAGATAGTGATTAGATTATATCTAGGAGAAGAAGATGATGATCTCTACAATCTACTCCTCAAAGCAAGGTAAGAGATAAGCTCATTCTTTGATTCATTTCTGCAAGGAGTTCTTAATTCATCCATAGGATCTATGAAACAAGCTTCTCGAAAAATAAAATACTGTTTTTAATAATCCTGCTAATCATTGTTTTCTTATTTGCAAAACAGGATCAACCCAAACTTATCAGTTAAACATGTCTGGAGAGATGATCTCGAGTTCTACATCCCATAGATTTGTAATTTTCTCGTTTTCCACGAAGGCTTGAAGAACAACATGCTCAAAGAGTTCCTCAAGAAAGTCGGCTACATCAATTTTTACTTTGCGCACTCACTATATTTCTACTTACTGAGTGTTACTGCAGTCGTCACCAACAACTAAATCTAACAATTTCCATAGTATACTCAATACTCTTTTTAAGAATAAAAAAATGAAAAAATTGCATAAATTTAGATTTTTCCATGCTACTTTTATTTTAAACCAAGAGTACGAGAAGTCTTGGATGAATTGAGTGACTGTTTTACATGTTTCTATGAAAATCGATGTCTTGCTGCTGCTTCTTTATCCTAATGGCTCTTATCTCCTAATCGCTACAATGCAGTTCCATTTACTCTTAAACAATCTCAAAGCCCTGAGAATACTACAAAAGAACAATAAAAAGTAGAGTAAATAATAACTTAATATGGAACTGGTGTTGAACTGACTGAAGAAGAAAAATCCATAAGAATTTAGACGAAAAATATTCAAATAAAGAATTACTCACCTGTGATTGCATAGTCAAAGCAAGATGTTATTGAACATTTTCTGCCACCTGCGTTGACTTAAGACGACAACAACGATGAAGACTATGAAGACGACAAAGCTGAAGAAAATAACAGTAACACTAAAAATACCAAGATTGGTTCGAAGGAAAATGAAAATAATATGAATAAAAAGATTGAGTAAAAATATGAATAAGGTAATAAAAATGAACCAAAAATTAATAATCTTAACAAAGAAGCTGGCTATGAAGCTGATAAACAGCAACAGAAAGATAACATAAACGACAAGAATGGATTTGATAGTACTCCGTCGTTTCTAGAAGATCTCATGAGTGTGTCGGACAATCTAGGTAAGTTCGACAGTACTGAATAGAAACTAACCAGCTTAATCAGCTAGCTTTCTCAAATGAATAATCATCTACCTGCTGCTGTTTACATACCTTTTCTTAGTAGTAATAACCCAGCATTACATTTAATTTGAGAATAATATCCAAAAATATTCTAAGAGTATTTCTTCATTTTTTCTTTTGCTAGATAACTTTCGAAATTATGTTGTCTTGAACATTGTGGCATAACAGTCGAAGGTGTTTTCTACTAAGCAACGAACTCCTTATTACGTTTGCTTAGAGTTATTTCGGCCTGAGGAGATAACTAGCAGTGAATTTTCACCTATTGAGGATAAAAAAAAAATGCTGCTGAAATCCTTGCAAATTGCATAGAAAGCAACTCAGCGATCTGATGAAATAATCTCTCAGCCACTCACTGTTTACGTAAAAACAGCAATAAATATGCCATCCTTCTGCTGAATTTGACTGGAATTATCAAGAGAGAAGTTTTGATAGCTGAAAAAAACTTTTTTATTAATTTTTTTTAGAATTAGATGTGCTAAATTCACAGCAATACAAACCTTCCTCAAGGCAATTAGCATAACAATTTCCAAGTTGCTTCATTGAACTTTGAGCCACAGGGTTAGGATAACAAAAAAATGCTCAATTAGCAGAAAAATAGTAAATATTTTTTGTTCTATTAATGAATGAAAGAATTCAACAGTTTTATGGAATAAATAGATTCTATGAACGTCTTGCAGAGCCCACTTATGGAAGACCAAAACAGAAACAGAAACAGAAGTAGTTTTGGCCAACCGCAAAGTTAAAAACCACACAATCGATCTTTAGATATTAATAATAACAACATCAACAACTCAACTTATCCATTGCATGCTTACTCTGTCGCTGAAATCATTATCGATGTACACATTTTTAGCGAAAATATTTATCATTTTTTAATCTCTTTTTTTCTTTTACAATCTAGAGTGTTTCTGGTATCTCATGTGTTTACGAGAAAGGAATGAGTGTGCACTCCCATATTGGAAATCCACAAAAAGCATAATTTTTCGCAGAATCCAACTGCGGTGAAGGTGGATAAGAAGTAGAAGAAAGGAAGTTAAACGAGACAGAATAGAATCACAATGGCTCTTTAATCTTATCAAATAATAAAAGCATGAATAACAACAGGAATAGCAACAACAATAATGCTAGTAACAATGAAAATAATAACAATAATAAAAGTGATATAAATGGCAATTGCCGTAGCAGTAAAAAAAGTGAAAATCTCAGTCAACGAGAAAGCTAATCGTTAGAACTTGAACGAAGTATCTTCGGTGAAGATCGAAGCACTGGAGAATAGAGAATCAGAGATAACTCTCCTTTTGGGAAATTCCAAACATGGAAACTCTTACACATGATAGTTAAAACAGGAGATAATATCAAATAAGAGTAGTTTGCTGTACAATTAATCTAGTAATTTGAGTAGATCTTCCGAATTGAAGGGTTATCTTTGCAATTAAACCCCTATGAGATCGTATCGTTAGGTGGACAATGCGGGATATTACAAATGGTAGATAACTCCATAACCTTAGATGGATTGAAGAAAACCTTGAAAATTTCCCACCCGCACATTACCAATTTATACAGCTTCTTTTAACTATACTATAAAGATAATCTGCAGAAAGCCTAAATGAACTTTGCTTAGTCGCTTGCAGCTTATTCTCTCGTGTGTTATTTTTTACAAATCAAAGATAGACATAATGGGAATATTCTCCTGCATAAGCAAGGGTATATTGTTCATATCGATTTCGGATTCCTTCTGTCTAATGCTCCTGGTAGGATACAAATAAATAGGATATTTACATTTAATATTTTGATGTTTGTCTCTTCTTTTCATTTCTCCCCTGAATCCCTTGAAGAAAATAGTTTAATTGATGTATTTCTTGATTGTTCAATAGGAAAAGGCTTGGCAATTGAAGAAAAAGTACCATTTAAGCTCTTGAGTGAGTACGTTGAAATCTTAGGTGGAGTCGAAAGCGAGCTGTTCAAAACATTCAGGCGATTATTTTTCAAAGGATTCCAAGCTGCCAGAAAACATCAAGATAAAATACTCATTCTCGCTAAAATGCTTTATTCAGGTCATGGATTTACGCTTCCTTGCTTCTAAAAAGGTAAAAATAGTTCACAAGTTTTGGGTCTGATTTACTCATTTTTTGCATTTTGTAGGTGAGCAATGTCTGAAGGATTTGGAGACCCGCTTTGATCCTCCTGATGTTTCCAATGATTTTTCGCTGAGTTTACATTGCAATGCTTTGATTAATTAATCTCTCGATAATTGGAGAGCTAGATGGTATGATAAATGGCAGTACTTTTGCCAAGGAATTTTCTATTGAGTATCATTATTTTTTTTGGAAAAAAATCAAAAATGGTAAACCATTAAATAATAATAATAATAAGAGTAAAAAGAATCTTTTGATATTTAAATGTTTGTGAATTGTATCTCCCTTTTGTTGTACCTATATTGTTACATATGTGTTTACATAATAAAATGGATACAAAAGTTGAATAAACAGACAAAATAATCTAAAACAGATTTGAATAGTAGTCTATCTTAGCTCTTTTGTGTCCATTTGTTCTTTGAAGATTCCTGATACTTACCCCAGGTCATCTCCTACCTCACAACTTGAAGTTGATCTGCTTAGGAAGGAGATTTTTTCTGACTCTGATTTTATCCTTTCCTGATCCAGGGAATCTAGGCACAGGCAACACGAAATTATCTTTCTCAGCTGCTTCTTTTTCTTCCTTGGTAATTTTGGCTTCTTCGCTGAGAACCTTCTGCTGCCAGTTCGGAATAGTGTAGACAACTTCAGCACCTCTATCACGGATGGCTTCCATTCTCTTGACGACTCGCTTGGGTGGAACAGTAGTGTTCAGATTGATTGGGTATTTCTCAGGGAATATGTGCTCACGTTGTTGCAAAGCTGTTCTGTACACACACTTGACACTTCCTCCTTTTGCTTTAATAGCAGCAATGACAGACTCAGATGCATCACTGACTTCGAAATGAAGTGGTCTATCGATAGTTTCAAGCCCTCTTCCAATGAGCTTCACTCCAAATTTAGCAGTTCCAAAAACACCTGCATCATGAAGAGCCTTGATAGTAATTGGCTTGGTTACATCTAAGCGTCCCTTATAGATGAAGTACATGATATGATTCATGTTAATTGTTTTAGGTCTTTCTCGATTAATCCTGTTAATTCCAAGCTTGGGTAATCTCCTAAACCAAGGGGTTTAACCACCTTCTTATCTTGGTGACACACCACCACCTGATCTACTATTATGACCATTTGTACCTTTGCCAGCAGTTTTACCTTTCCCAGATCCAATACCTCTACCAACTCTCTTAGCTGTGCGGCGGTAACCTAAAGAAAACCACAAAAAATTGTTTATTTTAAGTGGAATTATTAAAAGTGAATATTAGCAACTGAGAAAACAGCAACCTCATCCAGCACAAATCATTCCAAGTTTATTTAAATCTCATAAATCTAATCTACCTGGATTGTTCCAGATGTTGTTCAAAGTGAATGGCAGTAATTCTCCTCGATGAGTAGGCACATCATTAGATCTCTGTTTGATGCAGCTGGAGAGGAAACTGATTTAGTTGCTAAGCAGTCCACTTGAAGTTTTGGGTAATGCACTAAATAAAGGACAAAAGTGTTTAAGTAAACGATTCATCATCATAATCTCTGCTTGTTTTTCCTTCTTATTCTTGTAATTAATTCGACTAATAGATAGATCTATCTATTTGTGATTTGTGTGTTTTATTTCCAAGAAACTCTTTGCATTCTTTTTTTTTTGGTTTTTTTTCACTTTCGCCAATCGTAAAAAGTATTAAATTGTATGCACCTCCTTAGAGCAGGTTAAAATAAACAAACAATCATGCATTTCTAAAAATTGAAAGAAACTTCTTCTATTTTCTTGCTTGATTTCTTCAATAGACTACAATAATGATTTAATAAGAAATTACTATGTTCAACCTTCAAACCAAACTTAAAATAAAAGGAATATATTTTTAGAGATAACTAATTTTAACTGTTTAATTTCTAGTTTAATTTTAAAACATAAATGAAATTGTTTGTATTTTCATTTTTCTGCTTAAATGTGCACATATTTATGACACCTCGAGTATCTAACATTCTTGATCTTTCAGTCATTCTTTTTATTTTAGAAATACTAAAAATGAATGCAAATCTATGAATACTTTTTAAAAAAAACATATTAGCTTTAAAAAATATTGGTATGCAAAGATCACAGCTTTTTACTATGCAACTGAAGGAGAAAGAAAGAAAGATATTTTTCTAAGGAATCACTTTCTGATTTTGAATTCAGTTTAATTTCCCCAAACAGCAGTTAGAGAGCTTGGAAATACTTAGTTTTTGTTTTTTTGAGTTTGATATTTAATTAATTTCATGTTCAAATGTGATTATTTGTTAAGTTATGAATTTATTTATTGTTTGGCATAATGTTTGTGCCGATTCTTTCTTTACATTATTTGATTTTATTGAGAGCAAGCAGCAGCAGCAGTTTTTTGTTAAAAGTATGTGTATGTTGAGTATTGCAACATCAAATCATTTGATTACATGTTATTTCTCAGAAATTAGCAGGATTTATGACAACCAAATAATAAAATTCACAGATCAATTTTGTATTCTTGTTGATCGTGTTGGTTTTATCTGAGAGAGGAAATATCTCTTGAATAGAGGCAAGTACTAAATAGTCCTTGTTCTTGCTGCAATTTTGTAGCCAGCTAGAACATCTTTTAGGGTCATATTAAGAACGAAATGGTTTGGAGTCCGTCGGATTATGTTAAAAACTTCGAGGATATCCTATCGATTCATTTTATTTATTTCCATCAAAAACTTAGACGGACTCATGCAAAAACCATTTGGCTTTCTTGTTAGAGCATTTATAAGACTGAAAGCAGTGATTTCTTTTGTAGAATTCGCTTGTTAAAGAGTCAGCAGAGCAGAGTGCACTTTCTCTTCTTTTCTTTTTTAGTTGAATTTGATTTCTTAAAAAAATAAGCTGATAATTTCCCAAGGAGAAGGATGAGCTCTTTATCTTTATTAATTTGAAAAATTGGCAGTTAAATCTTTTTTTCTATCTTTCTTAATTTAATAGAAAAAATAAGTAATTGTATGTCCAACTGGTTTTGGGGATAGAGGTGGATTAAATAACGAAAAAATTCAATTAATTTTTTAATTTCAAGATTTTGTATTTCTAATGAGAGTATTGTTAATAATTTAGTTATTTTGAGCAACGATAAATGAATAAAATATGATTTCTTGTGAAATCCTTTTAAAAAACAAATATAACTTCAATACAAACTTACCATTTGGTGTGTTTGACTCATTAAGAAAAACATAGTAAGGTATTAAAATGAGAAATAAACAAGAAAAAGATAAAGAGGAGATAAACGGATTGCGGATATTAAAGCTTCCTCAATATTAAATATTGAAATTCAAATTACAAGAAATTAAATTATCACTAACAGCTTAAGACTCCCTCCCCCCCCCCCCCCTCTTTTAATAGAAGTTTCAATTAATGATCAATGGCAAAAAAATGTGAGCTTTTTCCATTTTTAGCAGAAGCTATTTTTACGAAAAACTACATTTTTCTTCAAACAAATATTTC
>Ga0302271_10000798_pt1 | contig 30923 bp, 30 predicted proteins | sample III_Bog_N1_1_FD_198767 | JGI IMG/M metagenome (GOLD analysis project Ga0302271, IMG submission 198767) | Peat permafrost microbial communities from Stordalen Mire near Abisko, Sweden - III_Bog_N1_1 | ecosystem: Environmental > Terrestrial > Soil > Wetlands > Peat | place: Sweden: Abisko... | reverse complement strand
GCATAATTGAATACAGGCAGGAGTAGCATAGCAGCTGATAAAAATGTTGTTTTTCTCATGCTGATAAAAGATTAATATATTGTGTGATTTTAGATTCAGCTTCCGGTGTAGTCCCGCTTACCGGAACTCAGAGCAAACCATAAAGGTCTGTGTAATGGCCTGACAAATATAATCATTATTATCCACATCTAATCCTTTGAACTACTCATGCATACTTATAAATGCAATACGGATTTACTTAGTATCAGCGTTTAACTTGTGATAGTAAATGTATGAAACCGCCAGTATTCCTAATATAATCAATGGGAAAAAAGTTAATCCATTGATACCGTCAACAGCTCCGTGGCTGATAGTGGCAAAAATGAAATCAAAAGCAAAGCCTGCATAAGCCCATTCTTTTATCCGTTTGGGAACTTGCGGAATAATCAGTGCCAGTACGCCCAGAATTTTACAAACTACCAATGCATTTCCAAAATATTCGGGATATCCCAAGTGCCTGATTCCTTCTTTTGCCAATTCCGATTGCCAAGTTAATGCAGGCATCAGACCTTCAAATAAAGCGATGAATATTGTCGCTGTCCAAAAAAATACTTTTTCTTTTTTCATATTATATAGTTTTAAAATTGCTTTAGTGATATTATTTCATTCATAATTTAGCGTAATGAAGCGCTATTACGCCGTTATCAAACGTTCTGGTTTCTATCAGAGTCAATAGAACACTCTCAGTTATGTCCTTAAACAATGGCATACCTTGACCTAACAAAACAGGATTTACAAAAATCCAGAATTCATCAACCACACCCATTTTCAACAGCGAGTTTGATGCCGATGGGCTTCCGAAGATTATAATATTTTTTCCATCCTGCTGTTTTAATCTATTGATGTTTTCTGAAATATTTTCGCTGATAACCTTGGTGTTACGTTGTCCGGTTTCTTTAATGGTTCTGGATAAAACAATCTTCGAAACTTTATTGTACCATTGGGAGTGTTCAATATCGTGTTTCGTGGCAGTTGGTTTATCAGCGGCAGTTGGCCAATAGCTCTCCATCATTTCATAAGTAACACGTCCATATAAAGCCGTGTCAGCCTGGTCGGTCATGGTGCCCACAAAGTCAAAAATAGCTTCATCCACTTTTATCCAGTTCATTTCTCCATTAGGTCCTGCCACAAAGCTATCAAGCGATGTATGCATAAAGAATACAAGCTTTCTCATATCATTTCAAAATTAAATTATTTTGAAATGAAACAACTAAAAATTAATTTTTGTTCTGAATCTGGAATTGGGGAGGGGATAGGTGGGAGCAAAACCTGCTGAATGCACGTCAGCCAGCCAATGAACATAGGTGTGTGCTAGCGGTTTGTTGTTTTCTTTTCGTTACATTCTGTCATAGAATCGTCTTGGAATTCGTTTTATAATCACCGCAATTAGTTTCCAACGTTTTGTTACATACGCAATTTTCTTTTTCTTTTTGATTGCTTCATAAATTTGTAGAGCAGTCTTTTCAACAGGCATTACCCAAAAAAGTCCTTCACCTTTTGCCATTTCCGTATTGACAAGTCCTGGGCGAATATCTGTAATGTATATTTGTTCTTTGAGTTTAGTTGCTTTCTGTCTTAATCCTTCCAGATAATTTATTTGATATGCTTTTGTCGCATTATAAGAGGTGGATTGTCTGTTTCCACGAAGTCCACCGATAGAACTTATTGCAGTCAAATGTCCATGTTTCTGTTTTTCAAAAAATTTAAAAGCCCAGTCAGAAATAAAAGTCCATCCAACTACATTTGTTTCAATTGTACGAATTTCAATTTCAAAGTCTAATTTATCATTAATGTCACCTGTTCCTGAACTCAAAATAAGTAAGTCAAGTCCGCCAAGTTCAGAAGTTAGTTCTTCTAATTTATCTTCCGCTACTTTTGTATCTTTCACGTCAAAAGTCTTTATGAAATATGAGTCAGGATTTTCCGATTTCAAACTTTCAAGTAATTCCGTTCGTCTGCCAGTTATTCCAACTTTAAATCCGTCATCAATAAGTAATCTTGCGAGTTCTTTTCCTATTCCAGAAGTTGCTCCAATTATAATTGCATTTTTCATTTCTGCTGTCTGTTTTCCTTTTTTTACAATAACCTCTAACCGACGGAGGCTATGGGCATTGGCGGTTTGCGGGAGCATTCGCTGTCGTGGAACGACAAAGTGAATGCGGGAACAAAACTGCCGGAATGCACGTCAGCCAGTCAATGAACATACGAGGCGTGTGTTGGCAGCATGGTGTTTTTCTCTTAGTTTTTCAATTTTAGAGTATTTAATGTATAGTTATGAATTCATCTTTTTCTTGTATTCTTTGATTCATGAAATAGTTTTTTTAAAAAGTTACTAAAATCCAGCCTCTAATTGCTGAGCTAATTTCATAGCTTTTTGCATGTCGGGAATACCGTAACCATATGGTAATACCGTATTATTATATCTGTCCGCTGATTTACGGATAATCTCCAGTAACTGTTTGTTTGTTAAGTTTGGATAAGCTTGCCATAAACATGCAACTAAGCCGCAAATGATTGGACTTGAATAAGAAGTTCCAAATCTAAATTCATAATCATTATAAATACTTATAACCGCAGTTGGGTAGCCACCCATTGCAACGACATCAGGTTTAATTCGTCCATCCACAGTCATACCAAAAGAAGAAAAATCAGCTATAACACCCGATTTATTTATTGCACCAACAGTAAGTACATTCGGGGAATCAGCTGGTGACCCTACCCAACTTGAGGAATTGCCCGCACAATTGACAATAAAAATACCTTTCTCAAATGCAATATTGGCACCCTGAGTCGCCATTGCAGTTTTGCCATCCATGTCTTCCCATTTATATTGAAAGGTATTTCCGTCATGATAATAATAAGATAACGATGAATTTACAATGTCTACTCCTGCACTATCTGCAAATTCGATGGCTGCAACCCAATAATCTTCTTCAACCGGGTACTCAGAGGAAACAACCTCAGTACGTAAAAGCCAGTAATTTGCATCTGGAGCTGTACCAACAAAATAACCGGGTTTGTTTGCAGCCATGCATGACAGAACCCAAATACCATGATTTTCAACATATGGATTTTTGTCTTCATAAATAAAAGATTTAGCACCTTTTATTTTAATATTATCCAGAGAAGTATTGGTTCTTATATTAAAAAAACCGTCATCAATATCTGCGATATCTATTCCGTTCCCTTTGAATCCCAGGTCATGCAATGCTTGTCCATTATTTACTTTGATATTATTCCATGCATATCCATAATAGGTAGTATCTATATCGCTTTTATTAAATACGGCTTTATAATTCGGGTTGTTTTCAATCCTAAATTTATCCAGTTTTTGTGTGTTTCTGATTGCTTGTCCAACCATAACCACATCTTTTACAAAAGGCAATTCTTTGATTTTATCTGCTATGTAAATATCTGAACTACTCACCGTTACTGTATGCAACCATTTACTTTTAGCTATCACTACTACCCCGGTATTTTCAATTTGCATTATATAATCGGAGGAGATTGGCAAATCCGTTTCATTGACAGGAATGTTAAACTTATTTCTTCTGGCTATGGCTTTAGATGAAAGGAACTCTTCTGCCCTGTTTATTGAATAGCCGGAAATTCCCTTGTCTTTTAAAAATACTCGGAATTTATAATCATTTTCATCTGTAACATTAACCTCGCATTTTACGGTATCTTTTTCATTAACGATACCGATAATACTCGCATTTCCAGCTGCGATAAATGTTACTTCTCCTATCTCATTTACTTTTGCAATTTTAAGGTTGGTTGAACTCCATATTACTTTAAAGGAATCCTGAGGAATATTATTGACTTTAACTGAAACCTTTAATCTTTGAGCATCCCGTGGATGTGTAGTAATATATTCGGGATAAACACTGACAATTTTCACATCTTTCGGAATTGGTTCAGCATCTTTACACGAAGTAAAAAGGAAAAAGAGTAAACCTATTGTTACGTAAAAAGAAAAATATAACTTCATAGTTTAGACTAATTAAATTAGTGCTTTCTTTATTTCAAAATAATATTTTCAATAATTTTTGTGTCAATTTCCTCTAATTATAGGGTCAGAAGAAATTTAAAATCACATATATTTTGTTCAGTAAGCCTTTTTTACACTTGCCGATAACGACCGAGGCTATGGGCATTTGGCGGTTTGCGGGAGCGTTCGCTGTCGTGGAACGACAAAGTGAATGCGGGAGCAAAACCTGCTAATTGCACGTCAGCTAGCCAATGACCCATAGGTGTGTGTTAGCGGTAGTTTTTTCTTTCCTGTTTATAATGTCTTTTTTCCTTTCGAGTTAATATTCTGCAAGCTGTTGTTGGTCCCCCCGAGTTATAGCATTCAAAAGGAATTCTTGCTTTAAATTCATTTTCGAGTCTGTTTATGTTTAATAAAGTCCAAAGTTCATTTGTGAAATTCTTTAAGACATGTGCTTCAAAAATGGAATCCTGTGCACTTGGTGTCCAATACTGCTTGAAGCTATAATTTTTGTCTCTTAAAGTTTCAATTATAAATTCTACGCCATCAAATCCTTTCGACCAACCCTTAATCTGCTTATCAGTTGGAATAGATTCAATTTTATTCTTTCTGATTATTTTAAGTGCTTCAATAGCTTTTGAGGATTCAAAAGATACTTTCTCTGAATATAATCTATTGGTTGGTAGTTCTCCACTAGGAACTATTTCGTTTGTATAAAATACAGCCTCAATACTAAGAGTTGAGTCTTCATCTTGCCATAAGTCAATAGAATTAGAAATTAATTGACCGTGATAGAATAATCTAAAGTGATAGTTTTGTTTTGTTTCAAATGGTTTTATTTTTTTGAGCCTTTTCAGTAAAAAGTCTTGTCTGTTTAACCAGAAACTTGTATCGCTGTCAACCGTCATATTCGAAATATTCTGTCCGTAAACTACAGTCGTAAAAATAAATATGAAAGCAATACAAAGTTTGGTTCTCATTTTTTTTGTTTTTTAAAATTACCGCTAACGACCGAGGCTATGGGCATTTGGCGGCTTGCGGGAGCATTCGCTGTCGTGGAACGACAAAGTGAATGCGGGAGCAAAACCTGCTAATTGCACGTCAGCCAGCCAATGAACATAGGCGTGTGTTAGCAGCATGGCCGTTGGTTGTGTATAGTTGTTCTTCGTTTTATAATAGTCCGAGTCTGTTTCATTTTAGTCGGAAGTCATTACATTTTAGCCAAAGGTCATTATATTTTAGTCGGACATAAATACAGTTTAGCCGGAGGCTATTACAACTTTGCCGAAGCTTATTACACTTTATCCGTAAGCAATTACATAATAGTCTGAAGTCGATTTACTATAGACGGTGTCTAATACAACTTAGACGCTTACTGTTTTACTTTATAGGATTATATTTTTCTTTTCTTACTCTCTATTTTTAAAATATAGCCTTGATACTTGCTTATATTGGGGGCTTGTTGCACCAAAGACAGATTTAATATATGTTTTGCTGTCTAGAGCTATATCAACTAAGCCTGTGTTTTCTTTATAGAGGATTTTGTTTCGAGTGATACGGGAGTTACTTAGCTGAACGATTGGCAAGATCACTTCTGTATTCTTTTCTTTTAGTTGACTGTAGAGTGCTTTTAATGTTTCAATCTTGAGTTCTTCTTCGTTTGGGTTGTATAAAGGAACACTTGAGAGTAGCATAATAAGCTTGTCAAAGTTCTCTATACGATTGTCGAAACTCATTTGAGAAGCTGATATTTGATTTACTTCTTTTCCCTCGGCTTCTAATGCTTTCTTTTCTTCTTCTGTAATCTTGACACTTGCTCTTCTTCCTTGTAGCTTTCGGACTATAGTTCGTGCGCTTTGGTCTACTTGTGTTGTTGTGTCAGTTGCTTTAAGTGAGTTGTAGACCCGAGTAATCAACTGACTAAAAGGTTGAAATGCGACTTTACGTGCAGCAACTGCGTTTGAATATGCGGCTTGTGCAATGTTTACTGTATTCAGAGACTCTTTGGACGCATTAAGCAGGGTTTGTAATGCAGTCAGTTTGATGCTGTCTCTTGACGGATTGTAGGTTGTTCCTAAAGCGATAATTGAAGTAATTAGACTTTCGAGGTTTGTCACATTTTTGGCGTGACCAGTTTCAGAAGTGCTTGCCATAATTGATTAGTTATAAGATTAGTAAACTTGTTGGTTGTAGACAACAAATATACATAAAAAAGGCATATTAACTTTATTTTTATCGGGGAATTACAAAATCTAATCTAAAATATTGCGGAGCAATCAACTCTTCACAGTTCATTGTTTTTTCTTTCAAAATTTCTCAGCACTTCCACAATCAGCAAAAAACAATGTACTGTGACCGCTCTGCCTATTATCAAAAAGCTATAAAAGCCACTGCAAGACTTTTGAATATATATTCTCACTTGCGGTGGCTTTTTTTGCTTTTTGGGCGATTAATCTTTATTAGCATCCTTGTAACTTTTAGAGTACTGTGGATAATTTTTTATAAAGCGTTGATTAATCAGATTGTTTTTATTGTTTCATCCCCTCTTATGTTTAAAATAGCTTGTCTTTCAACAGTGTATATTTTACTGGCATATTGTTTATCTTACTTCTAAAGGGTAAATTGTTCTGTAATATTGGTGAAACCATTTGTATTGCATAAGCATATTCCAAAATGTTTCAGTTTTAAAGTCGGCAATCAATTGTATTCTTTTGGCTTGTGGTAGGCTAATTAAATTTAATGTAAGGATTGCATTTCTATCACTTTCGGAGGCTGCACTCAAAATATCTGAAATTTCTTCAGCTGAAATATGATACCAAACTTGCCTTATTCGTTCTAATGAATCATAATTTAAGTTTAGAGTAATTATTGTGGCATCGTATGAACTATTCGATGATAGCAATAATCCTGCTTTCCTGTAAGAAATTTCGTCATTAATCGTAGATTTGTAAAATAATATTTCGATGAATTTATTTTCTCTTTTATGGTTGCAAATATGATATGTCGCACCTCCTGGAAAATCTCCCCTGCATGATGCTGCAAGATTTTCATAAGCTATTTCCAAAGGAAATTGAGGTGTTGCAAGTTTTACTGTTGCACTGTCAAAAACTGACTGTAAACAAACATTATCTCGAATCAATGGATAATGGGTGTATTTATCTAATTCAACTTGGGTTTTAGTTGATTTAGGAACAATGTGCTCTAGGGTAGTTGTATCATCATTTGCAAGTTGACGCATACAATAACAGCACCTATATTTCTGCTCCGTTAAAAGCAAAAGTTTTAATTCTGGTCGAAGATTGATGCGAAACGGTTGTCCTGTATAATCTATTTGCGAATAATTGCTACTTGCAACCATCCACCTAGTCGTTAAAAACGTATCAACCAATGTATTGCCAGCAACCTGATTTAAAGATTTATCAATAAACTCCATAATTTAGCTATTGGCTTCAACTTTATTATTAATTTCATTTTTAATTCTTACGTTGTCTTCCCCAACGATTGCGAATATCTCCTTCCAAATTTTTTGCGCAGCTACTTCATTCTTCCTTAATTTGAGAATGACATATGAATCAATTAAATTATCTATGTCTGAAGAACGATATTTTGCATCCATTATATCCATTAATCCAGTAGTATAATCTATACCATAAATATTATCTACATTTTTATTAGAATAATTATTTCCTTCGTGTTCTAATTTGATTAATTTATTTTTCAAATCGGCTTTGAAATTAGAAATAACTAATGGAGAATGAGTAGTTACAATAAACTGAATAAGTGGAAATGTCTTTTCTAGACGCTGTAATATCTCCTGTTGTAAGGTCGGGTGTAGATGTAATTCAATTTCATCTATTAGTACAATACCACTACTTTCAATATCCTCATTTAGAATATAGGAACGATAAGCTAAATCAATGACCAAAGAAAATATTCTTTTATAGCCCATGGGTAGTGTTTCAAAAGCAATTACTCTGCCATCTTTGAATGAAAGCTCCAACGTATAGTTTTTCTTGTCAGGTCTATTTACTGCTACCCTATACAAGTCAAACTCATCATTGATAAAATTGTATTCCTCTGAAATTGGTTTTGCGAATTCTAATATTTTGTTTTCTACAAAAGAACGTTCTTTAATAAATTGACTACTTCTTTCATCACTATTCAGATATTCTAGACGTTTATTTAATTTGGATATTGTTGCATGGATATTATTTAATTTAGAATCATTATTTGTCTCTGAATCTTTAAAACGACTCTCCCAAAGTTGAATTTGAGACCTCACACTTCGGATTTCATCATTTAAATCTTTTTCAAAATTTGATACTTTAAAAAATCTATTTAACCACAACTCAATACAATTAGTTCTATCATCCCAGCCATAATAACCTAGATCTCTTGGTAAGATGTCTTGCGCAATTATTTTTTTTGCTTTTGACCCTAAATTAATTTTCTCGTGTGGAAACGAATCCGCAAATACAGCTAATACAGGAAGTGCTCCCAGTGGGTTGTCCTTATAGTAGTTTAATACGGCATTTAAACTTTCGTTGTAAAGTGTCGGCATTAAACCACCATCCATCGAGTTTTTAACTAGTGACAAATTCATTACACTATTATTTAAATTAAGTGTAAAATCATTTTTAATAGGATAATTGTATGACCTGAATAAAGGGTCGAAATTGGCTTCAAGTTTACCAAATGATCTTACTTTGGCATTATTAGATATAGCTAAGTTCTTGGAAAATGTTTTTGGTTTTGCAAACATAAAACTCATACCTCTGCGAATAGCAGATAATATGCTCGATTTTCCCGTTCCATTTTTGCCAATAAAAACAGTTGTTTTAATCCCATAATTTATATGATATTCTTTAAAACAACGAAAATTATTAAATGTAGATTCTATAAGTTGCATGTGATTGATGTTTAAATTGAATCTTTTTTGATGAGTTATATAAAATCGTTTTAATTATTTTTGATATTATATCAGTTAGCATTCTTTCTACAGACAAACTAGCTAAGAGATTTATATTTATTCAAAATCAAGTTTTTCAGTGCAAAATTACACAATCCCTTTTACAATCCCTATTAATTGATTAAGAAATTTATTGTTGTCACTTGGTCAATCTCGATAGTCTTTGTCGAATACAACTTCTCTTTTTTACGAGTTCATACGTGTGATTCTGCACTGTCTTTCTTTTTTTTCGGCTTGCTGCTAACGACCGAGGCTATGGGCATTTGGCGGTTTGCGGGTGCGTTCGCTGTCGTGGAACGACAAAGTGAATGCGGGAGCAAAACCTGCGAAATGCACGTCAACCAGCCAATGCGCATAGGCGGGTGTTAGGTGTTAGGCGATTTTTTTTTATTTGTCAAGTTGGTTATAATCTGTTTCGTAGTCGTTGTTTCGCTGTGTTTTAGAATTCTCAAAAGACTCTTGTTACATAGTCATTTCAATTAATGGTTTATCTTTTTCTGAATTATTATATACTTGAGCTTTCACTTTGTATTCACTCGAAAATAGATCAAAATCAGGGTTCTTTTTTAGTCGTTCAAAATCTTTCATGACTATATTTAAACATTCTTCTAAATTCTCGGATAAAGCATTTGAGTCTTCAAGCCAAAATAGTTTGTTCTTTACTACGAGAGTTTCATTGTTTTCCTTGTTGATTACTAGATTTTCGTAATTCCAAACTTTTCCAGTTTCCAAATCTCTTATACCGTCTAAAATCTTGTTGTCCTCATTTAGGTCTAAATATATGTTGTCGATTCTTTTATACTGACTTAGTCCAAAGAATAATCCTCCAATACCAAAAATAGTTACAGAAACTATAAACCTGAATAAATCCATATTTTCTCTATTAAAATGACTGTCAAGTAAGAAAGATAATATTCCAGTCGGAATGCCCCAAAAAACTGTTCCGTGCAGAAAGATATAGAGAAACTTCTTGGTTCTTCGGTCTTTCCACTTGGTATAAAACTTCTCTTGTTTTGCATTTAATTCTTTCATAATCTAAGTTATTATAAATCTTAATGACCAAATTTTCTTCTAAGTTTAATCATTTTGGTTCTTCTTGTCACATAAAGTATCGGTGAAATGAAGGGTAGAATAAACATAATCCAAAATTCCTTGTCGTGAATTTTACTCCTATTTATATCTCTTACCATTATCACTAAAGTCGACAAGAAAAGAATTAAACCTATAGATAAAAGTACTTGTGAATAGCCCCAATGCTCAATCTTTGCAAATGCACCGGCTATTGTGAATAATAGATTTCCAATCACCAAAAACCATGTAGCTTTAATTCCAATTTCAAAATCTTGATTTTCCATTTTATTCTTTATGTGTTGTTTCAATTCTGACTAATTTATTTCAGACAAATCCAATATTAATAGTCTGATAATCAATTATTTATGAATATATGGTCTTCCTTTTTTTTCGCTTACACCTAACGACCGAGGCTATGGGCATTTGGCGGTTTGCGGTTTGCGGGAGCATTCGCTGTCGTGGAACGACAAAGTGAATGCGGGAGCAAAACCTCCAAATTGCACGTCAGCCAGCCAATGTCCCATAGGCGTGTGTTAGCGGTAGTTATTCGTTTTCAATGTCTATCAATTCAAATTTATTATTCATTTTAAGAGAAGATAAATTATTCATTGTAAGGTAATCAATCTGAGTTAGCAACTCCTTATATCCCTTGTCACGGTAATGTGTTATAATAATTTCATTGTTTTTCTTTATTCCAGGTAATGATATTGTGCTGAACCAGTTTTTGAAATATGTATGATCTGTCTCACCTAAAGAATGTCCAATTATAAAAACCCTTTTAGCTTTTTGCAGAATTGTAGCAATATCAATACCTTTATAATCTTTATTGTATCCTTTACGTAAAAAAATATGTTCTTTTTTTATCTGCGCGCCATCTTCAACTCCAATTATTATATTATCTTCAATAACAGAACCATGTACATTTACAACTCTTTCATTTATTTCTTTGTCTCCTAGTCCAAAAGTTCGTAGAATAGAATCAATTGTATTTGTGTAGTTGAAATTTAAAATAATATAATTGCTTTGTTGTTTGATAAATTCAAGCATTAAGAATGCTCTTTTCCCTTTATTTATTTTGTCATATTGTAGCTTTTGAAGATAGTTACATAATGCTATTTTCAAAGAATTAAAATCCATTTCAAAATTATTACCTGATTCCGTCTCATAAGATGTTCGATTTGAATATATCTTTAATTCATTTTCAATATCAATCCAATTTTGCAATTCTTTTTTCATTACAATGTGTTTTGCAAAATAATTTCCTCCTGTTACCAAAGAAAGAAATTCTTCACTTTCTATAAAATCACTATAACTAGTAGGAAGATCTAAGTTTAAGTCAAAACCATTTCCAATAATTACAACTACTGTCTCATTCATTTCTTTATTTTTTTTATAATTACCGCTAACGACCGAGGCTATGGGCATTTGGCGGTTTGCGGGAGCATTCGCTGTCGTGGAACGACAAAGTGAATGCGGGAGCAAAACCTGCTAAATGCACGTCAGCCAGCCAATGACCCATAGGCGTGTGTTAGGGGCTAGGTGTTTTGTTTTATCGTTTCTTTTTAGTCGTTCTTTAGTTATGACAAGTCAGTTCGCTGTTATTTGATAAGTCGTATTTCTTGTTCTGTATGATTATTTCCTATGTTCTCTGTTTCATAAAGTTATATATGAAAAAGTCTGGGAATTACCTGAATCAACAGTGTCAATACGATTAAGGGTACTAAAATATAGTTTTCCTTTAAATCGAATTCTTTCCTAACAAATTTCACTGGTATATTAGTCCATATAGAAGCGAAAAATAGTATTCCAGCAAGTATTAGGAATCCTGTTCCTACCAAATAAAAGTTGTATGTATAAAAAAAATCAACTCTAATTAAAAATGGGTTCTTTAAGAGTTTAAGATTAAAATAAATGAAATATAAAAGTATCGAAATAATCATTATTTGCCTTCGTATCCAAAAAGCACTTGAGATTATCAATGTGTATGATAGTAAATCACCCAAGAGAGTTACTATATTTTTGCCAGTTTCAGTTTTCGATTGAATAAATAAAGTCAATAAATATCCAACAGTCGCTAAAATTGCTATCCCTCGATATAATTCTTTTTTCTTTTCTACTTCTTGCATTTCTTTAGTCATATCTTTTCTTTTGAGTCGCTATATTTGTCTTATGGATAAATAAGTCGTAATTGTCTGATATTTATTTTTCTACACTTGCCCCTAACGACCGAGGCTATGGGCATTTGGCGGTTTGCGGGAGCATTCGCTGTCGTGGAACGACAATGTGAATGCGGGAGCAAAGACCGCTAATTGCACGTCAGCCAGCCAATGAACATAGGCGTGTGTTAGGTGCTGGTATTTGAGGTTTTAATCTTTATAGAATAATATATATTCGTCTTCAAACTTTTTATATGTCTTTGAGTAATTTTCTTCAATTCTGTCAAGTTCTTCATCAAGTGGCTTAGTATGATTATAAATTCCTTTAAATTTTTCTTTCGAAGGAGGTTGAGCCAAAAGCGCTAATAATTTTGGTGTGTTTTTATTTATTTTATCAAGCATCTTATCTGTCAATTTAAGTAGATCACCTTTTACAGGAATATTTTTGTCAAATTCCTCTAATTGATTTAATTTCAAATGAGAATACATTAGTAGCTTTTTTTGAGATTGTATAGAATCATACAATTCTTGTATCTCCTCATCACTTACAACTTCTGTTGTTAAATCTTTATTATAAATTCTTGTTAAAGGCTCATGGGTATTTTGAATAGCTTTATACTGTTTGAAGCAAAAAATTGCTGTTAAAAATAAACTTGCACTTTTTGCAACATATTTTCCAGTCTTAGCATGTTTTATATTTATTCTTTCTTCCCATTCATTACTTGTTCCATTTACGAAATCACCTTCAAAAGTTCCTTCCCATAATGAATTCTTGCCAAAATATACTTTAAAATGTCCTGTTGTTGGATTATTAGCAGAGTCCATATCAAATTCATCTTTGCAGATACCTACAAAGGAAGCATCAAAAGCGGCTTTATATAAAGTCGCTTTTCCTTTTGCAATGCTATTAATAAAATTTCCTTTGAGCGTATCGCCTTCATTGACTCCTTTTCCCCAAACAATTTTCCCATAACCGTTGAGCTTTCCATTAACAAAATTCCCTGTTTTCGTTCCGCCGTTTGTATAACGAATTGTGCCAAAGCCATTCTGACAATCACCTTCAATACAACCACATTTATTGTTTTTGCATGAAAGAAAAGTAATGGATAGAAATGTAAATAATAATATTTTGTTCATTTGTTTTTGTTGAAATTTACACCATATATTACTGTAAATGCCGTTGTTGGCTGAACTCTTTATTTTTTTTATACTTGCACCTAACGACCGAGGCTATGGGCATTTGGCGGTTTGCGGGAGCATTCGCTGTCGTGAAACGACAAAGTGAATGCGGGAGCAAAGACCGCGAATTGCACGTCAGCCAGCCAATGAACATAGGCGTGTGTTATGTGTATGTTTTTTTGTCTTGTTTCAGTCGTTCAATTATTCTTTTTTTTCCAGTCTGTGAGCTGAAATGCTCTATCTTGTCAGAACCACAATTTCCGCAAACCCAAATTTGATAAGTTTTCGAAGCAAAGAACTTTCTTTTATTCTTCAGTTTTGGTTTCTCAATTAAACCACATTTATTGCAAATTGATTCTTCGAATATGCTATTGTCTAACTCTAAAGCCTCAATTTCAACTAATAGTGCAAATTCATTTTTTACGTATTCTTCTATGTTGTCTTTTCTTAAACCTGAATTGAAAATTGTCTGTTCGCAATGATTTAAATAATCAATATCTTCATCAATGGCTGAAAATTGTCGGTATTTAGCATCATAGTCAGTCGCTCTTACAATATCAAGCATTATATTTAAACCATCAAGTACTTTTAATTTGTTTTCGACAACTTGTCTGGCAGTAAATAATGCATAGTTTTCAATTAATTCATAGTCAGATTTTTTAATGTCAATTTGTAATTCTTCAATACTTTTCAAAAAGTATTCTTCCTTTTCTTCGGTGTCATAGCCGTTTAAACCTGCGAGTATAATTAAACTCTCAGATTCAAAGTCTGCATACAATAAATCTATCGCCCAATCAACATATTTTTGGCTGTCAAATCCCAAAAGTAGTTTCTTGGCTAACAAAATTTGTGTTTCTTCTATGACGTTCATTTCCTTTTTTTAAAACTACACATAACGACTGAGGCTATGGGCATTTGGCGGTTTGCGGGAGCATTCGCTGTCGTGGAACGACAAAGTGAATGCGGGAGCAAAACTGCCGGAATGCACGTCAACCAGCCAATGGACATAGGCGTGTGTTATGGGCTAGGTTTTTGGGTTCTATCAATTTAGTTCAAGTTTGTTCTTTGCTAATAATTCTCTAAATGCTCCAGACCAATTTCCACTATCCCAGTCGTTTCTTTTTTCTTTCAAAATGAGAACTAGTTTTTTATTTGTGTTTGAATCTTTGAATGACAAAAGTGTCTCTGTAATTTGAAAAATATCAAAAGGGAAATTCTTTGTATTTAGTCTTTTGAGTAAGTTTTGTTTTGTTCCAACGATATGATTGTTCTTTATTAAGTCCAAAACGCTACTAAGTTCCATGAAATCAGCATTTGCTATATTCTTATTGCAAATTTCAAGTAATGAACCTTTATCGTATTTCGTAATAGTTTCAATCATTAGTGGCATTATGGAGTCTTTTGTTCCATAATTATAATCAAGTTCAAGAAAGTTATAAGCTTTAGAGTTTAATAATCCTTTAGCAAATGAAAAAGAGGCTTTTTTTGGGCAATCCTTTATCAATTTCATTGTTCCGGTCAAGTCTATCGTTTTTGAATTTTCCCATATTTTCAAGATAAGACTCTGATAAACCTTACAATAGTTTTTGATTAAAGCTTCATCTAACGAGTTTATAGCAATTGAATCACATGTTGAATAAATGTCAGATAATAGTTTTTTTGCATTTATGTTCCTATAGCTAGCAATTGCCATAAAATAGTCCAAACTCTTGTTAGATTCTTTGTATTTCAACAAGAAATTCCAAAACGCTTCGTCTGGAAAATATGAAATTGCTAATAAAGAATTTTCTCCAAGTCCAATTAAAAACGGAATGTCTTCTCGTTTTTTGTATTTTGCTAATGCAGTGATTGCGTACTTATTTTTCTGTAAGGACAGTTCTTTAATTCTTGTATATAAGTTTGGATTGACTTTACATTTCTCTAAAGCTACTTCCAATAAAAATCCATTACTTTTCTTTGAGCATATAATTACACTATCAATCTTCTGAGATTGTAAGCTGAAAAACAAACTATCTTTTATAGATAGCTTATTGATATTGTTTTGATAAAATACCCTGAAATAAAAAACTTCTGCTAGTTCTTGGTTTGAGGTCATATCACTATTTTGTGTTTCAACCGTTTCACCAGATTCTAGAAATGGTGTTATTATTTCATATAGTTTAGAGTATTTTCTGTCAGCTAATGCCATACTAGCATAGCCTTTCACAACTGAGTTTTTATGTTTCAGTAGTGATAAAAGTTCTTTTGTTGTTGCTTTTTCGCGTAATTTGATATAGTTCTTATACTGAACCGTCGTATGACCATCCATTCCAACATGTTCATATTTCAGTTTATTGCATTTCTCTATCTGTTGAACCAGTTGTTCAATTTCGGGTTTGGTCTTTTCAGTCTTACATGAAGTCGCCAAAATGATAAAACATATAATAATTACTCGTCTCATATTTTTTTTCTAAACTTGCCCATAACGACCGAGGCTATGGGCATTTGGCGGTTTGCGGGAGCATTCGCTGTCGTGGAACGACAAAGTGAATGCGGGAGCAAAACCGCCGGAATGCACGTCAACCAGCCAATGAACATAGGCGTGTGTTATGGCCAGTTTTTTATTTCAGATTACCTGTCGGATTAATAATAGTCATTGTTTTTGAGTCAACCAAAAAGTCGAAATAAGTCAATTTTTTAGTCCCGTTGTTTTCTCCAACAGTAACCAGATAAATATTCTTTGTCGAGTCATAAATTGACGGAATTAAATATATCTGTCTTTGTCCTTTTGATAAACTGTCAATGAGAATCATTTTGTTTTCTACAATTTTTTGTTTAAATACCAAATCAAATACTTTGTCGAGATTTGGATCAGCTTCATTTACTTTATCAATACTGTCAAGTTGATTTTCAAACTTACTCCACCAGTTCTTTCCGAGTTTTGCTGTCAAATGACTAATAACTTCCTTGTTATAGTATTTTGTTCCATTCACAATTTCCGTAGTTATGTTGCAACCATTAAAATATAAGTTAAAGCCATAAGAGTTTGCTAAGCTTCGCCTTTGTTTGTAATTGAAAGGAAGTTCGCCAAGTTGAATAATTTTTATGTTTCCATTAGAAATATCTTGTCTAGCAGTGAAATAGTTGAAAGGTGTGAAGAGTCCAAAGCCTAGTCGAAGTCCAACAAATACTCCGCTTAGAAGTAGAATCGTCAAAAGAATATATGTGATTTTTTTCTTCATTTCTGTTTTCTGTTTCATTTTCTAAAATTGGCCATAACGACCGAGGCTATGGGCATTGGCAGTTTGCGGGAGCATTCGCTGTCATGGAATGACAAAGTGAATGCGGGAGCAAAGACCGCTGAATGCACGTCAGGGAGCCAATGAACATAGGCGTGTGTTAGGCGGTCGGTGTTTGGTTCTTGATTAGTTGTGCAAAATCGAGTTTAATAATGCAATAATGTCATCTCCAAATTTTGCAATTTTCCGTTCGCCAAAACCTTTTATTTTCTTTAAATCTTCAACTTTTCTTGGTTTTTCTTTAGCAATTGTTATGAGTTCTGAGTTGTGACAGATCATAAAACTTGGGATTCCTAAGTGTTCTGCTCTGTCTTGTCGCCATAATCTAAGACATTCAAAATACTCTTTCTCTTCTGTCGTTAGTTCTGTCGAAGCGGTGTAAGAGATTTTATCTGAAGTCTTTTCAGCTATGACTTTTTCTTTTTCGTCATAAAAAGTTAGAATTGACCAAAAGTTTGTTTGTCCACTTATAAGTTCTGTTTCAGTTTTTAAAACTGTCACGCACTCCAAAAAATTATTGACAGTTTCTTGGTCAGTTTCTAAATGTTCTTTAGTCAATCTGATATGAAAAACTTTTACTTTCATGGGTGTTTTCTTCGTTTTAGGTAGAATTTAAAGTCTATTTATAATTATTTTCGTCTGATAAAACCATTTCGTTTAATAAATGCTAAAGTCCGTCAATTCCAATTTTCCACGCGAAGCGTGTTTCTTTCTCTTTTCTTGGTTGATAGCACAGTTCAACTTATTCTTAATCGAATGTTTATCAGCCAAAAAACTGTCTTTCTCTTTTTTTTCTACACTGCCGCTAACGACCGAGGCTATGGGCATTTGGCGGTTTGCGGGAGCATTCGCTGTCGTGAAACGACAAAGTGAATGCGGGAGCAAAACTGCCGAAATGCACGTCAGCCAGCCAATGAACATAGGCGTGTGTTAGCGGTTCGGTTTTTTTTGTAATTCAGTCAGTTATAAGTTTTTTCTTTAGCTCTCGAAATGCACTTTTCGCTCGACAAAAAGCAAAGTCCGACAGACTAAAGGTCGGTTATTTTTGAAGTCGAAATACGAAAAAAGTCTAATAATTAGCAAATTCTGTCATAATAAATTCATAATAGATTCGTAAAAAAGTCGAAAAGCGAAAAGTTAGTCCACCGTTTTTCGGCCAACGGTGAGTGTATACAGCGTGCAGGAGTTCGTGGCAACTTCACTATCAACCGTTTCTACTCTTGCCAACGAGCTCTGAACTTGCAATTTGCTCTGAAACCCGTATGATATATACACTGTGTTAGGTGTAGTGCTAATTTCAATATCAATCCATTATCTATTAAATAGGACCATGTAAATTATCAAAATCAATCGTCAATAAATGATAAAAAACTTTCCTAACGAGTTTTTTAGCAACTTCAGGTTCAATCTCTGCTCCATGTACAGCTTTATTAAGCAGTGATATTGTTGATAAAATAGCATCACCACTTCCTTTCGGTAAAACATCTGAATTATCTAACTCTTTAATAATTTTAAAAATTGGCATTGTGTTGTAATCATCAATATTTTCAGTCTGTGCAACGAACCTAATTTCTTTTTCGAGATTTAATCTTAACGCAGCTAAAGCAAGATTAGGTTCAGTCATTGCTATTGACTCAATCCAATCCAAATCTTCTTGAGTTGAAAATCTTGATATCTTTAGTTTCTTAATTTCCTGAGCTGAGACAGAATGTTGAATTTGAATTTTATCATTTTCTTTAATTACTGACGTTTTAGATAATCCTTTAATATTCTGAAGCTTATCTGATACTTTATCAACATCTTTTAATTCTATTTTTAATCCGCCAGGTAATTCAAAACTCTTTAAAAATGGAAGAATCCATGGAATAATTAGCAGAAAAAATAAAATTATAGTAATAGTATCTACTTTCTTTTCAGGGAATATAAAATGCAAAACAATCAATGATAATGCAATAATTGAAATTAATATTTGAATTAGTAGATTATGTTTCTTCATATCATAAATTTTACATTTGTGTAGCTACATTTTTTGCATTCCATCTAACAAGTCGGTGTTTTTCTTTTTTTTTAAAACTGACCGCTAACGACCGAGGCTATGGGCATTTGGCGGTTTGCGGGAGCGTTCGCTGTCGTGAAACGACAAAGTGAATGCGGGAGCAAAGACCGCTGAATGCACAGCTTGTCCCGACTCATCGGGGTCAGCCAGCCAATGAACATAGGCGTGTGTTAGGCGGTCGGTGTTTTGTTTTCATACATTTGTCTCGTGATTTCCAATCGTTCTTTGCTTCGGATAAAATGTTGTTTGTTTGCTTTTTACACACCTTTTTACACACAAAAGCTCGTCAATTATGGTCACTAAACAAAAATGTTTTTTCTGTTCTTTCTTTAGTTTTTCATGAATAGCCCAAAGAATATTTTATAGATATAATAGTTTGTTGTAAAGTTTTTTTATCTAATATTTATAAAAATAAGAAAAGATAGATATCAAGGGTCTTCTATGAAGAATATGCCATGATATATGCTTTAAAAACTCCATTCGTCATTTCTAAAGTTTGATTGGATTTGTTTTTTGCTTTAAAATTAAAATAACCTTCTACATATACAGTATTAATAACTGTGATTTCAACATAACCAGATATAGAATAGTAATCTATTTCGCCACCACCTTTCTCCCAACCTTGAATAAACACTCCTACGCCTTTTGAAGGAAGAGAATGTCCGTCATTGTTAATGTAATATTTCCCAATAGTGATAGGATAAAACATTGATATATACATTCTAGTACTACTACTAGCTTCAGTTATCCAATTTGGGGGTTGCCAGACCAAATTCATTGACGAAACACCAAATGTCTTATCTATTGCAATATAAGGATTATTTAAATCATCTGTTTTCCATTCAACACCATTTGCAAGAGCACTTATATGATTTATGTTTACAATTTCAGTTACTACTTTTTCCTTTTCGCAAGAGAATAAAGAGAGCATTATCAACACAAGAATGAGATTTTTATTCATATTATATTTTGTTGTTTTCTATAATTCATGAAACTATGTAGCTTTTGATTTTTTTACACTGCCGCCTAACGACCGAGGCTATGGGCATTTGGCGGTTTGCGGGAGCATTCGCTGTCGTGGAACGACAAAGTGAATGCGGGAGTAAAACCTCCAAATTGCACGTCAGCCAGCCTGTGGCCATAGGCGTGTGTTAGCAGCATACCGTTTCGTTTTTGTGTCGTTAGTAATAAGTGCTATTCGAGTTAAATTTAGATTCGTTCCCTATATTTTTTTTGAGAAATATCAAGATTTCTTTTTTCGTTTTAAAGTCATGAAATATATTAGCATGCCATAATCCTGTTACTTGTTGATTCTTATGTTTCAAGATAAGAATATGTTCTGATTCTCCGATTCCTCCAGAATAGTACGCTATTAACGTGATATTGTCTCCCAAGCCAAGATAAACAAGTTGTCTCGCTGGTAATTCTTCAACAACATCGTCAGTCACTTGCCATTTTTCGCCACAGTCGGCAATTGAAAAGTTGTCAGCTGTCATACGATTTAAAGTTTTCCTTATGAAGTTTGGAATTTCGTTCGCTTTTTTCTTTTCTTTCAGATTTGTTTTTTCAAGTTTAGCTATTAATGTCGGTAGTCTTTCATTTGATAGTAATAGTGTTCTGTCAATTATTGGCTCGTGATTTACGTGTGGTTCTTTTATTTTTTTTAGTGTATTAGAGTCTTGTTGAGTTGATTTAATGCTACAAACACAAAAAACTGTCAAGATAAGTCCAATAATTAATTTTAGTTTAATTGATTTATTCATATGTCTTGTCTTATTTTTTTTACGGCTGCTGCTAACGACCGAGGCTATGGGCATTTGGCGATTTGCGGGAGCATTCGCTGTCGTGGAACGACAAGGTGAATGCGGGAGCAAAGACTGCGAAGTGCACGTCAGCCAGCCAATGAACATAGGCGTGTGTTATAGCCAGTTTTTTATTCTATCCAGGTTCTTTTAGAATTTATGATTACCCATTTTTCTCCTTCTTTTTTCAATAAAGCCTCTCCTCCTTCGTAGACCATTCTAAAATCGACCTTCGCATATTTCATATATTTGTCAAAAGTAATAGAATATACATAAGGATAAGTGTTTAACTGCCAATAGCCACCCCAATGGCCATAAAATGTTGTAATTAAAATATCAATAAATGCTTTTCTTTTTTCACTAGCTCCTTTAGAACGTGCAGGATTCATAATTCCACCTTTCCCCAATTTGCTATAACTATTTCCTAAAAAAATATCCATTAAATTTTGATATTTTGGAGTAAGGTAAACTGCTTTTATGTCTTTATAATCAATTTTTGGGTAGAATTCTTCGATTGAATCAACAGCTTTTAGTTCTCTGGTATTGTAAAATTCAATATTCCAATTTTCATAAACATAAGGCATTAAATTCCCGTTAGCATCTCTCTTTAGTTCATTTTTCAGCCTAACTGTGTCATTTTTAAATAAATTGGTATAAAAAGAAACTGTTATAGAATCTTTTTCTTTGTCTGTAAAATACACTTTATCTACAAAATAGATTTTTTTCATCTTTGATTGAACCACAAAATATTTGGCTCTTAAATATAGTGAATCTCTCCATTCAGAGCCACCTAATATCGAAAGTTGAGTAGGGTAGTAAAATCCTTTAAAAACATTATAAACCTCCTTAATAGTGTCATTCTTTATGTCAGAATTATTGGGTGAAATCTCATTTGACCAGTTGTCAAAAAACTGGGAAAGCATTTGAATTGACTTTTTCTTATATGCATTTTCAATCAAGTCGTATTGAGTCTGACCAACAGCAATTTGTATAGTCACGCTCAGTAAAATCAAACCATGTAGAATTCTCTTTTTCATTTTTTAAAATTGGCTATAACGACCGAGGCTATGGGCATTTGGCGGTTTGCGGGAGCATTCGCTGTCGTGGAACGACAAAGTGAATGCGGGAGCAAAACCTGCTAAATGCACGTCAGCCAGCCAATGGACATAGGCGTGTGTTATGTGTTATGTGTTTTTTATTGTCTTTGCATTTTACCCCTGAATATTAGTTACTCATAATGAAATGTCTCGTTGCAATTTTGTCTATACGTTTTAATTTCAGGCTTTAATTTTCGTCCACGATTTTTTCCTTGATTAACTATTTGATAAATTCGAACATTACGTAAGTCTAAATAAGCATTGTAATTGTAGTAACTTTCAGTTGGATGAATTCTATGTATTATAGACTTAAAATTCTTTCGCTGTCTTGTGATACAACTATCGCAATTGTCTGTTGGTTGTTCTCTATACCAAGTCGGCCAAATGGCTTCAAATATTTTACTGTCGGTTTCTCTTACACATTGGCAATTAAGTAATGATATTAGCATTTCATCTAAAACTTTTGCACCAGTACCTTTTGTGTCGTTAAGATTTAATGCGTTAATAGCTTTGGTAATTTCTAGTTCAAAAGTAGTATTCGTTTTCTTTACTCCGTCAATAGGTTTCTCTAGTTCAAAGTTCCAATAATCACGATATTTGTTTGAAAAGAACGGAATTGCATAGCACTCGTTTTTCTGGTTTATGAGAATGATAATTTGTTGTTTGTCCTTAATACTGTCAGGAGTTGAACGCAACTGTAGTTGAAAATTACACTCACCATTTGTCACAGAGCGAACAAGTTTATAATAGTCAGATTGATTTGATTTTCCTCTCGGTAATTGAGAAAACTTCTCTGTCAAATCTGTAATCACTTTTTCTATATTTGGTTCTGCCGTTGTCGGCTTACAACTAAACAAAGTTGTCAGTACGAATAACTGAAAAATGAATATTTTCAACAAAGTTGATTTCATAATTACTTCTTTTTATTTTCGAATCAGTGTCGAAACACAGCTCTCTTTTCTTTTTTTACACTTACACATAACGACCGAGGCTATGGGCATTTGGCGGTTTGCGGGAGCATTCGCTGTCGTGAAACGACAAGGTGAATGCGGGAGCAAAACTGCCGGAATGCACATCAGCCAGCCAATGCGCATAGGCGGGTGTTAGGCGGTCGGTGCTTTGTCACTCATTTTCGTTTAATACTTTCGCTCGAAAATGTGCAAAGTATCTTCAATCCATTTCCACGCAAAGCGTACTTCTTTCTTTTCAATTCTATATAAGTTTTAGAATCAGAGCAAATACAGTGAAATACACAACTGTATAAAAAATGATTGGTATAATTAGAAACCATAACTTACTACGTAATTTATCTGCATCAGTTATCGACCTTACTCCACTATAACTAATGTATATCGAATAATAAACAAAAAACAACAATAGTATCGGGGAAATTATGTCCCAAAAATATAAACCTGAATCAGAAATATAAGGTTTATTCTTGAATGTCATTGAAATTAAGGTTGTCAATACAATAACAGAATTGGAAACAACTCCTGAATATAGATAAATATGTTTTGATTTTTCAATGTCACTTGTTCCCTTAGACCATTTTAATCGTAAATTAAAAAACCAACCGCCAATAAGATAAAGAATATAACCGCCAATAAGTCCACCGATTATTGCAGTCAACCAGTAAACAATCCAATTATTTAAATAACCTGCTTCGTCAAGTTTCCCTCGTAAGTCAAGTTTCATAAGTTGTTGGTCTAACCTATCGATTCCATAGCCTACGCAAAAGATTATGATAGCAATACTATAATATGCAGGCTGTCTTTTGCTATCTCTTAAATTCTTCTTAAAAAACAATTTTGGTTTTAGAAATAATTCTGTCCAAAATGTCATCAAATTTGATTTCATAATACTTCGTTTATTCTGTTTTCTTTTTTTTGCACTGCCGCCTAACGACCGAGGCTATGCGCACCTGCGATTTGCGGGAGCTTCACTTTCGCAAAGCGGAAAAGTGAAAGCGGGAGCAAATACTGCTAAGTGCGATTCAGCCAGCAGGTGAGCATAGGCGTGTGTTAGCAGTAGTTTTTATTTGTCATTCAGTTTTTCAATCATCCTGTCAATCTCGTCATTTGAGAAATTCCCTGTAATGTCCATTTTTCCTCCTGAAATAGTAGTATTTACAGTTGGTAATGAAACAATATACTTGTCAACAACGATGGCTATAGGATTGCCTATATTATTTTTTGTAAGTATATGGAAATTCCTTGCTCCGTTTTTATTTAAACTTATTTCTATATGGCTTTTCCCTTGTTTATTAGTAACTTTTTTCACTTCTAAAATATCTTCTTTTGTTATTGAAGGTCTTTTTTCAAGTTGAATATCCTTCTTATCACTGTTTGGATTATAATCAACTGTTTCATAAAAACCATCTTCTCTTTCAATTGGTATTGGTTCAAATTTAGGAATAGGTTTTTTGTTAATCTTATTTTTGTTGTCTTCGTTGTCGGTTATTTTATCAAGTTCAGTTTTTATGTCTTTAAATTGGTTTGAAATACTTTTGTTGGCTATTGAAGAATGTAGGAGTTTAAAGAATGCAGTAGTGTTTATAAAACTGTATAGGTCATTAATTTCATTGTCTGTAAAAGCAACGTTAAATCCTTTTATTAACCGTCTACGGATTTCTTTGTCAGTTAATAAATTTTCTAATTCAATAAGTTTTATACTGTCTTCCTTTGTGGCTTCGTATTTCAAAGGTTTTAATCCGAATTCAATATAAGTCGATTTCATAGATTCAACAGTCTGTAAGCTGTCGATTATGACATTTGTCTTTTTTTCTCTGTCTTGTGCGTAGTTGTTTTGTACACTAAACAATGTCAAAAATAAGACTAAAAGCATACTATCCCAGTTGTTTCTCATTTTGTAAAGCTTTATTTTTTATTTTTCTAAAATTACTGCTAACGACCGAGGCTATGGGCATTTGGCGGTTTGCGGGAGCATTCGCTGTCGTGGAACGACAAAGTGAATGCGGGAGCAAAACCTGCTAAATGCACGTCAGCCAGCCAATGGACATAGGCGTGTGTTAGCGGTAGTTTATTTTTTCTTTTCGTTACAAGCTGTTATAAATAGCTTTCCTAATTGTGAAACTATTAAATCGTCTTCTTCTGATTCGACAGTAATTTCTAAATCCCGTAATTCTAAATACTCGCTGTCTGGATTATTTTTAATCAAGTTTTTTTCTACGTAAGCATAAGGTCTTGGAATGTTTTTGATAATTCCAAGTCTAAGTAGATTTGAGACTTCGTAACCTTTTATTTCAGAAGTAGGTATATACTCGTTTTGTTCAATCTTACTTCGTAATGTTTTTTCCTGTGCTGCTAAATCTCTTAGTTTAGAGTCAATCTCCCAAATTTTTCTTTGGCGTTCTGTAAATAATGCAGATTTTACCATATTTTCCTTTTCTACTTTGTTTTCTGCAACGTATCGTTCTAGTTGAGTTTTCAATTCTTCCTCTAGTGCCGATTTTGAATCTAAAAATTCTGCAAGTTCTTTTTTTATTGATTCTACTCTTTTATTTTCCTTATTACAGACGGATTCAATCAAAACAAATTCGTCTAATGAGATTTGACTCAAAAGATACGGAAAGACATGATTTTCTATATTCTATTCGGAGTCAATCATGTTTGTCAATAGGTTAGCCCATTTATCTTGTAGTATTTCGTTTTCTTCAAGTCCAGTATAATCGAGTAAAGGACATAGTAGTTTTAGAGATATGGTTTTGGGTTTTATATTGTTTTTTTCGCAAATTGCCTGTGCTTTGTTAAGCATTTTCACTTGGTTGTTGAAACGCCATAATGTAACCTTGTCTTGAAGTAGTAATCCTGTTTCTTCAATTGAAGGTAGAATTAGCTTACCCAAAAAGTCTTTTGCTAAGTCAATACCTTTCTCAACTGCCGTTGAAGTAATATCAAGTTTGTTTTCCATTTTGCTTTAGTTCAAGACTTTACTCGTCTCTTTTATTTTTTTTAAATTACCGCTAACGACCGAGGCTATGGGCATTTGGCGGTTTGCGGGAGCATTCGCTGTCGTGGAACGACAAGGTGAATGCGGGAGCAAAGACCGCTAAATGCACGTCAGCCAGCCAATGACAATAGGCGTGTGTTATGGGCTAGGTGTTTGATTTTTTTCTATTTTAGATTCTGTAGAAATAACTTTCGAGAGTTTGTATGTTATCAAATCTTTACATCGATAAATTCAACGTTATTATATCCATAAAAATCCATCATAGTACCATTCTTTCCAATAATCTGTCGGATTTCGCTTAGAATTTTTCTTTTGTCATCCTCACCATAATGATGAATTGTGAATTTAAAGTTGTCCTTGGAATTTGTCAAACAAGCATCTTTAAATATATTGCTAAAAAAATAATGATCCGTTTCTCCAAATGAATGTCCCATAAAAATAAATTCTTTAACGTCCTTCATTTGCTTTAATACGTTACCGCAGTTATAATATGGACTAGATGTTTTATAGTAAAAATCATATTCTTTTCGTAAATTTGCGGCATCCTCAACACCCAAGATTATCGTATTATCTTTAGCTTCGCCGTGAAGCATGATTAATTCTCCATTTGATTTATTATTTTCAATTAGTTCTCTTATAGTTTGAGTGTAATTGAAACAAATCACATAAGAGTCATTAAAAACATCATATTTTCCTAGTGCTTTACCCAAATAAACTGAACTATAATCAGAGTCTTTTAAGTTTAAGTCAATTTGATGAATATACTTGTTAATTGCCCCACATAACTCTATAAATTCGGACTTTCGCTTTTCAGTCACATCAATGGGATAACTTATGTCACTTTTGTATATTTCTTTGATTTCATTTTCCACATCAATCCATTTAGTCAACTTATGTTTACGATGCAATTTCTGACAAATATCATTATTATTTAAAATATCCTTAAAGCACTGACTCTCAATAAAGTCTTTATAGCTTGTTTTATACCCACAATTTAGATCAAATCCATTTCCTACAATAAATGCTCTATGATAACTTCTGAGAATTGATGCCATATTTTTACTTTTTACTAATCCTGTTCTTTTTTTCTACACTTGCCCATAACGACCGAGGCTATGGGCATTGGCGGTTTGCGGGAGCATTCGCTGTCGTGGAACGACAAAGTGAATGCGGGCGCAAAACTGCCGGAATGCACGTCAGCCAGCCAATGAACATAGGCGTGTGTTATGCGGTCGTAATTTTTTATTTCAAGTTTTGTTGTCGTTCTAGTAACTTTTCATTCATGCTTTTGCTGATAAAGTCGAAACAATCAGGAAGAACTTTCTCTGCTGCAATAATCCCAGATTCAGTCAGACCGCCCTTGTTTGCCACTTCTGATATTATCTTGTCGGCTGGTTTCTTAGAGTCAATCAAATAATTTATTGTACTGATTAAAGTATGATAAACCGCTTGTTTCTGTATGTCATCAGATATGTCAAATGAGGTCAATAGTTGGTCTACAATTTTTGTAAATAGTCCAGGACCACAACTTGTCAACTTTCCCAACGTGTCAAACTCATAGTCAGATTTCGCTTCAATCAGCTTAGTTATCGGAGTAAGAATGTCCGTAAGTTCCGTTAAATCAGTCGTTGAAACAGTCGAATTCGTCTGAAAGATTGTCGTACCTTGCTTAATCTGCCAGTTTATATTCGGTAATAGTCTCACAATTTTCGTCTTTGGAAATACTTCGGTCAATTTGTCAATACTCACAGAATTAGCACAGCTAACGATAACTGAGTCACTTTTCAATAATGAAGAGACAAAATCCGTTTCTAAAGCAATAATTCCTGAAGTCGGAATAATTAAGAAAACAAAAGAACTGTCACGACATAAGTCATTGTAGTTGTCAACACGATTAATTTTCGGGTTGTAAGTCAGCAGTTCCACTACTTTGTCAGCAGTTCGATTGTAAACTTTTATAGACTTGTCTGGGAAGATTTGTCTAAGTCCTGTTACCAAAGATTTAGTCAAATGTCCAGCTCCATATATGGAAATCTGTCTCATTTTCTTTTTTTCTATTATGCCGCCTAACGTATCGCTATGCGAACTCCTTGTTCGCATACATCCGCCTTATGGTTAGTAATAGATTATTTTATTATATTGATTAGTAGTGAAATACAAAAATAGTTTCACGTTAACAGTTGTTCGCATACAGGATTTAATCTAGTCATATTAAATATCCATTTCTTGTTAATGAATTCGTATTGCAAAGATATTAATATAATTTAAATGACAATTGATTTCTTTTTAGATATTTAAATTGTCCAACGGACTTTTTATCTGATCGAACCCCTTTGTTGTTATATGGGTATATATTTCAGTAGTTTTGCTATTGCTATGTCCGAGCAAACTTTGTATATATCGGAGGTCTGTACCCGCTTCCAACAAGTGGGTGGCAAACGAATGTCGTAAGGTGTGTACAGTTATATGTTTTTTAATGCCAACTTTTTCCACCGATTTTTTTAATATTGCCTGGATTCCTTTTTGTGAATAGGCTTCTCCTTTTGCACCTTCAAATAACCAGATTGTTGGTTTGTATTCGGCAACATATTTTCGTAATATCTCCAGTGTTTTATTTCCAAGTAGGGTGTAACGGTCTTTTTTGCCCTTAGCCTGTTCAACCCGTATTTGCATTCGATTGCTGTCAATGTCTTTTATTTTCAAATTTATAGCTTCACCTATCCGCAATCCTGCGGAATAAATAGTCATCAAAATGGCTTTATGTTTCAGATTTTCGGTAGCATTGAGCAGTGCCGTAACTTCTTCCTGACTCAACACCTCGGGCAGAAACTTTTCTTCGCGCGGGCGGTTAATCATATATACTTTTCGCCTACCACCCAAAACCCGTTCATAATAGAATTTGACAGCATTTATGGATTGGTTTTGATAGGAAGTCGAAACGTGCCTTTCGGTTACTAAATAGCGCAGAAAGTCCATTATCATCGGTTCAGTAATATCTTCTAAAGCATAATCTTCATAATAGTTTATAAATTCTTCGAACATATCGGAGTACACATCCAATGTGTTTTGACTGTAACGCAGTTCGCGGAGTTTATCTATAAAATTTTGTGGACATGCCCGGTAGTTCTTTATATCATACTTTGAGGTTCGGGGTATTACTTTCAGCTTTTTTTCTTCGCGATAAATGTAGTTAAGTCCGTATGGCTCTGCAATAGCCCTTACTTCGGCTAAAAACTTTTCGGAATAAGGTATTTCCCAGCATCGCTTGTCGCCATTCCACGTGCAATAGGGTATTTGTTTCAGTTGTTGACTCAGGTTTTTATTAAAGCAGAAATAGAGTTTCAATATCCGGTTTGAATTATTTATAACCAGTAATTCATCTTTTGTAAACGAAGGTTGTTCTGTGTTGAGTGGTTCAGTGGGCTCATGTTCGGTTATTTCCACATTCCGTTTTGCAAAGTATGATTTCAACTTATCAGCATTCTTCCCAAAATTAGGCACCATCCAGTGAAATTGTGAATTATTCCAGCGGGCGTACTTAAACGAACGGATAAATTGAATGTCCGTTTCATTTTTCGGGAGTTTAATAATGATTTGTTTCTCGGTTATTTCAATTGAAATATTATTTTGAATCCCTCTTTTGGCATCGGCAACCTTTATTTCCTCTACTACTTTTGTCTTTATTTCCTTTACAGCCTTTGCCTCATATTCCACATCAGGAAACAACGTTTTCAGTTGTCCGAAAGCCTCTTTAGTATAAGGCACATGCCATGCTCCCATTGTTTTGCTCCAGCGGGCATCTGGTATCTGTCTCAGTTTAGAGACAAACTCCTGATCGTATGGAAAATTGACACAGATGCGTGTCTTGTTTCGGTGTATAATTTTCGTTACTTTCATTGCTTGTCTTTTTAATTTTCAACTCCAAAAATAAAAACATTACTTTACAATATCAGCACTATTTTTCTCATTTATATAGCTACTCTGCCGTCTGCATTGCCCGAAATAAATTTCCCCAACAGCGCTTGTCGCGTTGTTGGGGAAATCGTCATCAACGAAAATCTATAGTGTTAGTGAACATAAGAGACGTTTGTTATCCTATTTTTTCGAGTGCTGCATCTATGTTGCACAGCTCGTCCCACCTTACGGTGGCGCTTACGGTCAGGGTTTTAAAGCCTACCTTACTTATCGTTACTTCGTATATGCCTTCGGGAAACGATTTGATGGAGAAGCCTCCCTTGTCGGCCGTTTCTTTTTCGAGCGCCACGGCGGTTTCGCCCTTCAGGCGGAAGGTGAGCACGGCTCCCGGTATGGGTTTTGCCCCATCGGCTTCGGTTATTTTGCCTTGCACCTGTAGCGATCCTGTCCCCAGTTCTATCACTCTGCGCGCGTTTTTATAGCCTTTGTAGAAAACAGGTTCACTCAGGCGTACCACTTCTACCACCGAGTCAATATTCTCCACGGCATCGTCGGCCATAGCTATTCCCAGGTTTATCAGTTGCCCATTTTCTTTCGTCTTCAGTTGACTTTGGCGGGGCTGTGGAATCGATGCTGAAAATGCATCAATGGCTTCGCGGTATTGTCGCTGGCTGTCCGGACTTAGGTCGTACGAAGCTGCATCGCCCAAATGAGCGTTTATGCGTGCATACAGCCCGTTGGCTATGTCCAGCAGATCCAGAGCGGAAACTCGGAGTAGTGCAGTTTTAGTAAATTTAGTTTCGGCCAGCAGTATCGTGTCGCGCTTGTATTTGGCGTAGGCCTGCATTTTGCCCGAAGCATCCATGGTGAGTTTTACCACTTCATCGCGGTTCTCTTGTTTGTAGTCGGTCACCCCGCTGGTGTCCACATGTCTTTCTTCGCTGTTCGCCTGAATTTGTTCTATGGCAGCATCCAGTGCTGTCATAAACTCCTGAAAATTTGGGAGTCTGGAGGTGATTGACTGATTTGACAACAGATAAATCCGCAATGTCAAATACATTCTCAGTTTTGCTTGCTGTTTGGCATTCATAATGTTTTTATTTAGATTGTTTTTAATAGAGAGACAATTTTCAGGGGGTAGCCATAGGCTCCATCATCATTCAACCTTAACATATCGACGGGGCAAATATAATAAAGGTTTTTGATATTTGCAACAGCTTTTAGTTTAATAATTAAGTTACGCCATGTGTTGTTATATATTTATGTTTACAAATACATTATAAATCAATTGATTAAAATTTATTGAATCGTCGTAATTTATAATCATTAAAAATAAGGATATATCTATAAGCTATAGGGTGGGGTATCAGTCTATATAAGAGGGACATGAGGGACATGAGG
>Ga0302271_10000797_pt1 | contig 30937 bp, 18 predicted proteins | sample III_Bog_N1_1_FD_198767 | JGI IMG/M metagenome (GOLD analysis project Ga0302271, IMG submission 198767) | Peat permafrost microbial communities from Stordalen Mire near Abisko, Sweden - III_Bog_N1_1 | ecosystem: Environmental > Terrestrial > Soil > Wetlands > Peat | place: Sweden: Abisko... | reverse complement strand
ATAAAAAAGATAACTTTTATTTGGGGGGGGGGGGGAGGGGGAGAATAATAATAATAATAATAATAATGACTCAGGATTAATTAAGTTTAAATTATGAAGAGAAATTGTATCTGCGGTTAGAACAAAAATTAAAGAAAAACAAAACTGCACTAATAAATTACAAGGCAGACTGAGAACATCCTCATGCTGCCATTTACTAAATATTAATGAAAAAGATCATACCTTTGAGGCATTTTCTGTTGTGAGTTTATGAAGGGTGAGCTTGATGACTAGCACACCTTTCTTCTTGAATTTATCGATAGGAGGCAGGGAACTGAAATAAAAATTTAATTTGTCTCCTTGATTAACAATCCACAAGACATTGTTGGCATTATCCTAGCTAATGAAAGACTGCAATTCGTCTTTGTTGAGCAAACTAGGAGAATAAAATGAAACAATAAAGATTTACAATTTAGTCAATTTAAGAGAATAATTTTTAAATATTGGAGAGTAATAGATTTTACCTTATTTCTTTGTTCGCTTCATCTTAAGGTAGATCTAACGATTTTTTGACTTTTTCCTTTGTCGTAGCAAGAGCTTGCGTGATACGAGCCACTATGAAATCCTCAGGCCCAGCAGCTTGAGTCGAGGCAGGATTGTGATCACCCATGAACTCTTTAGGAAAAAAAATTTTTACTTTTTTCTCCCTATTTATTATGTTTTAATTTTATTTAATATCAACGATTTTCCTTGTCTTTCACAGTTTTCTTTCCCAACCTAAATTTCATCTGTCCCTCTAATTCAAAATTGAGAGGCCGATCATTTTTATTTCCCTTGCTGTTGCTGTTATCAAGATGCTTTTGAATTTATTTTAAGCGCTTTCCAGTAAATTATATGGAATATGAATGTGTTTTTATCATTTTTATAACTTATTTACAAATTAAGAAAATTTCCCTTATTCCATTAAAGGAAAGGTCTTGTAATTACTTATTTCTAGGCTTTTAATTTAAGAAATAAATTGAAAACAGAGGAAAAATATAGAAAAATAGCAATATCCATTTACATATTTTGAAGGGAAATCCAATTCTCATTTAATTTCACTTTCAATATGGCAGTTAACTTTTAAACCAAGTTGTCTTAGATTTTTCTTGATCTTTCATGAAAGTAAGCAACTTTCATATGTTGGAATCATGTATTTTATGTTGATATAAGCATCCTTTTTTAAACAAAGAAAATATCATTTATTTTAATAATAAAAACCAAATAAAATGGTTGTCTTACATCTCCTCCGTTTTTTTCTAAGATTTCAAGTGTTTCTTATATAAGATCTCCTAAATTCTAAAAGCTCTTCATGCCTCCATTATTTAAAGTGTTATCAGCACGATTGCTGCAGTTTTTAAATAAATTCATAACTGGTAATAGCTGTCTAAAGTATGGCACCTTAAAACATCAAATACACAATAAATTATTTTTATCATACTTTAATTTTATTTTTACTAATGCTTCTCCGATAAGCTCTCCAGAAAGCACTAACCTTTGTAAGACTTTCAATGTAATCGAAATAATCTCAGGATCCCTTGTGTTTAAGTTTGTCTTTAGTGGAACTACAAGTTATGGAATTACTGGAAGAATTTTACCCTCATCTTTGTCTATGAGATCAAATGTTCCAATGATACTCAGAAAACGATAGGGATCAATTTTTTCTCTTAATCCATCGACAAAAATTGGAAAATAGTGATGGTAATCAAGTTATCTCGGGTCAGTTTTCCAAGTAACTCTTTTACTGCCACTAGAATAATCTATTTTTATTGGAAGATCGCCTCTGTCATAGTAGCGACGAAATTCACTTACTGCAATAAATCTTCTCTCCAGTGCTCCCGCTTTCGGAGGAGAATTCATATTTACTCTAACTGGGCTCATTCGAGTATTTAGAACAGATGTACTTCTGGTTAATTAGTTCAATATTTGTTTTCCTGTTCTAACTTTTCAACAACAAAAAATGGGATGCTATTTTAGGGTATTTTGAAGCCAATTCATAGCAGATAGATGATCTAAATATGATTGATATTTGATAATTTAACTATTTTTTTACTCTAAGGAGATATCCTTGTCATCTCAACGTTCTTGAGGTAGTCTTTAGGAAAATCACCAAAAGGAGATTGCGGAGAAAGTGGTGTGTATTTATTATTCCATGGTTTGAAAACTTGGTTTGCACTTTTTGCAAGCACACTTTAAAGATGATCACTCGCGAGAATGGAGTTCGCAATTTAGTCCCCTCGTAAAAAAGGTGACGAATTTCTACTTTCTGTCTTACTTTTCATAAAGTGTCTCTCTCGCTATCTAGTTGCTTTTTGTTGCAGAATAAAATTATCACACTAATCACCACTTAAATTTTTAATTGAGAACAAGCAAAAGCACTCTCCTCAGCCACTCCTATTTTCACAGAAGTTTGATTGTTTATACAAAATTAATTTCTTTCTTTAATCTCAGATCTACATTCTTTTTATTTTTCAAATTGTTTGTGCTAGAAAGAACCAAAAAGTATAACTCTCTGTCAATTTTACAAAACGATAAAATGAGAAGAAAAAAAAGCTAAAATTTCACCTAAAAATATTAGATTTTTATTATCCTAATAGCACAACTTTGAGACAACTAAAGTTTCTAAAATAAGAACATAACAGACATAAAATGAAAACCCATAATCAAGAGTTAGGTGTTTTTTAAGATTTGGTGTCACTCTCTTCAGGCTGATCTTCCTTGTTAATGAAGAAAGAAAGAACATCATTGATTTCCTCTTTATTTTGGATTGTAGTAATCTTTTCTCCTTTTTCTTCCATGATTGTTTCAATATTCGATTTTTCATCATTAAACCATCCTAAATTGTCAGCAATTAGATGGAGACTGTTGCATGTTTCGCAGCGGATAAGCACAACTCCTTCGTTGTAAGCTTTCTTTGTGAAGGATCTAGTTGAACGTGTCTCGCATACAGTGCAAGTAAAGACCATAACATACTAGCCGTCTTCTTATCTTCTTGCCTTAACTCCCTTGATTTCATCTCCAAGGGAATAAGAAATGGTAGTATCTGTGTAGATTGCATTGACAGATTTGCCAGATTTGAGAGCGAAATTCTTTTCTTTTTATTCTTATTTTGATAACTCAGATAAATCAATTCCAGTATTATGTTCATGATGGTGGTGTTGATGATCATGACTATGATCATGTCCACAACAACTGTGGTCGTGATCGTGGTGATGATGATGACCTGCTTCATTGTTATGATGGTGATGGCTGTGATCAGCTTCATGATTATGATGATGATGGTCATGTGCAGCATCATGATTATGGTGTCCACCACAACATCCTTGTTCTTCATGATCTTTCTATCCACAAGCTGCTTTTTCTTCAGAACTGCAAGAAGAACTTTCTTAAGAGCTACATGTTCCTTGCTGTTTGCCTCCACAACAACCTCCAGCACTCTTGGAAGAAGAAGAATTTAAAAGTTCTTTGAGCTTCAAAATATCAGGATCTTCCTATTTAGATGATGGATTCGTGTGACTGCATCCACCAGAATGACTGTGATCATGATTATGAGATCCGCAATCTCCTTTCCCTTGACATACTTTGCTTGCATCACTCTTACATCTTTTTTCAGTGCAAAATCTCATCTAGGTTTTACTAAAGAGAGACGAAGCATTGTTAAAACATGATAATTATGTCCCAAAGAGTCTCATAAACGAAGGATTAATCCCTTGTTGAGCCCATAGGCGAGATCTAAGTACCACTTAGCAGAATGACTTCATTTTTTGATACTAATTTGTTTATTTGAAAGGATAAATTTATTAGTATTTTATCTGTCTAAAACCCAACTTTCTTTCTATTGCAATTTGATGAAATCCACTAATCTAATCAAGTTCTTAAGAATATTCTTTTTTTCAATCATTCTTAAAAAGTAATGCTCTATTGTAAGATAAAGTTGAATTAATTCAAATAATCATCCTTTTCAGCACAATTCTCAATTGAAAAATAGCTTGCAAAATATCTTAGATTAATCAACTTATATATCAAAAAATGCACGAATTCGTTCATGATATGCCATAGAATTCTTCAAGAAACAAAATAAATCCTTGTGTTTTAAAAATTGTTGTTATAAAATGATCTTCATGTCCTTTAGTTGAATTGCATTGTAATATTTCTTAAAGGATAGCATCAACATCAAGAATATGCCGTTCTACTAGTAATCCTTATTTATTTTTAGGCTTAACAGGGAGACAAGAGACAATACGATTAATGAAAATATCCTTGAAGCTCTAAAGAATCTCAATTCCTAAGTTTCTCATATCTATGTCTTCTACGTCTGGAGTATTCTCAGCAAACATACGTTGCATGAAATTTTAAAACTATTTTTCGGTTCGATTTAGAATCTCAGTCAAGTAATCCGAGTCATCCTATTGAGTATTTATTAGACAATATGTTACAACAACAAAAATCAACAAATATTTTCCCTTATCTTCTCTCATAATTTGTATTACCATTGATAGTCTTTCAGCCATATGAAACGACATATCATCAAGATAAATAATATTATGGCTGGAATATGTTTCTTCAAAATTGTGTCTTTACAATGAATCTTTGTTCTATGTGAGAAAAAATCATAAAAAAATGTTAAGAAAGGGGAAAAGAAAATGCAGTAAGTAGTACATCATTGATCCCAACAATGATTGGACTTGGAGAATCAAGAAGGTCAGTGAAAGATGTTGGCAATGTGAAGATTATTGGATGTGGCCACTTCAATGGTTGTAGCATTGCATGGAAAAGGAGACTAAGAATGAAAAAAATAATTAAAACAAACAAAAAATCATGTATTAACTCAAAACTAATGTTTCTTTTTTGCTGGAATTATCCTTACATGTATTGTGAGAGTATTGTTTTTGATTCAGAAACAAAAATAGTTGAATGTTCAAGGAGTAATTCAGCGTAAATCGCTATTATGTCAGAAGATTTCTGGAATCTACTAAAACACGATGCGATCCCCCAATAAGTCTCCATGTAGCAACTTTTTGCCAAATCTTCGATTTCAAGATTTACTTGTTTTACTTCATTAGGTAATTGCTGAGATATGAAGCTACAACCAGGAAGAGGAACTTTAGAAGAAGCTAAATTTGTCAATTTTGTTTCCAGTAAATTTTCTATTTTCTATGAAAAGTTAATTTATTAATTTGTGAAAATAATAAAAATTATTGAATTTTTAATTTTTTTTACCTAAAAGAAGAATAAATCAATTTGCGAGGGGTCATCATATGTGTAGTAATTGTTCATTTTTTCAAATTTAAAAAGGTTCGTGATGCTTTCAAGAACTTTTATGAAATACTAAACGTGAGGTAGTTTAGTTACAATACAATAGACCATCTAGAAATCGAAGAAATACTCAATTTGTTTCTTCTTCTTTTTATCTTTCTCATTTGATCCTGCTTGTTTCTTCTTCTCTAGCACGAAATTCCGTTGACAAACGCATATGCAATACAACAGATGATTAGGATTCAACTCATCGACGATATCCTTTTGTTTCTTGCTCAAATTATCCTCACTGTTGTTCTTTTTTTCATAAGATTTTTAAGTCTTCACTACAAACACGAACCCATCTTAACCAATATCACTTAGTTTCTCAAGGGAAATTATCCTGTATTTTTTTTATGTTAATGGTCAGAAAAATATTAACTTTTCGATAAAAAAATATTTTACTTTATCAACTCATTCATTGAATCTGATTAGACTTTTTTTTTTGCTTCAACGCCACGAGGAAATGACAGTCTCATTAAATCTTCCTCAATTTTGTTTCCATCAATTAATTTGTTAGGGAACAGAGAATATATCGTCTCTGGCTTCAAACTTAAAGGAACAATAACATGAGTTGTTTTATGAAATATTTCCTACTTTATTAAATCTTACATTTATTCACTTTAAGAATGAAAAGTAGCGCTATCTTGCAGCTACCTTTGATCAGCAGAGAAAATATAAAAATTCTCAATAAGACTATTTTCAGAGATGAACTAAATTTCAGCTTTTTTCATCTATTAAGGCTGCTGCTTCGGCTTGGTAGGATTGACTTAGAAATTTGTTTGAAATTTCTATTCCGGTCTGTCAGAATACTTATTCTCTAGTTAAAAATATGAACAACAACTTATTTTCAGTAAAAAATTGAATCCTCTAACCTGGCTCAGAAGGGAGGTAATGCTAATCCACTCCAAAGGAATCTGGAATTGGCTGATATTGAAGAACGTACTATTCTGAAAGTGAATTATGTGATGCTTTTTGGAATGTTAAATTGTTGTTTAAAATCACAGGTTTAACTTCAAACATGCTTATTTTTTTATTATCTTATTAATCGCTGCATTTCTCAATGATTCTATTCTTTTATTCAATTTCCTCCAGCTGAATAGGACTCACTGGAGTAAGTTTTCTCTGTATTGGTTTCGCAGGCGCAATTTAGAATATTTTTCGTTATTTTTTCTCATATGAACTACCTATTCCAAAAATTCTAGATTATTACTCACTTTCTTCTCCAATTTACTCAGACAATCGAAAAGGACTAGATTTCACTTCATTTTCAGATTTTTATTTATGTTGCAGCCACATTTATTAATAACCACCTTATGAAGATTATTGTGATACTAAATTATTACCTTAACTCTAGGAATTAGTTGTATCCGCAGTAGTATTTGAGTTAAAAGAGTTAAATCTATTATTTACAGCATTGAATTCTGGAACTTATCCGATTTATTAGTTTGAACTTTAAAATTTAGCTCCTGAATTGCTGTATGATCTTTCATAGCTTGGTAAATTGTTAATAATTTACTTTTATTCTTTTCGTTGATGCTACTATTATCCTTGCGAGTTATTCTCACTTTACCTATTAGATGTGCTTCTAATCTACAAAGTATTTATTAAGGTTTTTTAATCATTCTAAATTTATTCTTATTCTTCTTCGTCATCGACAAACTCTAGAATAACACCACTGCCACTGGAAACAGGTGAAACAGCTACAAAAGAATCGTTTCTTTAACTTGTAATCGCCATTTTAGGCGAAAAAGGACTATTTTCTGCATATTTATTTTCTTTCTTTTTTTAGTCAGAGTTCAAGCTAGGTCGAACATCATATTATTATTAGGATTATTCTATTCGTTTAGACTGCTATTATTGCTACAGTTTATTTGCTTTATTATTGTTATTTCCTAAAATAAATGGATTTCTCGATGCAAATGTACAGCCAGATGCTTATAATTACTATGTATTGAAGACTCCTATTTCTTATTCTTCTTCAACATTCTCAAATGATGTCAATTACTGTTTCACTTAGTTATTAGATTACTTAGAGTTAAGACTAGATCTATTGCTATTGTTGTTGCTACCTGGGACATATGTTAGACGCGGTTATGGTTGTTAAGGCTATTCTTGTTGAAGCCTAATTTAAGCCATTTAATATTATAAAATATCTTTTTCATCTTTATTCTTCTTTTCTTGCAATAACAACTGCTGCTCTAACCCTGCTATTCTCTTAAACGCGAAGTCTTTTTCTTATGATAATCTTGAATTTTCAATAATAAGCTGTCTGTTAACTTCTTAGGATCGTAAGTACCTATTTTCAGTAAGTCTCAACTGTTCCTCTAGTTCTTGGTATCTTGCATTGGTTAGAATTTCATTGGAGCGCATATTTTAATAAAATAACTTACCAGTCAATAAATTGCCTTAATATTTTGAAAAAGTCGAATTGTATGTATTATCAGTTGATGCATTATTTTTCCCCAGATTATTTCTTCATCAGCTGAGATTAATTGCCAAGTAATTTATTGTAATCTAAAACGACTTTGACTTTCAAAAAATATGAAATTTGATGATAAAATGCGCTAGAAATTACTTGAGAAAACGTAAATAATAATTGAGTTAATTGTTTATAATATTGTCAACTTTTATTGAATTAAGCTGGACTCTTTATTGGTTGAAAATTAGCTAGTGAGAGCTCTTAATCAGCAATTAATATGGCAAGAATATGTATGCTAATAGAAACCCATAAAGAAATAAATCTAGAGATCAGAGCGGATAAAATTAAATTCATTCTCATTATTTCAACAAACAAAAAAACACTTTATATTTATAGTAACACAACTATTAGGATGATAAACAACATGCAACAGCGAGATCCTTGTGATCTATGAAAACAACCTATACGTCGATAATCTGATTCGTTATTTTTTCGTAGAAATGTTGTGATTTTTTCTTAAAAAAAAATATGATAACTTTAACATACTTCATTGATGAAGGAAATCATATGATAATAAGCTAAAATTGCTAAATAATAAAAGATATCTTTATGATTTTTTTTTTATTTTAAGTATGACACTGCTTTAGAGCTTTTAGGAGAAGAAATCACACCTATTATTAAATAATATTTATTAAAAGAAATAAACGCAAATCTTAAGGATATCTATTAATTCCCTGTATTTAACACAGAAATCTAGAAATGAAAAGAATTGTAAAGCTAGCGAATGCCTAAAAATTTGCTTTTTCATCTTCAGATAAGCCGCTTGCTAAGACTACCCTTTGTGAGTATCACAGATAAAAACTTGGAGCCAAGATGGTTGAATTCGCAGGTAAAAAGAATTGGCTCTAGAGATTTATTTTATTCTAAAGTGAGTAACATAATGAAATTTCTACTTAATTAGGATATGAAATGCCTGTGTAGTACAAGGAAGGTGTACTGAAGGAGCATCTATTCACTCGTGAAAGTGCTTCTCTTTTTGATGTGTCACACATGGGATAAGTTAAGTAACAAAATGCTTAATTAAATGAAATACTTTTGTAACATTTTTAACATTTCGATTTGTAGGATTCGAGGCAAAGATGCAATTGATTTTATCGAGAAACTTGTTGTTGGTGATGTTAGAGGTAATAGGATTTGTAAATTAGGTGAAAACTATCATAGCGTTTGTTGTTTTCTTCTTCTTCAAAAAGGCAAGAAAGTTCTTGAAGGATTCTTAAGCTTAATTCTGAACAAATAAGCTGGCATCATTGATGATACTATTATCACAAAACTCGAGGATCACGTGTAAAGAATTATTATTAATTGTTTACTTTTTGGTAATTGTACAATAATTCAATTTATTTTAATGCAGTCACATGGTTGTCAATGGAGCAAATAAGTACATTGATTTGGAGCATATGAAGTAAGTCAAGGAAGAGTATTTCCCTAAGGCTGATATTTCCATTGAATACCTCGATACTCGTTAGCTTTTAGCAATTCAAGGTAAAATTTTTAGCATGAAAAATAAAGAAATTTGAAACTTATTTCTATTATTAGGACCGAAGGCTGCATAAGTGTTGCAATCACTGACTGACTTCGATTTATCGACAGTGTTGTTCATGCAATACAGAGATATTACTTTGAAGAACGGAATGAAAGTGAATATTTCTCGTAGTGGATACACTGGTGAAGATGGTTTTGAAATTAGTGTCAGCGAAAATGAAACAGTGCAACTTGCAGATTTGCTGTTTGCCAACCCTTTGATGAAACCAGCAGGGCTAGGTGCAAGAGATTCTCTAAGAATAGAAGCAGGTCTTTGCTTGCATGGCTAAGATATGAGTGACACTGTGTCACCCGCTGAAGCTACTCTTCTGTGGACTGTCAGGAAAACAGTAAATTATTAATTACAAGTTATTGATTTTTAGCGTATTTTAAAGCATGAATTCCTTGAATTTAATAACAAAAATAGAAAGACAATCCATTCCCTGAAAAACACAAATTCGTTGGAAGTGAAGTCCTAGCAAAGCAAAGAAAGGTAAATATTTCAAAAGGAGTTATCCCTCATGATTGATTAGTTCAAAGAGATAATTGAAAATTACTATTTGTTTAGGAAGGAGTTACCAGAAAGAGAGTTGGTTTTACAGTGAAAAACAATGGAATTTTGAGACTCGGAAGCGATGTTATCAATGATTCTGGAGAGAAAATCGGACATGTTTGTTCTGGAACATACTCACCAATCTTGAAGAAAGGTGTTGGCATGATCTTCGTTCCACCCGCTGTTTCTGCTGTAACTCTATTTTTCTCTAAAGATTTGACATAAATATTGACATTTTTTTATTATTTTCAGATCGGTTAGCAATTAAAAGTTCTTTCTAAAGGTAAAGAGTTCCCAATCGAAGTAACTAAAATGCCTTTTGTTGAATCTAAATACTACAGAGGTTGAATAACGAATAAATACGAAGAGTTTTCTTCTAGTTTCAAGAGAATATTTGTTGCTAAATGAAAAAATTGTACTTTATTGTAGTTTTTAAAACAATAAACATATTCCTTTTTCTAACAAAAAGTTAAATAAAAAATTGTTAAGATTATGGAATTTGCTTGCACATATGAAATCCATTCATCTATGCATGTTATTTCCAATTTATGAAATGAAAATTTAATATTCAAAATATTAGCTACAAAACAGAGAAAGCAACGCGATGAAATTATTTCTAAAATTTATTCAATATTTTCACTTAATAGTAACCTAAGATTTATCATATCTCGCCAGTTTGAAATCTTAAGAGAAAGGCTTGAGTTTTTCTCAATGAAACTTTGAAACTTCTCAGCTTTCCATTTTTTCATAGAAAAGAATATACGCCCTTGCTTAGAAAACATCTGATTTGTCAATGTATCTTATTTCTAAATGTAAAACGTGAAATTCAATATTTTCGCTTCAAATAACCTAAAATCATATTTACCTCTATCTGAAGTGAGATACCATAAAGATTTGGTATATTATTTTTGATTAATTTCTTCTGAATAGAAAGGAGAATATTTCTTCTACCAAATCCTTCTGAGAGTCACATAATGACCTTTTTATAAGAGAGATATTTTAGTCACATTTCATATTTCAATAAATTATCTCTTTATTTTACCAAAATTATCCATGCCAAGATGAGAAATGAGTGATGAAAGCTAGAAAGAATGACTATTTTCTTATTTTTTCAATCCTAGAAGCTAATCGAGCTTAAGATCTTCTTCGAATTCAATGAATTTGCCTACTTTCACAGGATCTCCAGTGCGAGGGTTGATCACAAGTCGTTTGAGGTGCAGTATTAAAATTTACTGAATTTTTTAAGAAATTATTTTTAAAATTTTACAAAAAGGAATTAAAAATCCAGCTAATCAATAATCATATGGATTACAGGTGTCTTAGTGATTGTTTAAACCTTCTTTATGCGGCGTTTTTGAATCTGAAATGATCCTGAAATCATATTCTTTATGTCTCCAGATTTAAGACTCGCAATCTAAACTTCGATAAACTTCTAGACTTCAACTTTTAAGTCGTCTGTTTCAATCATCGACTTCGAGCCCATTAGTTAAATATAATCTATTTAGTCCTTTAAACACTAAATTCCTTCCTGAATATCTAACAAAAATAAATAAAATGAAATATTATCTCATTTAAATGTTTGCATATCTATTTGTACTTACTAGGATCATTGTTTTTAGCGAATAGAGCTTATAATTTGATGACCTTGTATTCTCGCTCTGAGATGAAAGCAGCAATCGAGCAATGCAGACATTGTACATCTTATATATTTTGTCAATTACAACAAAATATTTTGGAGAATTTGAGTTAATAAATCAGTGTAAAGTATACCATCGATGAATTCATCTAGAAAATAATTCTTCAAAGTGTCTTTGAGTGAGTTAACCGATCGATCAAGGATGTCCAAAGATAAATCATAAAAAGCTTCAATCCGATTGTTAAACTAAAGGTGATAAGTACAAAACAATAACAATATATTTATGCCAAAGTGAAGAAAACCAGCTTTGTGTCAAATTAGTTTTAGTGCTTATTTACTTTTTTGTCACATGCAGTACACTGGAGGTATGTATTCAGATACCCAAGAAGAGAGTTACTAAGTGCAAGTTCTTTCTTGGAAATATTAACTAGATCACTTTTATGGTAATTTCCTTTTTTTAGAGTATCATCAAAGCAATTTATGATGAGTTTAAGAACTTCATGAGAATCCTGCAAGAAATTCAAAATGAAAAATTTGTGGATTTGTTGTAAAATGTGAATCAATTTCTATTTAATCACCTGCTATTCTCGAAATGACAGATAATCATTGGAATCTTCTAAGAGACTGATTAGATCCGAAGGCTAGTAGGAGAATTCATCATTCCCAACAGAATCATCGTTTAACACTTTTTCAAAGAATTGATATCAAAAAGAAGCATTTCTAAAAGAAAAAGAAAATCATTTTTATTTTACCATGAAGAATGCTTAAGAGTTCTTTGCAAACGAGACTAGAATACTCATTAATCCCAAGTTAAGCTTCCTTGTGCTTTCTCACTTGCTATGCTTTCTCAGTGGTATTACTTTTCTTTCCCGATTGCATAACTTTTAACTTAAGTTCTTTGAAATCATCATAGCGACAAAGTTCTTCGAGATTTCGAATAAATTTTGGCATACTCGCTAATGCCTAATAATAACAAAAACCAAAAATATCTGTTAAAATCTCGTCTGCTGTAATGCATTTCTACTTCTTCTTTACTTGCAGCACTGAATTCACGAAGCAAGTGTTGCCGAAATTTACAAGTCCAGGAGGTTTTTTATTTATAGCAATCAATCCAAGCTATTGCTCTCGGGGTGTTTTTTCTTGTGCTTTCACTTTCCTCTTCACAAAGATGCCTGAGAGAACTAGAGGAATAAAATGATTTTGGAGTCAAACAATGCATATCTATTAAGGAAATTTCCATAAAGAGAAGATTTCTAACGTAAGTTTTTTTTGTTGGAAAATTTCAACTTTAAACGAATTGATTATGTCACAAAATAATGAAGCCTTACCAAGTGTAGCGAATCCTGCTAAAGAAAGACCAATTGTAGTTTTGTTAAGTTTCTTTGGTAAGAGCTTCTCGACATCTAGATTGCTGCTATTCAAATAGTTCATGCTTCTTTTTTGTTTTTTTTTAATATCCAAAAACTCTTTGTTAACAAATTAAGTCCTTCTGTAAGCAATTATAATAACAAAGATATCTTTTCTCTTTATGTGTGCCCCCTCTCCTCTCTTTCCTTTAATGGTTTTATTCCTTTCAATAGGAGAAAGCTCGCATAAAAAACCAAAGGCATCCCTTAACTAATTAATAAAATTCCTTTAAATTGTTATTATTTCTAAGAATTCCACACTGAAATTAAGAAAAAATGATAAATCGAGTGTCAGAAATTATGTATAAACACATCATGCAGAGGGATCAATTATATGGTCCTTAAATAAGTCGATTGTTAAGGCTATCTAATCTCAAACAGAGATGGTCTTCTTGATGTATTCGAAAGAAGAAAGGTTGGATTCACCGTTGGAAGTGTTCACATTTCCAATGTTGGTCTGGAAAATCAAAAAGAAAAAGAAAATGGTTATTTATCAATGAAATTCAAGGAATAAATATTAAAAAACTTAATGAAGAATATGAATTCTACGTGTCTGGCGAGATTGGCATGACCGAACTTGCCGATGGTGATAAAGTGATAGCCGTTATCACCAACTTTGTTCATGATGTTTTTGAAAACAACAACATCGTTAGTGTGGATATCATTCTTATCTCTTAAGGAGAAATCAAAAGCGACGTTGCCACTGTCATCACCGACTCTTCCAACGAGGAATGTCACAGGCTTGCCAGCGAGATCACGGGAAACCTCCTTGAGTTCAAACACCTAGAGAGAGAGAGAAAATAAATTAATTCAAAAAAAAATGAAATATTTTTTAAATATATCTTTTGAAAAATTATTGTTACCTTTCCGACAATGTTCTGACCATTGGTGCCTGGTCTCAAAGTCTTAATCTTGCTGTACTCAAGAGGAGCTCTCTTTCGTTCACTGTTGTCGTGATTGTCCTAATCTCTTCTAGGTCTGATTTGATTTCCTTGAGTATTTTCAGTCTAATTTCTAGGTTTATAGGTAACCTCTCCTTAGCCTCCTTGTTGTCTTTGTCTTCCGTGGTTATTTTGAACATTGCTGTCATTTCTGTTTTCATTATTGTGTTATCTTCTCTAGCCATCTCCATTGGTTCTATTTGATTATCTTGAGTTAGCGTTGTTGTTATTATTATTGCTATTCTCACGTCTCTTGTGTTAATATCCTTCCTGGTTAGATTCACTTCTATTATTCTATCTTCTAGAAGAGCCAGAGTTAGATTGGAGGTTATTTCCATGAGACTATTGGTTGTTATTATTAGTTCCTTTTATTTTAACAAAATCACTTAGAATTGAAAAATAAACAGAATAAAGATATTATTTACTGTTGTTGTTGTTGTTGTGTTGTTGTTTGGGTGCAAGAGGAACAACGTTAGTATTAACTGATTTGAGTTAATTTGAAGAACTAATAGTGTACTTGCCAAGATGCAGGACAACAACGTGTTTACCAGAAACGACTCTGTTGATCACACGCTCTAATTCCACAGTATCACCGACTTTGAAAATGGAATCGCCTTGCTTGATGATATCAAAATCAACTGCTCCAGTTTCATCAGCCATCTAGCCTACCAAGTGTTGGAGATTCTAACCCCTAGCTGTGGTTCTTGTTTCTTCAGTAACACTCAAGATCTAAAACAAACAAGATGTTAGGGTATACAAGTTTAATCTGAGACAGAATTGATTTTTTTTACTTTGCCGATGGTAGATTGTTTGTTGTTACCAATAGTAAGTTAGTTAATCTTGACAACTCCTTCAGATTAAACGATTCTAGCTCCTTCTGGCTCTGTTTAAAAGTAAATTATTTTAATATTTTTGCTTTGTGGCACAATTTAAATGTGGTTTCTTACTTTCGGGGCGAGTTGGAAGCTCTTTTGCTGAGAGATTGTTAGCTGTGTTCACCTTATCGATGGTCTACAAAAGGAAATAAATGAAAATGATATTTTAAAATGTCAAAAATTCATTTTCATTGATGTATAATAAAATAGTTCTTACAACATCATTGAGAACAGTATATGCTCCATAACGTTTGACTTCAATGAAATGCTTGCCATCTTTTCCTTTGTTCATGGCTCTTTCGATTTTGACTACATCGTTAACATTGAAAACTACATCGTTTTTCTTGGAGAAATCGAAATCGACTACACCAGTGCTGTCACCAACCTATCCCTTCAAGAATATTTGATTCTTGTATTCTTTGTTTTCGACAACGCTCAAAGAGAGGATCTGAAGAGGGTGAAAACAAAAAAAAACAGGATTAATAAATAAGTCACATGCCTTTTTAAGTGATACCTTGCCAATGAAAGACTGGTTATTATTCCAAGGTTCCAATTTATCGATAGTGACAAGCTGTTGAGTTGGGAGAGGATTAGTTCTAACTCTAGGTTATTTATTGACATGTGTTTGCTCTTATTTCCTTGGGGCAGGTGCTCTTTTCTAAGTTCTTGGTTCTCTTTTTGCAACTGGCTCGTCAGATTTTTCTTTGATTTTAAGTACTTCTGAGAGTTTTTCCTATTATTCTAGTGAATAGACATCAGCTGAGAGATTCAGAGATCCTAAGGTTGGGATATTATTTTTGACAGGAGTAATGTTGCTTCTGTAGTTGAATTTCAGAATGAGTTTGTTCGCTTCAGTGAAGTGAAGAACAACGTCGCTGCAGAGATATGTTTGATTTTCAGTCAAGGAGTTCAACACGTCTTTGGTGATATCTTTTTTGACGAAAGTAAAGAGGTTGAAAATTGATTATTTTTTTAGATTAAGAGAAACAAAAAAGAAATAAAAACAAATTTTTTAGCTCCCAGATATGGTTTTGTGATATTTTTGAAAAATGTCTGTTTGTTACGTTTTTTGTTGAGCTCAATCTCGACGTCTACTCTTCCGGTTGAGTCAGCCAGCACAGCTAGGACTTTGTCTTCTCCTGAAGAGATGTTGAGGAGCTGTATAAATTGCATAAAGGGAAACTTTACAGAAAGAAAAAAGATGGGCATTTTTTGATTTTACCTAAGCAAAGAAAGATTGTCCAATTCTATTCTCCAAAAGGGCTTTGATGCTGAGGAGAGGTCTAATTGAAGTTGGGTCAATAAGTTGAGAGCTAAGGCTGTCAGTTCCGACTGAAGATATCTAATTGTTTGAATGAGATCATTTTAGATTAGTCAATTTGTTTAAAAAAGTAAAAAAAGAATAATCATACTTTTGTTTCAGATGGTTTAGCTGCTTCAACAACGAGAGTTAGTCTCAAGTCTTCAATTTTGAGAGAACCAGTAATGTCGTATGTCTACTCGTTTGCAAGGACAACATCGTCTAATGAATCAAATAAAAGTTTTTAGGCAACTAATAATTATTAATTTCCTTTTAAAAATTCATTTATTTACCATTCGCAATAAAGTTAATGGTGGCTGTGCTGTCACCAAGTTATCCTCTCTTATTAGCGATTCCAACAACCTGATTATTTTGTTTAAAACATCAGAATACATAAACTTATTCCTAAAATAATTTTCCAAACCTTAAGCTTGATCTCAAATGATCTATTATTGTGACGATTGATTTGACGTTTTCTGTTGACTTCAAGTACTTTGAGTGTCTCGTAGGAGGTGTCTTAGAGTAATACAACCAAACCAATTTAAGTAAAAAAGCTATCTAACATAAACAATATACGTTTAGGTTCTCTAGGGAGGGGGGTGCTGTCAGACATGATGTGCTAAGCGAAAAAAGATTTCGGGGGGTGTGGGTAGGGGAGGGTAGGGATGCGGATCTTATGAAAGATATCTATTATTGATTTAATATTTTTATGTTTTTCCCCATGTGTTTTTTTAATTTTTAGGCTCAAGGTACTATACTTTCGCTCTATGTACTATTGGTTCAGTTTATATTTTCCCCGATTCTTTTAAATAATCTTTTTTCATCTTTTTTTTAAATATCAATCAGGGTAATTTTGTTTTTCAAGATTTTTATTTAAAAAGGTTAATTCTTTTAATCTTTGTTTTTTGACAAGTGATAAGGATAATTTATGGTCTAGATAGGTTTTTATTTAAAATAACACAAAACAAATTTAAAGAAAGAATAAGATATTTTATACAATCTTCTTAAATATTTTATGTATTTTGCTAGCTTTTCATTATGGCTTAGAGAGAACGTATTCGATAGCAGATTTGTTGGCTTCTTCAGAAGTGTTAGCGTTGATATTCTATTAGGATAACAAAAAGATAATGTTAATTTTAAAGAATTATATCCTCATATTTTGAGGAAATTTTATTAAAAAAGTAGTTACGCTAACAACAGTGTAGTAGCCTTATTTGCCGATGGTGAGGTAGTGATAGCCATTGTCATTAACCTTGTTGAGGATGTTCATGAATTGGACGACATCGTTCTTGTTGATACTTCTGGAGCCACGCATTTTGAAGTCAAAGTTGATGCTGCCAGTTTCGTCAGCAAGTCTACCTTTGAAGAAAGTTTATTCATGCTCTCCAATGGTCTTTTTGTAGACATTGAGCTCGAAGACCTAGGAAATTCAATTATTTATTAGAATTGAATTGAAATTTGCTTGATTTAAAAGTGAAATATATTGAAGAATCTATCTTACTTGACCAATCACAACCTATCCAATGGAGCCAGGCTAGAGTTGGCTAATGTGACTAGGCTTAGGAGGGAGAGCAACAGGGAGTCTATTATTGTTATTCTACTGTTGTGATTAAGGTTGTCTCTAGTTGGTTGATCTGTTGTTCTATTATCTGCCATTGCTATTGTTGTTTCTATTGTTATTGTTGTTGTTATTGTTATTGTAGTTAGCATTTCCCTTTGAAGAGTTTTATCCAACCGGCTTAGATCTAGGAGCAGAATTATTATTACCTCTGTTGTTATTTTCTCTATTTTCATGATTGTTATTGTGTCTAGGTTTGTTGTGTCTTGGTACTTCACCTTGTTATAAAAAATTAAAGTGGCTAGGAGTTCAAAAAACTGCTTTTTATTATGTGTACCTTCAAGGAGACGAGGAATCAAAGCATCAGACAAGTTAACAGAACTGTTCACGTTGATATCAGAATGCTAAATGGCAAAAGCAAAAAACAAAAAGTTAGAATCTCCAAATGCTAGCAGAAATAAGCAAAAACAATAGCAATACAGAAGAGAGAATGGTGTAAGTGCCGTATCTCTTGACTTCGACGTAATGGTGTCCTTAGTTGGATACTTTATTCATGGCCTTCTCAAATTGAACAATATTGCCGACAACAAATTAAACGCCGTCTTTCTCAGCAAGATCGAAGCGAATCAAACCAGTCTCATCACCTACGACTCCCTTTAAGAATTTTCTGGGCTAATCATTTTTGTTAACTCCCTTAGTGATGACATCAAGCTCGACAATCTAAAAAGGGAATAAAAATATGAGTATTCTGCGTGTTAGAAACATTTTAAATCATTTTGATACCTTTCCAATAAAGCTAGAATTGTTGTTTCTTGGCACGAGCTCATTAATCTTCACAGGAGCTGTAGCTTCAATGACAATTGGAGCTCTCTTCTAGGAATGAGAGTTGTCTAGGGAGTTTACAAAAAAATAGGGATAAGCCAAATGAAACACAAGAAATGATAACATAAGAAGATAAGAATATTTAGAAACCTTAGTTATCAGATCCAGGGGTGATTTAGTTGGAAGCCATCTTGATTTACTTTATCTATTGTGTTTGTCTCTATTTCTTGAGTATGTTTGTTTTGTTTTTGTGAATTATTTATTTCGCACAAATTCTTAATTTGCAATAAATCCCCCCTCAATTTAATTCAACTATTTCCTTAATTTTGAATCCTCAAGGTAAAAATAATGGGAAAACAACCCCCCCCCCCCCAAAGAAAGATATCCAAAATATCCTATTCTTCTCTCTTTCTCTTTTCCCCACGCGCTCCCATTTCCACCACAAGGTATTCTCCTCAATTATCTATTTCCTCCACTGTTTTATTTTTTGAACTAATTTGATTACTTGCAGCATTTGCATTGTTTTTGAAAATAAAATCAAACAAGACTTCTTATTTTTTTTCATTTTTTTCTTCGCTTTCCTCTCATTTACCTATTTTTTGTATCAATTCTTTAATTTCTTGGTTTCGTCAAAGAACTTTTGAATATTTTTTTTTTGCTCAAAAATCAAGATAAAAATAAATTCTAATTATTTTTTCTTAATAATTCCTTGAATACTCATGCATTTCTACTTTTCTCATATTTTTAAGATAAAAACACATATTTACCAAGCCCTTTAAACAGGTAAGCTAGTTGAAAAATAAAAGATTCCTTTTTTTAGGTTGGGTTGATCTTCAAATGGAATTAACAACTTCAAAGTTTTGACCATTCTCTTATGTTTTTGTCATGCTCCACTCAGTTCTTAAGAGAGCATCTCATCAGAACTTTGATCGTTATTATGTAATCTTGTCATGGTGTTTGTTTTTGCGATAGTTTATGCATTTCCAAATGTGTTAGTATACTTTCCATTTTGTTGTCCTGCTGTTTGTTATTGCATTTGTTGATATTAAGCTGCATATTATTACTATTGCTATGAAGCAGTGTAGTAATTTGGTACTGGTTAGCCTCCGTAACTGCTAATACCATTTATCCCACTTGGTACGCTCGTTCCATATTGCATTTGAGCAGAAGCTAATCCAGGTTATTATCTTGAATTTCCTGCTGATCCATTCTGTATTTATCCTTAATATATTGCTGGCATTCCATTTCCAAATGTTTAGTAAGGTGTCTGCTGTCCTGCATAGGTTTAAGTTGAAAATTAATGTGGGACAGCACAAGATTAAGAAGAAGAATCAGCTCCAAATCCAACAGGTCGACTCTGATATCCTCCCATCAACGCACTCTGCTGCTTCATTAGATTATCAATTATCATTAATTTACATCATTAATGTGTTTTTTAGTAAAAAAATATTACCATTTGTTGTTGAATCGGAAAGTTAGAAGTAAATTATGGCATCATCATTTAATTTTGGTAAGCACCCACTGTCCCAGATTATGGCACAAATTAATTGCTATACCCTTTCATTTACCCTAAATTAGGCTGTTGCTGGGCTTAACTCATTGCGCTTGGTGATACTCCATTTTGTCCAGCTAAAAATTGTTAACCTCCTCCTTGGGGTAATGATCCAATTCCTCCATTCGACAAACTAGAGGTTTAAGTGGTTTATTAAAAACTAGGCTAAGGTTGCACGCCGACAGTTTATGAATAAGGATATGCTGGAGGTTATTTCGCGTAGGCATTTACTGAAGGCGATGGAGTACTTGGTTACTGCAGTTGCTGCTCATAAGGAGCTGTTGTCTATTGCTAAAAAGGAGGAGGAGGATTTGTTGTTGTTTTTGTATTTTTTTGTTTTTTCAATTTGGAAGCTATTTTATCTTTGACATATGCTTCAAGTTCTCTAGCCTTTCTCACAGGAAGGGTATCAATGTCAAATTCAATAACCTCACTGTGTTGAGGGCTGTCTTGCACAATGCTCCATATTCCTGTTAAGTCTTCTGCTGGAAGCTCACGAATATTCAATCCAAGTTACTTTTTCTCACTTATCGACAAAGGTATTTCCATTTTATCAGCTTTTCCTGATTTTTTCTTCTTTTAAGCATCTTCTGTCTCCTTTAAATCTCTAAAACAACACATCATTAGGATATTAGCACAATTTCCCTTTGAAAAAAATAAAATAAGAATAACTCTGATTGTTATGGCTGAGGAGGTGATATTCCAAGCTTAGATACAACAAAATCAAGGACATCTCTAGCTATTTTAACAGGCAGTGTGTCTAAGTTGAGCTCCATTGATTCGTTCGTTGTTTAGCAATACCCTTAAATCATAGAACACAGCTATACCATGTCTTTATCTTCTAATTTGATGACATTTTAGTACACCCATTCTTATTAACTCTAGTTTAAAGGTATTTCTGGTTTTATAGCAGGTTCTGTTGTTTTAATTTTTTTCTTCAAAGGATCTTGCTTGTCTTTAACTGAAGAAGGTTATGCTGCTACTCCCTATTATGTTTTCTTTGATGCTTCAATTTCACTGATGATGCACAAAACAAAAACAAATAATTAATTAATAGTTTTTTGATAAAATTAAATAAAACAGCTTACTTTGAATTTGCTTTTGGTTGTTGTTAGGGTTTCGGTTTATCAAGCAGATATCCAAATAGTTTGCTCATTTCTTATGCTTTGATAAATATGTCACTACCAGGTAGGCTACATATCCGTGCATTCTGCCATATTTTATTAACATCTTCTGAGAAATCCGATTTTGAACGATAAACACCTTATGCCAATTTGGTTTCAACTTTTTACAAATCGAGAGTATCATTTTTCGCTTAGAATTAATCCTAACCATAACTTGATATAGGATTCATGAATGGAGCAGCATATTCACTTTTTTTCAATTAAGCAAGGATGTCTATGCACTGCTTTAACTCTTCTACACTGATTTTTTTAGCAGCTTCAACGGTTCCTGCTTATTGCTATTTTGAATTTTTTTATTTTTATTTTTCTTATGCCTTTTTCAATTTATTTCTTTTCAAATTACTATCTGATCTTGTGTCATTATCATCACTCTCGAACTAATTCACGTTAATACGCTATCTTGTTACAACCTTTGAACTACCTAATGCTAGATTTTATTCTGACTACACACAACAAAATATCAGTTCGAGATATTCAAAATTGAATTGAGCAAATCAGCAAAATTACCAATGGTCTAGCAATAGTTGATTATGGTTATGATCTTCTTGTTGGAAATGAAGTAAATTAAAGAGAATAGCCCTTTGGTAACTGCTGATTTATGAATTTTGACTGCTCTGATGTCAAAAACACTTCAAAGATCTTATCCTATTTTTTTAAGAACGCAGTTTGTAAAAATTACAATGAAAATCGCAAGAACCTTCAATGAGGGCTTGTGATAAAAGAAATGAATGTCGCTCACTTCGATCATGATGAGTTTTCGTTCTTATGGGGAGTAGTTGGTTTTTCACTCTATTACTGACCTGACCTTGAGAGAGGACTTGCCGAAAGGACTATCGTTTGTCTCTATGGGTGTTGATTTTCCTTTTTATTAATCCTCTGGGGATATCTATGCTAATTTCGCGCCTCCCTTGCAGAGTTGTAAAAATAACCATGATTTTTTTATTTGCCCTTAAATTCACTAATTTTTATCAGTGTTCTTTTTCTCTCTCTCTCTTTCTCCCTATTAACGCAGCCAGGTATAAAATATTTCATCTCACCTCCAACCACCTTTCCTCTAAAATTAGTTAAATTTATCATTTTCTTGTTAGTTTGTTCAATTATTTGAGAAATAACAAAATTATCAACTCAGAAAGGTTTAAAATGTTTGGTAAAATAAATAAATAAAGCTTTTATTTCTACCTTGCTGCTAAAACTAGTTTAAAATTTTATTTATTTTCATTTTTTCTTTTTCATTCAAAACACTAAAATCTAATAATCCTATTGAATAAAATATCAAAGTAGTCTATGAAGACAGACAACTCAAAAGATGATTTAACAATCTTGAGTCATAGAAATGCTCAGAACATGCAACTTTCATAGGTTGGGATCATATATTTGATGTTGATGTAAGCATCTTCTCCTCCGTATTTCTCTAATACTTCAAGAGTCTCTTGGATCAGATCGGAGAGATTCTCATTCTTTCTCTGTGAGTAGTCGATGTGATCACCGATGTTTACTTTTGGAAAAATTGTTAGTTTTTTAAATGAAAAAAAGATGTAAATATATTTTAAAAAAAGCGCTTACGTCGTTTGTTTTTAAACATGTTCATTACAGGAAGAATCTAGCCTGTTCAATAGTAACAAAAATGTTTATTAATTAACATATTTTTCCAAATTAAAACTAAAAATGATCTCACGATAGTATGGAACAAGTGCTTCTCCAATCATGTCACTGGAAGTAACTAGCTTTTGGATTTTCTTGAGAGTTGCGCACATGATTGCATGGCTCTTCGTGCTTAATGCCTCTAAAAAAAATGGATTTTGTTGTTATTTTAATTTATTTTTTATAATTTTCGATATTTACTCTTAATTGGAATGATGAGTTAAGGTAAGACAGCAAATATTTTAGCTCCTCCTCTTGCAAGAAGCTCTTCACATCCTTGATCAGCTAAGAACTATTTGAAAAAACAATAATCATCATGACAGCATGTCAAACGATTCCGATGAAAAGTTACTTTGTATGGCTCTTAGACTTCTCGTAATCCCTCGAAAAAGATAGGAAGATACAGATGGTAATCTAACAACTCCGGCTCAAGTTTCCATGTAATCTAAATTTTCAAGATAATTTTTGAAAATAACTCTTTAACTTTTGAGGAAGTTTCAAAAAATAAATACCTTTCTCACAGCACCGTGGAAACTGACTGCGATAGGAAGATCTCCTCTATCGTAGTATTTTTTGAATAAATTAACCTCACCAAGCTCTCTTTTAATCAATGAAACCACATTAAACTGATAAAAAAACACGAAAAAGGTATTCTGATGTCTTACGGTCCTTTTGATTCGAAGATTCCAGTTTTGTGCACCTTAGGGATCTGTTGCTATTTCTTTGGAGCAAGGGATGAGGTATCTGAATAAAATCAACAAAGTTAGATTGATTGTATTATCAATAAATCAGTTCTAATACTTCCTCCTGTTCCAGTGAACTTTGAAGAGATGTTGAGAAGGTGTGTAGCGTTATTAGGCTTTGAGTCTCTGACTGGGCTTTTGTTTTACATTTTTGTTGTTGTAATTATTCAGTTGCTGATGTTCTATTTGGCTGTTTTATTATTTGTTTCTTTAAGGCCTTTAATTTTATTATTCTTTTCTCTCATCTCTTCCCAGCATCATTCACTAACAGCAAATAGAATTCCTTTATGAAATTAATAGCATATTAAACATAAAAAACTTTAATGATTTCAAATTCTTTCTCCCACAAAAGAGCTTTTGTCTTAGAAAGTTTCATTCATTGCTGAGATATTGAAATGGAGCCTCATGTTAGAAAATAAAAAGAAGGCAAGATGAAAGAAACAATTTGATAAAGGAGTATTTGTATCAAAAATAGTTAAAAAGTTTGAAGAAGGAGAATAATGGCAATTCTTATGAACCATTACAAAAAAACAAAAGAGAAAAATATAATGAATAGAAATGAATTAGAAAAAATAAACTAGATACAGATTCTTCAGAAATAGATCACAAAATCAATTTAGAGATAATTATTTGTTTTTTACGAACTCCTTCAAAGCTTAATTATTCGCACTGAACTTCCAACATGGCGGACGTATTCTATATCATAGTCACTATCATCATTGCAGTACTGCTACTGTTCTCCAGCTTCTATCTTCTGGTCATATATTGTCATCGTAAAACAAATTTATATGTATGATTTGATGACAAGAGAACATCAACTTGGATTATGCGGATAATATACTTTGTGAACTACTTTCTTATTAGCTGAAGATCGTGGATGGGGGACATCTTTATTCTGCAAGATCTTAGTGGTAATTATCAAGCTAGTGTTAGCATTACTTTAACTCAATGTTATGAATGAAATAGATTATTGGAATGACGATAAGTTGGGCGTAAGTGCTGATATTGCCTCTCGATGTTGCAAACGCAAGGTATAATTATCATTTAAGCAAACAGATCAAATATATTTCTTAATAATATATTAATTTGTCTCAACAAAATATAGAGGATCAGGACAAGGTCTTGACATGGAAACGCTGTGGTTTATAATTTATATGATTGTAGCTGTTCTGGTGAGCATCTTGATCCCTTTCGCGCAATTTATGTATGAAACTGACGATGAGAAGTCCATCACATCTCGATTATTAACAGCATTATTCTATGAGGTTTGCCTGTTTATAGTGATTGGCATTGCGTTCTTCATATCATATGCATACTTGCGATATGCCTATATTCCTTTTACACTGGTAACTGGAACTACTTTCTCGAGTTCTACTGACTTAATAAATATAGACTCCATCCTCGGGTAAACTACTTCCAGCTAGACTTTATAAATATCTGTATCCTTCTTCGTCTATGTGATGTCCTTCACAAGTTTTGTTGGAAACTGGCTCTTCGTGCTCTTTGCTGGTGTTGGTCTATTTGCATTGCCAATAGATTTGATACTTGAATTCGTCAACCGTCCAGTTCTACGTAAAAGTTCAGAAGCTATGGAAATCAAAAATCTTCTCAAACGCAAGACTCAAGCTCTCATTGACCAAGGGAAAAAGACTAAATGTAACAATAAATAAATCTACTTTTTGTTGCTTTTTTAACACTTTTTTGTTCCTCGTAGAATAAGGAGATGATGTATCTGAATCAGGCAGCTATTTTTCAAGAAGATCTTAGCTTAAATCTTTTGGAAATGTCTTCAATGAATTTCGAGTTGGAGTGCTCACCCTCGAGAGAGATTATGAAATATTCAGACTTGAACTCAACATAGCTAACACTAACCCTGTGGTGTGGGTCTTAAAGCTGATAGGTGGGATTCTATTTTTCATAATATCCTTCATCTGGTGGCTTCACATGTACAAATCAAAGATATTTTTTTTTATCTTGGTAACTTCTATTTTAACTTGATTATTTTTGCTTTTTTTCAGAATCATATTTGTGCTAGCACCCGGATGGAGTGGTTTTCCATCAAGTCCCTTTTTAAACAAAGTTCTCACTGACTTAGAAGAATCTGGTGTGAACTTTTTAGGAACTGCAATATTTGCATTTTTATCGCTTTACTTGCTGTGGTGCGTGCAGAAAGGAAATATCAAATTTGGGTTAAGAATCCCGTTTTTTTTCACAATTCATCCAATGAAGCGAGATGAGACATGGATGAATAGCTTTCTGTTTAACGTAAATCTTGTGCTTATTTGCAGTGTTTCTGTCTGTCAATTTTGCACGAAAGCCTTCTCATAATACACACGTCTTACCACAATCGATTGTAACCTACATTAATATGTTTCTATGAGATATTTTTAACTTGCTTTTTTGTATCAAACAAGTGCTCTTCAACACGCAGATCAGGTATATGAAATTTTTTAGCTATTTTTATAAAGAAAATGTATTCGAGTACCTTCTCATTATCTGGTCAGCTCTTACTTGCTTTTATCTCATAGTTAAACGATCCGATAAACCAAAAGTAAAATAATAATTTTATAGTTTCTTTTCTCTCTTGAACTACTATTAACATAATCATCCTTTACCTTATTAAAAAGACTCTTAGGCAGATAGAGGAGCTCCAAGCAATAAAGATTAAGTGAAAGCTGCATATGTATAAATGCCAAATATTTATTCTCTATTAATCTAAGCCAATCTTCAGAAACTCAAAAATCATTGAATGTTTTAACTTTTCTTATTGTCCTATTCTTTAAATAATGTTCAAAATAAACAGTATCTCTCCCATCATGATCTCTTTCTTGTTTCGATTTAAAGTATTTTTTTCTTGGATTTAAAGTATTATCATCTATGCACACATTTTTCAAGAATATTTCAAAAACACACCCACACATATTGCATATATTGCTTTTGTAAAAAACTTGAGAGATCTTTAACAAACATAAACCAACTCCTCTGGGAGGGTTTTCAAGAATTATTTTTGCGTGAGAACTGGTTATCATAATAAAGCTTTCAGGATCTTGATAAAATTTGGTAAGTTTGCAAAAAATGACTGCAAGCATTTAGATCAGTTTCATTGTAAATTTTAAAGTTTGTTGTAAAATCGAAAATAACTAAAAAAGAAGCAAGAGTAGTTTAGTTGGTTCTATTGTTCAACTCCAGATAATTAATTATAGGTTAAAAGGATATTTACGGAGAATTTTAGAGAGACAGAGAGGGGGAGATGAGATATGTAATTGTAAATTAAAATTAATGATTTTTGAAGGTATTATTTTTAAGTAAAAAGCAGAAAGATTAATTAATTATTGAAAATTTATCAAGATAGTAATTATAATAATAATCTGTTGCTTTTTTCATCGAAAGTTATTTAAAACTTATCAAAAGATTGTGATTAATAAGGAGAACACATGAATTCAAGTAAAAGCAGCATATTGATGCAACTTCCCAAAAGGCCAATGACTGCCTTTCCAAAGGTAATCTAATCGGAATTTGCATATGCTTAAAGTAAATTTGAATGAAAAGGGCGACAGAGAGATGACAACTCTTTCAGTGAATTAGCAGGAATATCAGCAGCAAGTTTAAAAAAACAGTAGTCTGCCATTTCTGGAATTTATCGATCCAGCAGTTCTGAAACGGAAAAAGCAAGAAATTGCTAAGAAAAAATACGAGTAACTGCTGGAGAAAGTGCAGTTTTATGATGGAGAGAAGCATGAAGACGAAAAAAGATACAAGTATTCCAAGGAAACGTTGATGCCTTATTTGTTGTTCACAAAGTATCTTGCACGTAAACCTGACATGCCTGAAGATGAAGTCAAATAATCCAAAGCTAATCGGTTGAAAATATGGGTACCCGATACAATCGTCTTGAATGATGATAACCTACCTCCAATGTGGATCTACACTTCTTCGGAAGGGTTAGTTTATAGGACTGACTAATTCACATCTAAAAGTGTTGCTGCGAAATTATCGAATTATGCATCTCCTGATGAACTTGTTGCTGTCACGAAGAAGGTTAATTTAATGATATTTTGAAGAGGGATGAGAATGGAAGAGCATTTGAAATGAACATGAAAATAAAGATATTTAAAAGGTTATTTTTAAGTGATTTTTGTTTTTATAGGTTCAATTCAGAGACCAGATTAACCTTTGTGGAAACTCTGTGAAGCTTGTCAGCTCTAGAGACATGCTTACAACAGTTATTAACTCGATTTAAACCAGAGGTAATCAATCATAGACTATGAATTCATCATTTTTACCCCATTATTCCTATTCTTGTAAATCTAGAGCCAGTGGTGATTCAAAAGTTCATAAAATCAAACGGACCTAAGGCTTTCATATGCAGGACTGTTTGGAGAAAAGAAAAGAACCCTTTCAGCTGGGTGATCACTAACAAAGCAGATTTCTACTCAGAAGATAGATTACCTGAGCAGCAAAAATATATTACCAACCCTAATATCATGAATACCTGCACAATTGTCAACACCTGTAGAGGGAAATATGTTGAGGAAACAACTCCTTATATTAAGAATATATTGAAGTATCTACACTAGACGTTAGGTGTGTCATTCTCTGAGTTCATTTGTGATTTTATCAAAGATGAATCGGGAATTTGGTGGATGGTAAAAGAAAAAAACCAAAAACATATTACAACAATATTTTGTAAAATATGAACATTTCAAAATTAGGTAAATGTTAAAGGATTTGTGTTCGAAACGCCAATGCCTGAAGAAGTCAATACAAAGAAAATAACCAATCATGGAGATGACATGAAATAACATGAACATATTTAGGTGCAATCTGTAAGAGTTTATTGCTTGAATTGTCGTGGATTTACATGTAAATTTTTAACCAAAAAAACAGCAAAGCAAAAGCAAATATTAAAAAGTTAAAGTATGCAAGTATTGCGAGACAGTTTATCCTGAAAACGAACTCAATCGAAAAATGACTTTGAAGATGATAATCTAGACAGACAAGCATTTAATGGTATTTTTTAGATTTATTTAATTGAAGTTTCTGAATTTTTTTCTCAAAAAGCATCGAAGTAAGAATTTCACTTGGCTTTCTAGATCGGACATCAAGCAGATTGACACTCCACTTTTATACCAGGAGCATAAAGTATGCAATACATGGTAAAATACTTATTGTAAAATATCTTGCAGGGACAAATATTTTTGATTAAGATTTTTACTGATTTTGTTTGTCTGTTAGTTACACTTTATACACTGAAACAGAGAAACTAATTCAACAAGAGTACTAATTCGCAAAGTTACTGGGCGTTCCTTGTAACGAAGAAACTAAGCATTCTCTTGTGAGTCTCAGCTAAACAGATGCAGCAGCAAGAGGGTCTGATTCATCTGGATTTAATGAACTCTCCAAGCAGAAATAGGAAGGATCAGATGATACAAGTAAAAAAATTGAAAAAAAGGGAGTTTTTTTATCACTGTTTTTAATATTATTAACTTAGATTGGGTAATGGACATCGCTCCAAATACTTAGTTGGTCGTGAAGAACAATCAACCAACTATTAATAACAAAGTCGAGAAGCAACTTGATAGATATCGAGTAATGATTTTATTGCATTACTTGCGAGATATCCCAGACGAAAGAGAAAAAGCTAAAAATTATTATCTCGAATACACTATCTTCGATCAAAAAGTTCGCTACAGGATACCATTGCAATCAGACAGTCTGAGCACAGTTGGACTTAATAAACTAAGAATATTTTACTTTTTCACTAATGCAAGAAAGGGAATCAATGCTTACATTAACGCCAAATAGGTACGGGCAATTTTCATTATTTTTTTGATGAAAAAATCAAATAATTATTTTAATTTTTTGTTTTTGATCCAAATCAGTTCCTCTCAGTGAATTTATATTGCGACACAAAAAAGATAGGATAACTTGATTTAGAATTATAAGATTTCCTGAGTGATAAGGTGATTAAAAGAGAATATTACAAGATGTTCTCAGGGAAAACTCTTCCTCCTTATCCGCTGAAGTGGGGACTCAATGTAAATGGCATTTACTGAATTTAAAAACACAATTTAAAATCTCATTTTTGTTTGATAAGATGACAGTGGGGATGTTCAATGCAGGGCCAATAGATGTATCGAAGATCAAACTCTCTGAGCATGAAGGAGTAAATTGCTGCTTTTAGACGCTTTAACAATTTCTTAACTCTTTTGAAATATTTAGATATATTTGCCTCACTTTGATTACTACACTTGTGAGCCACTTCCAACAGAATGGATTTAGATTCTACATGAGCGCATTTAAGTTCTTCCTGTTGCTAAGAAGGATAACATTGATGCTCTTAAAGGTATTTTAGTTGATTTAATAAATTTATTGGATTAGTAACTAAGTCTATTTAGATATAGAAAGTAGACGATCAAGTTCTAACACTCATCTAGATAGATCCTTGCTTTCTAATGCTGGCGAGAAAAAGCGAGGATTGAATTCATCTAAGCAGTTAAATAACCTTTTGCTTGGATCAAGTGGTACTAAACTTGGTTAGTCTCAGTATTCTCTTGCTTTTTCAAACACTCTTGGGCCTGATACAATCAAGAAACAACTTAAAATATAAGTTCCTTAATCTACGAAACATTATGGGCCAAGTTCTTCGTCTTCAATTGTTTCGGAGTTATCTCCCTTCGGTAGAGTTAAATATGCTTAACTAATGCAATCAGGTTTTGCTCCATTATCTCAGACGGTAGATGGTTATGATAATCATTTAACAGGAAGTATCGATGAAACTGAGGTATGTGACAATAAGAATGAAATAAGATTTTAGAATGGTATTATTTTTTGTCTAAATGATCTTATTTTGTTGTACAGGACGAAACTGCAAACAAAATTTACTAAGACTTGGTCGATACAGAAATTAATTCTTATTCCAAAGAACAGCAAGTCAAAAAGTAAATTCAAATGATTCTACTGATAAACTATTTATTAATTGTTTTTGGATGTAGTAAATAGGCAAAAAGGAAGATTTATTATTGAAAGAGATGAAGATTCTAAGGTGTTTTTTTGTTGGTTTTAGATAGCATATTTTATATTTCTAGATCGATTATTTGTGTGTGTCTGATAATCTTTGGGTAGATTTTAGGGTTTTCCACATGGATTCTCAGATATTTTGTAAATTAGAGGATAAACAAAAGACGGAAGACTAAATTATAAATATATTCTAATTCAATTGTTTTAACTCGTTCTCTCAAATCCTAAGGAATTATTAGAAACATTAAACGGAAAAATGAAATGAGAAGCAATTACAAAGAGTATCCCGATCATGCGGATGTGTAAATTCAAAAAGATTTGAAAGAAGAACGTGAAATCTAAAGAGTTATTAATAATTCTGCACTGAAGCAGAGTTATTTAGGTTAAAAT
>Ga0302271_10000796_pt1 | contig 30938 bp, 14 predicted proteins | sample III_Bog_N1_1_FD_198767 | JGI IMG/M metagenome (GOLD analysis project Ga0302271, IMG submission 198767) | Peat permafrost microbial communities from Stordalen Mire near Abisko, Sweden - III_Bog_N1_1 | ecosystem: Environmental > Terrestrial > Soil > Wetlands > Peat | place: Sweden: Abisko... | reverse complement strand
CTTCTCTTAACCACGTAATCCAACCCTAGATGTTGAAGTTTATGAGCATTGTAAAGTAAACCCAGTACAATGTCACGTATAGAATGATACCCTTCAAAAGCAACAAACAACATCACTACAACATGTTTGTAACTCGTAAATTTCTTTACGTACCTGTCAGCCTTCAACTCTTTGGAGAACCTCTTAATATTTGACTTGCATAGAAAACTTAATAGCTGAGTAAATATCGGCTGTCCGCTAAAATTCTTATCTTTGCCCATGATTTATTTTTATTGGTGTGGTAACCGCAAAATTAAATCATTTGGGGGAATCTCTTAGGGGAACCCCCCTTTTTTATTTTAGCTGTTTTTTTTACCGGACAACAGTGATTATTTATAGCTGTTTTTTGATTATCTCGATTTATTTTATACTTTTAAGCTCCTCAATAATAGGAATTTCTCCAATGCCCACTTTCCGATTGTTTTCTTTCATCAAAATACTAATAACAACTTCTCCTTTTTTTTGAGGCATTATTAAACTCATGTCGGCTTCTCCAAGGCTATATGAGCTTGCTAATTTCCCATCAATCCAGATTTCCTTTACACCAACTGTTTGCTTCAATATTAATTTTCCTCCGTTTTTTTGGATTGTTTCATATGGTGTTATTTTTGTTCTCCAAATAACATACTGATCTTTACCCACATTTTGAAGTGCTCCGGGTTGAACCGGATCCCAACTATTCATGTCATTGTCAGAAAGTCGATAATTGGGGTCAGGTTTCACTGAAGACTGTGGAGAAGAAAACCAGTTATTCAATGATTTTTGAGAGTTTAATGCTGGGACAAAGGGAATTATTTCCACACTTTGAACAGGGATAGTTATAGAGGTTGGTTTCAATCCAGCTGATTTAGCCGTTAATGTGACTAAGCCATTCTCTTCCTTTGATTGAATAATGACCTGTGCTAAACCATTGAATAAACTACGTTTATTCCCTTTTTCAACTTCATGAGAATTCGGATCGCCATTGCCTAATCCAATAATGTTGGCTGGACCACTAATTGTAAACTCTATCTGCATATTAGCTGTAGGAACGTGACGGCCTTTTGCATCTGTCACTTCCACGGTAAAAGGCATTGCATCTGTTCCATTTCCTGAAAGCGCAGGCTTATATGGTGTTAACTTCAGTTGGATTGGCTCTGTTGTTGTTTCTACTTTATAATTCGAAACTACTTTAGCATTTTTAAATCCAATTGCTTCCAGTTTCCCCGGCATGTAAGGTACATACCATGTATTCATTTCATATTTATCAACTTTCTGTCCCGAAATTATTTTTCCATTCAGTTTTAATATTACACTATCCGCATTACTTAGTACCATTACTTTAATCGGTTTTCCAATACTATCAACCGGCCAGTTCCAATGTGGAATCAAATTTAGAATAGGTTTATTGTCAATCCATTGAGCCTGATGTAAATAATATGCCATTTTGGGAAAACCGCATAAATCCATAGTTCCAAAGAAAGAGCTTGCGGATGGCCATGTAAATGGAGTGGGTTCTCCACGGTAATCAAAACCTGTCCATACAAAACATCCTGCTAAATATGGACGTTCAGCAACAGCTTTCCAACCAACTCGATGAGTTGATCCCCAGAGAGCTGATTCGGAATCATATTCATCAATTGTATTTTTTTGTTTATTGGTTTTATATTCCCCACGTACCTGAAAAGCGGAAACATCTTCTGAACTGGTTAACTTTAATTCAGGATGTGCCTTATGAAAACTATCATAATCATCTATATGATAATTAATTCCAACAACATCAACGGCTTCAGAAACATTAACGGGAGACGTAAATCCTCCATTCATAGCAGCAGTAACAGGTCGTGTGGTGTCCAATTGTTTGACAACATCAACCATTCGACGTACCATTTCATAACCATTTTCGGTACCTTGCATTGGTTCTTCATTGAATACTGACCAAAGAATCACTGATGGACGGTTTCTGTCGCGTCGAACCATCCATTCCAACTGGTTCATATAGTCGGGAGATGTATTAAAATTGCGATTTTCGTCCATCACCATGATTCCCAGGCTATCACAGACATCTAAGAATTCTTTAGATGGAGGATTGTGTGAGCAACGGTAGGCATTTACACCCATTTCTTTGAGCTTGCGAAGCCGAAACTCCCATAAGGCATCGGGTACTGCAACACCAACACCTGCATGATCCTGATGATTACAAACACCTTTCAATTTAATATTTTTATCATTCAGATAAAAACCTGTATTGGCATCAAAACGTAACGTCCTGAAACCACACTTAGTCTCCAGTTCATCTGTTACTATTCCATTTTCTTTTACTACAGTTTTAACAGTATAAAGTGCAGGATTTTCAACTGACCAAAGTACCGGAGATGTGACATCAAGGGAAAGATTAGCAACTGCATCTCTCAAAGGAATTACACTAACATTTTTTTCACTTTGTACAATTCGCTTGCCTGTCGCATCAAATAAAGTCACTTCAACCTCAGAGTTAGCTAAAATTTTACCGGAATTATTCAAAGTTACTTCTATTGGAAGTTCCCAATTTGTTTCTGTCTTTTTTACAGGATTTGCATATACACCATCTGTTTTTATATGCAATGGTGAACTCTTAATAAGCCAAGTATGCCTGTAAATTCCTGCACCTTCATACCACCATCCTTCCTGAGCGTTGGCATCAACACGCACTGAAATAGTATTTATATTGTCGCCATAAGTAACATAAGGTGTGATGTCAATGTACATGGAAGTATAACCGCACCAGTTACGATGAAGTAAAGTCCCATTTACCCAAATTGTGGCATTTGTTGAAATACCACCAAATTGAATTTCAATATATTTTCCATTATCATTCGAAGATAATTTAAAATTTCGGCGATACCAACCATAACCACGTTCCCTATATCCTTGCGAAATATTTGCTGTAGAATCATAAGCAGCTTCAACAGCCCAGTCATGTGGTAAATTTAAAACACGCCATGAAGAGTCGTCGTATTCAGGAGCAGCGGCACCCCAAGCTTTACCCGCTTTCGCATTGATATATGACACACTATGCCCTTTTATGACAGGGAAAGGAATATCCCCTAAATGAAAACGCCAACCTCTATCAAGAGTTAATACCTCCCTTACTGATGATGTCCTTGAATTTGCGAAAAGGAATGAATATCCCAAACTTATGAATAATATTAAAAAGATTTTTGTTTTCATTCTGATTGAATAATGAGCTATAGCTCTTTGTAACTAATACCTATTGAAATTTGATGTATGTTTAATTCTATTAAATATCGGTTCTAAATGGAGAAGCCGGTAATCCATCTTTATTGAAAAGGTTAATGTGCGGAACGTTTGACCAACCCATTCTGACTGCAATTGGATTTGTAACTTTATCGGAAGAAACAATGATTTGATTTCCTCTGATTATTGCTTTTGCAGGCACAAACTTTTTATCGGCTCCGGCAATTACAAAATCAGCAAGTTTATCTCCTCCTTTTACAATGAGGCCTTTGTTTACATAATCAAAATTCAAAATTATTGTATTTCCTGCGATTTCCATTGACGAATAGATTGGACCAGAAAAAGCAACTTTTTGTTTGTAAGCAATAGCTTCGGCTGACAATGCCAGACGTTCTCCAACCGGCTTTTTATTAGCCGGATGAATATCTGCCGAATCACCATAATCCACGATGACAGTCATAGCGGTATTCGGAGTTTTTTTCCATGATAATAATTGGGCTTCCCTGATTTCAGGGGTTAAATTTTTAAATGGAGCAACTTGTACAAACAAAAACGGTAAATCACCAATATCCCAGGATTTGCGCCAATCCGCAATCATAGCAGGAAAAAGTGTTTGATATTGTTTTGGTTTTGAAACATTATTTTCACCCTGATACCAGATAACTCCTTTGATGGAATAGGGAATAAGTGGTGCAATCATTGCATTGAACAATCCTCCGCAATCTCCACTGTATTCCGGTTTGACAGGTGTTTTTGGTCGTAACCATAGTGGCAAATATTTATTGTTAGCAATGGCTTTTAATGAATCTACTTTCCATTTATTCAATAAAGAATCTTTTTCCAGATTGAATTTTGCTACCACAGTTGGATAATCCAGAATAGATTTTTCGTAATCGGCTAAAATTGATTTAAGTTCATCATTCTCCTCTAAAGCGGTTCTGCTCGTCCATTTTTCGGCAGGAGTTCCACCCCATGCTGAAAATATTAATCCAATCGGTATATTTTTTAATTTTTGTATCAGAGCACGTGCAAAGAAAAATCCTACTGCAGAAAAACTTTTCACTGTGTTCGTGTCGCACACCATCCACTTACCATGTACATCTTCCAATTTATTCGCAGATGCTTTGAGCGGAACGGTAAACTGTCTGATTTGAGGATAATTTACGGCATCGTTTACTTCTTTTTGATAATTTACAATAGGTTTTTGTACAGGATGTGGACCAAGCATACGTGCCATATTACTTTGTCCGCTACACACCCAAACTTCTCCCACCAATATATTATTGATTTTTACTGTATTATCACCTTTTATAATCATATCAAACGGACCTCCGGGATTAAGTGGTTTCAGTTTAATAAACCATCTCCCGTTTTTAGCAACAGTCGAAACTTTTTGTCCACAAAACTCAATAGTTATGTTTTCGTTTACATCAGCAATTCCCCAAACAGGGACTGTAACTCCATGTTGAAGAACCATATTGTCAGAAAATAAACTGTTGGGTACTACCTTAGCCAGAGCGTTCAAACTAAAAATGCAAAGTAGCGATAAAATAAAAACACCTGATTTCATATTATTTAGCTTCATTATTTAAATGTTGATTTTTATTTAAAGTTCTTTTTCGATGATTTCACTATCTGAAAATCCTATCCTGTCAGCAATTACATATATGAATTTTGATTTACCGGTTTTCAAATGGGTATTGTAAAGTTGCCAGTCATTACTCAAAACAGGTTTTATTTTTTTTTCAGAAAGAATAAAACCAATAGAAGCCCCTTTGGTGGAACAGGATAATTGAATTACTCCATTGTCAACCGAAACTACCGGTTGTGCAGTTTTGGGTTGCTGGCCTCCTGGCCACATTTGTTCAATCATTTTTGCTTCCGGGATGCTGCCTTTGTCGTGAACATCATTTACAAACCGATTTAATGCTGCACGCATTTCGTTAATTTTGCCAGTATACTGTGGGTCGGTAATCAAATTATTCATATTAAACGGGTCATTTACACAATCATAAAATTCCTCATCGTCTTTTGTTGCCCTGAACCATTGAGATGTCGGTCCGGATAATTTTCCATTATCACGTAATTTCAACAACTCATTCATCATATCCATCTGCTTTCGGTAGGCAACATCCTTGTAAGGAGGAATTTGCGGATAATAATTTTTGACAAACAGATAGCGTTCGTCTCTGATAACACGAATTCGATCCGAAAATTCATCAAACCTATCACTCGAACCATAAATGTACTTGCGCGATTTTTGAGATTTATATGGTCCAAGAAAAGCTTGACCTTGCATATATTTAGGAGGTTTTATTCCTGCTAAAGATAAAATAGTCGGTGCCAGATCAATATAAGAAATTAATTGATTATAACGTCCTGCATGAGCACCTCCTGGAAAATGTACCAATAATGGCAACCGTAATCCGGAATCGTATACTTCCCGTTTCCCACGTGGTAATGGTCCGCCATTATCACTATAAAAGAAAATAATGGTTTTATCATACAGCCCGGCCTTTTTTAGTGCATCCAGTTTCTCACCTATATGTTTGTCAAGCAGTTCTATATTAGAGTAATTTCGTGCAACATCTTGTCTGACAATTGAATCGTCAGGAAAATACGGAGGCAGAGGGACTAAATTGGGCGATACGGTTTGAGGCAAATTCTTATTAATCCATATTTTTGATTCATGAGTAACTTCGTCATTAAAAACAGCAAAAAACGGTTTTCCTTGAGAACAGTTTTTCCAAGAGGCATTTTCGCTGTTTTCATCCCAAGCTGTTACAGGTGCAGCAAATTGGTAATCTGTCTTCCAATTATTTGTGCAATAATATCCTTCATTACGCAAATATTCAGTAAAACATTTGACAAAATCGGGTATCACCGCAGCGTATTGCCTAACATTATTTCCAGCAACATCAGTCCCATCTGTTTTCGTATCATATTTTCGTTTCCCTAATCCCATAACATCGGAAGCGGTACGCATATGCATTGTTCCAATTGAGATAGGATACATGCCGGTTATAATTGATGACCGACTTGGTGCGCTAACACCTACGGTTGTAAAAGCATTGGAAAAAATCATGCTCTCACTTGCCAGTTTATCTAAATTTGGAGTATGTGCCGTAGAATCACCATAGAAAGATAAATTAGGACTGATATCTTCACAAACTAACCAGACAATATTTGGTTTGTCCTGAGCTATCACATTCTGTGCAAATGCAACAGAAAGAATTGCTGTGGACTTTAATAGTGAATTTTTCATATTTATATTATATCCAAAAATTATTTATTGAAATTTTAAATTCATTTTATTCATGATCTACTTCATTTGGGATAATACCTAAACTTCCCAGAAAATCCAGACAGGCAGCTTTTACATTGTAGTCGGGTCCATTCATTTGACGAACAGACTGAATGGTATCGATAAAAGGTTGTTTTTTATCCATATAAATTAGATAATTTACAGCCATAAGAGCTAAATTATTATTTTTATTGAGACTGAATTTTATCAGATTCTCTTTTGCTAATTCATTATTAAACTCTTGATAGGCAATGACCGAAGCGGTAATTGCTACAGGAGGATAATTATCGTTCATTGTCTTTATTATTGTTTTGGAATACGGTTTTAAATCAATCGAGTTTTGTGCACGTAGCCCAATCATTGCCCAATATCGGACTATATTATCTGAATTTTTCAATAATCTGACTTGTTTTGCTGTTGTTTCTTTTCCTCTGAATCCCGACAAAGAAGCCGCATTATAAATTTCCTCCAATGGATATTTTTTGGTATTCATCCTAAATTCATAGGGAGTTGTCGTTTTAGAAATTAGAGCAATTTCATATTCTGGAAGTAACATTATATCGCGTGATTTATAAATCTCAGCTTTTAATTGATTCCGCATTGTTTCCAAAACCGTTTTATATTTTGGATCATTTGCGAGATTTATGGTTTCCCAACTGTCATTTTCAATGTCAAATAGAAATTCAACGGGACGATCTTCAAATAGACTTTTTTGCAAGCTATTCAGTTTATTTTCAGACAAATCTTTCCGCATTATTTTTTTTATTTCGGAGATTTCCATGTAATGAATATCGCGAAGCTCCGGCATAAATGGCATGAAATTTCTGGAATACATATATTTACCATTGGTAACACTACGTACCACATCAATTCCGTTGTCCGATCTATCTTCGGATAAATTCAGATGATTAGTCGGTTTTGAACGGTTTTTCCCAAGCCAAACTCTACCTGTCTGATAATTCGGAACATTCCCTCCGGCTAAACTAATCATGCTTGGAGCAAGGTCTTCAAAATCTATCAATTCGTCCGTCACCACTCCACCAGCTCCCCATGGAGATAAATTTTTATACATCTCGGGAAACCAAATTACAAATGGAACTCTATAACCCAGATTAATACCGTTGGTTTTTCCTCGAGGTTCACCTTCTCCATGATCGGCATAAAAGAAAATAATAGTGCTATCCCTAAGATGATCCTTATTTAATTTATTCAACAACTCTCCGATCTCGTTGTCTGTTAGTTTTATTGAGTTGTAAACCCTTGCAAATTGTTTTCGCATTTCGGGGCTGTCTTTATAAATCGGCGGCATTTCGAATTGATTATCCGAAATTCTTTCATTTAAAGGAAGTTTCTCAAGGACATTTTTTTCATACCAATCATAAGGCATAGTCATTGTTCTTGATTGGTGCGAATCCAGAAAATTGAAGACAGCAAAAAAAGGCTGTCCGGGTTTGCGATTCCACCAACCAGCTGTATTTGAACTTTCATTCCACGCTTCTGCTGTAAATTCATTGGCATTCGCCACGTTGTAATCAGTTTTACTATTATTGGAAGTGAAATACCCCGCCTTTTGTAAAAAATAAGGAAACCCTTTTATAAACTCCGGAATAGGATATTCGCTACGATGGTTTCCAGTTCCCAGTTCATAAGTTTTTACACCTGTTATAATGCATGAACGGCTTGCTGATGAAACTGTACCACAAGCAAAAGCATTGGAAAACCGCACACCATCTTTCGCTAAACTATCAATTACTGGTGTATGTGCATTCTTATTTCCATAGCAACCGATAAACTGAGGAGATGTATCTTCAATCGTGACCCAAAGAATATTGGGTTTTATCTCTTTGGTCTGGGCATTTACCAGCAAAGCCATGGCTGATGTCGATAATAATAGTGTTTTATGTTTCATTTATAGTATTCTGAATTATTCTTTTTAATTGAAATTAAACGAGAAAATTATTATTTCTTTTTTAAGACGATATCACCTGAATTAGGTATTGCATCGTAATAGACATACCGGATTCCATTTTCAATACAACTTGTTGTGTTTTTATAAATTCCATTTTGAGTAACTGTTACAACATTCCACTCGAGTGGAACCTGCGTTTTTAATGTGAGCGGAAAACTAAAAACTTTAGGATTCAATGTATGGCTCAACGAAATTGTTATCCGGTTTGAATTCTTATTTTTTAAGACAATAGTTGCATTTTGCCTTTCGCGGATATACTTGGTTACTTCATTAAAGGTTCCACACCAAACAGTATCCAATTTAGATGCTAGATATTCAAAATGCGCAGTTATCTCTGCTTGAGGAATTTGGTACGGACCGTTTCCAATACCATGAGCTAAAAGGATAAGCCATTTATTGTGTTGAATGGCATAATCAAGGTAAGCATTCAGCTCATTTGAAGATTTTGTAATACCATCATAGGTACTTTGGGAAGTTAACCTGTACCATTCGGCATCTGTCGGATTTAAACTATTATAACCTCTGTATCCGTTACGGGCTGCAAAATGATTCAGTCTAATTAATGAATCAGCCATCAACGTGGTTTTTAGGTATGGATTTGCCATAGTAATTACATCTTGACCGGGGAATAATGATTTTAAAATTGATTGAGCACCATTAATTTCGTCATTTAACGAATCGAGTCCACTTTGATTTTTACTTAAAACGGTAAAATTCACATGAGTCATTGAATGATTGGTGACATTAAAATGTCCGTCAGCAAGAATATTATTCCATTGATTTATTACGGATGGAGGTGCTGTAGAAATGCGTTTGGCAATCAGTGCCATTGAACCACACAAATTGAGTCGTTTGAAATCAGCATTATAGGACTGAACAGAACTAAGAATACCATCATCTGTCGTAAATGAATAGGTGCCCTTTTTGTTATCTTTTAAATTACAAATCACAGTGGTTCCACTTCCAATACAAAATACATTTGTTGTAGAAGTCAACATTAACAATAAAAATATTGATATTTTTTTCACGACAGTTTTATTCTTTTATAATGATATTCTTTAGTTTGTATGGAAATATCTTTATCCTTATTTGACAGTAAACTTAACTTTTTGTAAATCTTTATCTGCTGAAGAAGTCCCGATCATAATTTCAAAGTCTCCTTTTTCCACTCCCCGCACCATGTCTTTACTGGTATACGATAATTTTTCAGGAGTAATAGTAAAACTTACTGTTTTCTTTTCTCCCGGCAATAAATCTACCTTAGAAAAGTCTTTCAACTCTTTTACAGGACGGGTAGGCATGCTATACATATCATGGATATAAAGCTGCACTACTTCGGCACCTTCACGGGTACCAGTATTCGTAATATCTACCGAAACTTCTAATGAATCCGTTGGATTAATCTGATCCTTTGAAATTTGTACATTATTGATATTGAATTTTGTATAGCTCAGTCCATATCCAAAAGGATAGAGCGGTGTCGTATCTCCGTCTTTGTATTTTTGGAAATATTGAGACGGTTTGTAATTGTAAATCATCTGGATTTGTCCCGAATTACGTGGGATGGTCACCGGTAATTTCCCTGACGGATTTACTTTCCCGGTTAATATGTTGGTTATTGCAAGTCCTCCAAGTGAACCGGGTTCCCATGCTTCTATGAGTGCCGATACATTCTCAGATATCCAGTTTACTGCTAACGGACGACCTCCAATTAGAATGACTATAGTAGGTACACCAGTTGCCTGAATTCTTTTAACCAATTCTTCCTGATCTCCCAAAAGGTCAATATTCATTCGGTCTTTATTTTCGCCTGATGAAGTAAGCATTCCCTCATATCTCATGGTGTTTTCACCAACTACAACAATTGCCAAATCAGATTTCATTGCTACTTCTGCAGCGTCATTTACAAGTTCGGGGTTGTGAAAGCGAACATCTGTACCAACATTATAAAATATAACTTTATCGTTTCCAACTATCCTGCGAAGACCATTCAAAACTGTTGTTACATTTTCGTCGGGCTGTTTCAGCACCCAGTCTCCAAGTATCGACTGACTATCAGCATTCGGGCCTGTTACTAAAATATTTTTATACTTTGACAAATCCAAAGGTAATATGCCGTCGTTTTTTAAAAGCACAATAGATTGTTCTGCGAGCTTTAAAGCTGTATTTTGATGTTCCTGAGTGAATATTGTTTTCTTTGAATTTTTAATGTCAATATAAGGATTTTCAAAAAGACCCAAACGGAACTTAGTTTCGATAATTTTGGCACATGCTTCGTTGATTCTATCAACTGACAACCGCTTTTCATTTACCAATTTTACAACTTCTTGCAGGAAACCAGGCCCGTGCATGTGCATATCCATTCCAGCACTCACACTTTCATAGTACGCTTCGGTTAACGAAGGTGAATAGTGGTGTAAAGTCTGGATTCGTTCCAGATCATTCCAGTCACTCACATAAAATCCTTTGAAATGATAATTCTGACGAATAATATCTGTCATTAATTTTTTATTGGCATGGCATGGTATCCCGTTTAACTCATTATGAGCGACCATAATAGAAGCAATGTCCGTATTTTCAATAACTTTTTTGAACGGATAAAGAAAAATGTCGTTCAGCGTAAATGGGGATACATCCATGGGTGAGGCATTGATTCCATTAACAGGCTGGCCTCCTGCAACTAAATGTTTACAACAGGCTGCCACACTGTTTGTTCCCATATTATTGCCTTGTAATCCTTCGACAGTAGCAATGCCCATGCATGAAACCAGATACGGATCTTCGCCGAAAGTTTCACCAATTCTTCCCCAACGCGGATCTCGACATACATCCACATTGGGAGTATATGTCCATGCGGAACCCATAGCACGAATCTCAACAGCAGCCTGTTGGGATGCTTTTTTTACCAATTCAGGTAAAAAACTCGAAGCCTGAGTAATTCCAGAAGGATAAATAGTCGTTCCGTTTGAGAATCCAGCACCATGAATAGCATCAATACCTATTAACAACGGGATTTTTAACTTCCCTTTTTGAACTAAGGATTGCAAGAAATTACTTTCTTCCGGTGTTGTTACGTGAAGAAAAGATCCAATCATTCCTGATTGAATCAGTTTATAAATACTATCAATACTAACCGTTGGATACATACCATTAGCATCATTATTAGCAGGGATATAGTCTTTAAATTTCTTTTCTGAATTTTTTATATGCTCCGGTCCCAAATACTGGCACATTTGAGCTACCTTTTCCTCAAGTGTCATTTTTGACATCAAATCGTCCACTCTTTCTTCGATTGGTTTTGTTGTATCCAGATAAAGTGGTTTTGATTTAGCTTTATTCGCCGAGTAACTGAATAAGGTATTAAATAGCAATATTATAATAAGGGCATTCTGCTTTTTCATAAAGTGTTTTCTTTGTACAGTTCATTTGTTTTTGATCCTTTTAGTTCGGAATTAGATAAAGGACAACCATTAATTTATTCACATATTTATTTAATACATTATAAGTAAGTTTATTATTATCCAAGTTTAAATTTTACAAATTCCTATTTTACCACTACAGTTAAACTACTACTAATATCTCTGGATGATGTGCCTACATACAAAATATATCTACCAGACTCAACAATCCATTTATTCATTTTTTCGCTGTAATAAGCCAAATCCTGCACTTTCAATTTTAGCGTGACAAACTTTTCATCTCCTGAATTTAAAAACACCTTTTGAAATGCTTTCAATTCTTTTATTGGTCGCATTACTGAACAATCTGGCTGGCTGGCATAAACTTGTATAACTTCTGCTCCATTTCTTTCCCCGCTGTTCTTGAGATTTAATGTTACCATTATTTCATCGTCTTTACTATATTCTTTTTTATCGCTCGATATATTATTAATATTGAAAGTGCTATATGAAAGTCCGTATCCGAAAGGATACTGAGGTTCAATTCCTTTGTAATCAAACCATCTATAACCCACAAGAATATCTTCATCATAAGTAGTTTCCAAATTATGTCCAGGATAACACCCCAGTGCGTGTGCAGGAGATTGATTAAGGGTTACTGGGAGAGTAAATGGGAGTTTTCCACTTGGAAATTCTTTCCCACTCAACACGTCGCATATTGCATTTCCAGCCTCCATTCCTCCGTACCAAGCCCATACAATTGCAGGAACCCGATATGCAATACCTGACAGTTCAAGAGGTGAACCGGCAATTATTACGACAATGGTTCGTGGATTAACTTTAGCAACTTCCTGAATCAATATTTCCTGACCGTAAGGCAATCTCATGTGGATTCTGTCAAACGATTCAGTATCAAAGTCATGATTCAATCCTCCGAAAATGATGGCTACATCGGATTTTTTAGCTTGCTCAACTGCCACATTAATTAGTGTCCAGTCAACAAAATCCGTGTTGAGTTGACCTTTGTTAGAGCCTTCGAAGAATGTGGATTGCTTTTTATAACCCTGTGCAAAATTTATCTTCAGATTGTTGCCAAATTTTTGAGTCAATGCCTTAAGGGGAGTAATTTCATATAATGCCTTTATTCCGGAACTCAAACCACCGGCACAGTGTTCTCGGGTTGCATTATCTCCAATTACAGCAACCGATTTTAATGATTTTATATTCAAAGGTAAAACTGTGTTTTCATTTTTTAACAACACAATTCCTTCTACTGCCGAACGATAGGCAACTTGTTGATGTTCTTTCGTATTAATGCACCCTTTTTCCCTGTTTTTGGGGTCGAATATTTTTGTTTCAAACATTACCCTCAGCACATTTGCCACTTTTTCATTGACCACATTTTCGTTCAAACGACCTTCCTGAACGGCTTTAATTAAAAAATCGGCAAAAAAGTAATCACTGTATTCGGAAACATTGGTTCCCATTTCTAGATCAAGTCCTGCCAAAGCAGCTTTTTCCGTTGAGTGAGTTGCATCCCAATCGGACATATAAACGCCATTGAAATGAAATTCATCACGTAAAATTGTGCGCCCTAAGTAAGAGTTCTCAGTGCACCATTCTCCACGAAATTTATTGTATGCCGCCATAACACTTAGTGCACCGCCATCAACAATGGCAGATTTAAATGCTGGTAAGTAAATCTCCCTTAATGCTCGTTCGCTCATGTTAACATCAATTGAAAACCGATTGTCTTCCTGATTATTAGCAAGAAAATGTTTTACGCTTGCAGCAACATCTTTTGTTTGCAGAGCTTTGATATAGGTTACTGCTAATTGTGACGTAAGGAACGGATCCTCACTGAGGTATTCAAAATTGCGTCCACAAAGTGGTGAGCGGATAATATTTATACCTGGACCTAGTAGAACATCTTTTTTTCGAAAACGGGCTTCTTCTCCGAGAACAAAACCACGCTGGCGTGTAAGATCAAGGTTCCATGTTGCTGCCATTGCAGTACCGGAGGGGAAACATGTAGCGGAATCTGTTGTTAAACCTGCGGATTGCCAACTGTTCCTGCTTATCTCAGCTCTTACGCCATTCGGACCATCTGATAGTGCCCATTCCGGAATTCCAAGCCGTTTCACTCCAGAAATATAAAACTTTGAATTAGCGTGTAATAGACCAACTTTCTCTGTCAGGGTCATTTTCTTAATCAGATTCTGGATTCGTTTCTCAGTACCATCGTTAGTTTGGCAAAAGACAGAAAAAAAAGGAAAAATTAATAAGAAGAATATTGATTTTTTTTGTTTCATAAAAATATCGTTGTAATTATAGCCGATAGAAATCTGTTGTCAAAATAATGTAATTTAATTAATTGTGAATATACTGGGTCGGTAGACATCCATATTTCTTTCTGAATAATGAACTGAAGTACTTCACATCGTTGTATCCGACCATTTCAGAAACTTCATTAACAGAATATTGCTTACCCAATAGTAATTCCGCTGCTCGTTCCAATCTCAGAATTCTCAGGTAATCATTAGGAGCTATATTTATCAGATTTTTTAGTCTGTTATAGAATACCGTCCGGCTCATGCCAATATCACGACAGAGAGAGTCGATAGTATATTCCGAATTGGATATATTTCGATCAAACGTATGTGCAATTTTCTCTATGAAGAGCTTATCCATGTCACTAATAAACGGTTGATTATTTATCTGGGAAGGTTCTTCTTTGTTGCTGAGTAAGTATTTGGCTAAATGCTTACGATTTGTTAATATATTGTCAATCCGTTGTTTTAAAATGACAGAGTCAAACGGTTTCGTTATATAATCATCAGCACCAATTTGCAGCCCTTTGATAATGTCTTTTTTATCGGAGAGAGCAGACAGAAGCACGACGGGAATATGAGCATACATGGAGTCGGATTTAATTCTTTCACAAAGTTCAATTCCACTTACCTGCGGCATCATAATATCAGTAATAATAATATTCACTTTTTCTTTATGTAAAATTGTCCATGCTTCCGTTGCTGATTCTGCTGTTAGGATATTATAATCTAAAGCCAAACGAGCAGAAATGTAGTTTCGAATTTCATCATTATCATCTACAAACAAAAGCGTTGGGATTACTATATCGATAGGTGTAATTTCAACTTTATTTTTATGATTACCAGATATGTCCAATATATTTTCATGGGCTTTTTGTGGAGCGTTAGATAATTGAAAACTTACTTTAAATGTAGTTTTGACACCTTCCTCACTGTTGAAAGAAACATCTCCTCCCATAAATTGAGTAAGGTTGTAAACCAAAAGTAATCCCATTCCACTTCCTATTTTTTTAGAGTTAATTGCATTTTCAGCTCTATAAAACCTCTTGAAAATCAACTTTTGCTCTTTTTTAGGAATTCCTATCCCATTATCGCTGATTTCAATCCACCAATTTGTATCATTACTCCCTGTAATTATATTTACAATTCCTCCAGAGATAGAATATTTAATTGAATTTGAAATCAAATTTTCAATAACCATATTCATTTTTTCTTTGTCGAAATAAACTAACAAAGGGTCCTTTTTTACTTCAGCGCGGATTGTTATGGAACTTATTTCAGCATATGGTAGGTAATTTTCTACAATTTCCGTAACATATTTATTTAACTCAAACCCTTCTACATTGAGTTTCATATCCTGTTCATCAATTTTCTCAAAATCCAAAACCCGATTAATCATATCCAATAATCTATTGACATTGTTGTTAATCATTTGGACTAAATGTCTCGATGAAGATGATAACGACGGATCTATAAGCAGATCACCTAAAGGAGCTTTTATTAATGTAATTGGAGTTCGCATATCGTGCGAAATGTTTGTAAAAAAATTTATTTTTTCATTGGAATAACGAATATCTAAACGATGTTTGGAATAACGATAGATCGCTATGGTTATCGCAGTGGTAATTAGAATCCATATTATCCATGCCCAAATAGTATTGTACCAAGGTTGGAGAACAATTACATCAATAGTTCTCACAACAAATTTTCCTTCTTTATCGGTAAAATACGAATGAATTTCAAGGGTGTATTTGCCAGAAGGAAGACTATAATAAGTAGCTTCACCTTCTGTGGACAAAGAGGAAAAACTTTTGTCATAACCCGAAAGTTTGTATGAATAACGAGGTAAAATCGTTTTACTGTAAATAAGCTCTTCGAATTTAAGAGTAAAGCTATTCTCGTATGATTTCAAATCAATTTGCAAACATTTATTCAGTGGTAATTTGGAAATTTCCTCAAAAGTTCTTGTTTTTCTATTTTTATTTAAAAGAATAAAATCAGTAAATGCGAGAGAACCTCTTTTAGGAGATGAAATGAACATTTTTTTAGGGTCAAACCCGATGGCACCTTCTTTGGTACCAAAAAGCATAGTTCCATCACTTAACTTGGTACTAGCATTAAGGTTATACAAACCCTTTTCCGACCCGGGAAACGTCTTAAACGGAATCACAATTTTCGTGACAGGATTTAAATAACAAAAACCCTCATCAGTGGCTATCCATAGGCAATCATTGTTGTCAATTTCTAGTGAAAGCACCCGATTACTTGGCAACCCAGTATCTTTATTATATACAAAAACTAAATTCGTGGACTTTGAATATTGAATTATACCGTAAGATTTAGTGGTAAACCAAACGTTATCTTCTTTTTGGTGAATGGAAAGATATTGTGGATCCTGAATTTGAGTTTGAGTTTTTATCAATGAATCCATCTTGAAGTCCATTCTTCCTGTCATTTTGTTAAATGAAATAATTTTATCATCACACAACAATAAGTGATTGTTATCTTCATACTCTATGCTACGGATAGATTTGGGAATATATTGTTTTACTTTGTCATTCAGAATATTAATACCTACAAGATTGCTTTGAAGACCACCTGCCCAAAGAGTTTCATTGTCGGGCAATATTGTCAGAATTCCATTTGCAGTTAATTCGTATGATGTATTATTGAAATCAATAGCCTTAATTCTGAAATTCTCGGGATTAATTGAAATCAATCCGAAAGCCCCTCCAGCCCAAACATTGCCTTTTTGATCGGTTTTTAAAGTGTTTACATAACCATTCGTTTGTGTTTGTGAATTATTTACAAGAAAATGAGACCAAGCCCCATTTGATTTCTTTTTGACACTTAACCCATTGTAAGTTCCGAACCAAATGTTCTTATACTTATCCTCAGCTATTGAAAGAACATTATCATGTCCCAAAGAATTCTCATTATTCATTATGTGGCTGAATCTTGAGAAATTTATCATATTCGGATCATACACATCGATCCCTGTTGTATAGTTGGCAACCCAAATTCGTTTATCATAATCTACAAAAATCTCGTAAACTGCGTTGGAACCCAATGAACCCACTTTATTATCGTCTACAAGATGATGATCTATAATTCTTTCAGTATAAATATCGTATTCATAAATGCCCAGTCCATCGAATCCTACTAAGATAATATTTTGATCATACATCTTTATGGAACTAACTGTCGAGTTATTCAAAGGTATTAATCGATTTATTTCTCCTTTTTTTGTATAACAATACAACCCTTTATTTAATGTTCCAATATAAAAATTGCCAGTTGTAGATTCGAATAACGCATCGGTTATTTCGTTATTTATTGAGCTGTTCTTTATAACGTGGAGAGTAATTTTGCTTTGCTCATTATTTTTGATATCAATGTAATTTATGCTTTTAGGCGTAAATATGTAAAGTTTATCGCTTTCTGCCAAAACAAAAGAATTGTTAAGCCAGTTTAAACCGAGAGTTATCCATTGGTTCGTATGCGGATTATAACACACCGGACCTTGCCTGGTACCAAGCCAGATCCTACCAAAGATATCGATCGACACTGAATTTATAATTGTATGGCTTAACTTTGGAAAGGCTGTGGGGATTTCTTTTGGTGTTGTTTTTTTATTATCTTCAACAGTTTTACTACCAAGCGATCTTGTGACTTGAAATAGCACATCAAAATGATCTTTGGATTCATTATACTTATAACCGAATCCATCTGAGGTACATAAATAAAGGTCACCTTTACTGTCTTCCTTTAGAAATCCTTTCCATTTAATCTCTATCGGATAATTTTTTACAAATTTCCCATCATACCTGCAAACACCATCTTCTGTAACGTACCATATAAATCCATTCTCTGTTTTAATAACACTAAAACAACGCCTACTCTGATAATCGTTAGGAGATAGTTTATAAAATACCTTGTCGTTTGTTTGGGAAAACAATACAACCTGCATGAATAGGAAGATTAAAACAACAAAATTAACTCTATTTCTTAACATACACACACATAATCGAATATCTGATTTATCTTTTATAAAACAAAACGCCAAAATCACCCGGAACTTTATCTAACTCGTTAACAATCCAGTATTTACAAACATCTATTAGATCTTCCTTAAAAGCTTTTTCTGTGCTTTTGCGATTTAAATTCTGAATTTGAATATCTTTTGAGTTTTTGATTACTATAATAGCTATGTCTTTCGGGTCGTTAAGCAAATAATTACCCGAACCCCCAATTATCTTTATATCATGTGAATTCTCAATGTTTATCAGTTCATGGGTCATCTCATATTTCAACCCATAAAACGTAACACATTGGCTGTTAGCAATCAACATCTGAGGAGAATTTTTTAAATGCTCAATGCTCAACTGGTAAAAAGTGAGCGGTTTTTTCGTATTTTGTAAGGATAGCAGATTATAATTTTTATATCGTATATCCTTTTCCAACTTGTCCAAGATCGGTATATGGTCAGTACATAAATTATAAATCTTCCCACCTGCATAGCCGCTGAAAGCAACATAAGGCACTTCCGATGGATTGAGATATTGGTAAGCTTTATACTTTGGTCTTATTATTTCGGTAACTACATCTCTAATCAGCGTGTTTGCTGTTCTGATGTGCATGAAACTCATTCGGGAGTATCCTAATACTGCAAAATCACTCAGAAGCAAATTCCCGTTTTTGTTTTCACTTTCCAAAACTGCACCTAATTTGTTTTTCCATTCTTTTGAAGCTTGAATAACGGAAATAAATTTACCGGCTCCAATCATTTTCAAGCCACTTTTTAAAATTAACGGCTTACTTATATAAAAATGCCCGCGAGGGATAAAAACTGTTTTTCCAAAATCAGGATTACCCAGCGTTGTTACGGCACAAATCGCTTTTTGAATTGCAAGTCCATCATCATCGGTATCATTTACATTTTCAGAAGTAGCCCCAAAATCGGATACAATATCGACAATATTATTATCTTCCCAACTCGGAAGTCTTTCCCAAGTATGCATGGCAATATAGTCGATATTCGGTTGTTGTTCTATCAATTGGTCAAATAATTGAAAATTAGCAGTTCTGTCATTCATCTCTTTTCCATCTACATAAACTGAACTCTTATCTAATTGCGACGTGAACACATAATTCTCAATTCGTTGCCATTGAATCGGATTACCCTTAACAATTTTGGATGGGGGATTTGCGACTCCACTTTCAATAACTTCGGATGCTTTAAAATATACATTATTAATAGTCACATCCTGAGCATAATTGAAAATGGCTTTCCCTGTAACTCCGTTTACTTCAATAGTTCCATCTGTTAGACAGAGATTTGCATGTCCGTGGTCAATATGTCCATTTTCTTCACTAGATTTTACGTTGTTAATGTAAATCGCACGATATTGATCTGAAGGGATTACCGGACTGATAATTTTGAATCCGGTTATAATTACGGGGCCTCTCGATTCGGTAACCTTCACTCCATATTCGCTTTGATTTTCCAACTTTAGACCGGTCAAGGTAGGATTCGGGCGATATTCATTCTGTACTACTCCTATTTTTCCTCCAATTACCGTTAAATCCACAACTCCACCACCAGAACCTGGTAAATTGAAAACGCCTGCATTAAAATTCGTTCCATATATTTTTACATTTTCAATAACACAATGTTGAGCTCCGGCCATTGATATTCCATTCACTGGAGGATTGTTTCCCATATCTATATTAATACCACGGAAAGTGGCTCCATATAAAGATGGAGGATTGCTGTTTCCATTTTTATCAGTTAGTTCAAATAAAACCAGAATGTTTCTATCAACAAAACTTCCATCTTTGAGTTTAATAATTGGTTTTATTCCTTTCGTCGACCCAATTAATTGATGGGCAAATTTTCTTGAAATTTTAGCTGTAATACATTTTAATTGTTGACTGACTAAGAAAATTTTGTTTGCAGGAAAAAAAACAATAAGATTACAATTATATGCATCGTCAATAGCTTGTTGAATAGCTTTCGTGTCGTCAGATAATCCATCCCCAAAAGCATTGTAAGGAGGTTTGGTTATATCTATATATCCTTTATCTAAAGGTTGAATGTTTTGATTTAAAATTAAAGATTGCGGGAATAATACAGAATTGACATTTTTGACAACTTCCATTCCTGCAGCAGAGCATACAAAGTTGTTGACAAAAAAGAAAGATAATAGTAGAATTATTTTTCTAATAATCTTTTTCATACCAGCCATTAATTTTTTAAAAACCTTTTATAAATTTGACAACCTGATTATTCACCTTTACAACATAGACACCTGGGATAAAGTTGTTTATTTTTAATTTAATACTCGAATCGCCAGAAGTATTTATCCCGTTCCAAACCTTTCTACCAAGCATATTAAAAACCTCAACTTTATCATTTACAGAAAGTCCGCTAAGGAAAATGTCTTTTGTTGTGAAATTAGTCAAAATTTTTAATTTTGAATCTGTCAGTGTTGGTGTTTCTGCTAATCTAGTTGAAAATACCTGTGAATACTTATACAATAATACAGCATAATTCCCCTGAAGCGAATCATTGTCATTAAGAATCCAGTTTCTGGTAATATCCAGACCGTCATTAGACTGACGATTCTGATTCAGGATCAGTATATTTGTCGAATTTTGAATTACAATAATAGCTTTATCATCTGTTCTGTCAAGCTGATAATTACCCGAACCTCCTATTAATTGAGTACTATCACAATTAATGATATTTAAAAGCTCATGGGCGGATTCATATTTGAAACCATATACTGAAACTTTTTTCGAATTACGAAATTGCACCTGAGGCGAGTTTAACAAATGTTCAATACTAATTTGATAAAAATTTAATGAATTAGTTGTGTTTTGTACTGACAATAAATGATAACCGTTGTAACGTGTGGCATTTTCAGTTTCCCACCATTGAGACAATTGGTCAGCCACTAAATTATATATTTTACCTCCTGCATTGTCGCTGAAATAAATGTAAGGTACTTGGGGCTGATTGACCCAAACTAGTTTTTTAGATAACACCAAACTAACAAATTCTGTCATCACATCACGAATTAATGTATTTGCTGTCTTTATATGCATAAAAGTCATATGGGGCCATCCAACAATAGCAAAATCACTCATGAACAAACTTCCTGTGGCATTGTCTTCTGTTTCAATCATGGCACCCAATGTATTATTCCATTCCTTTAGTCCTTGAATAACAGAAATTGATTTCCCAACTCCAATGATTTTTAAGCCTGACCTAAATATTAACGGTTGGCTTATATGGAAATGTCCACGGGGAATGAAGACAGTTTTACCGAAATTTGGATTTCCCGGAGTTGTCACAGCATCAATAGCATTTTGGATTGCTACTCCGTCGTTATCGGTATCATTTACATTTTCGGGCGTTGCTCCAAAATCCGATACAATATTAACTATATCAGTATCCTCCCAAGTAGGTAAGTTTGTCCAACTATGCATCGTGACGTAATCTGTACCCGGCAATAGTGTTGTTGTAATTAATGGATCATAAAGCTGATAGTTAGCTGTTCTATTATTTAAATCATTACTATTGATACAAACGGAGCTGGAATCTAATCTTGAAGTGAAGACATAACTTGTGATTTTATTCCATAATGTAGTACTGCCTGTTACAGTCATTGAGGGAGCACTTCCGATCCCACTCTGAATTATTTTAGCTGATTTTATATATACGTTGTTAATAGTCACATCCTGAGCGTAATTGTAAATTGCCGTATTTGTTGTACCTTGAACTTCAATTGTCCCATCTGTTAAACATAAGTTTGCAAAACCATGATTTGCAACTCCGTTAGTTGGAGTAGATTTTGTACTATTTACATAAATAGCGTTGTAACTTCCTGATGGGTTTGCAGGACTTGTGATTTTGAACCCTGTTATAACTACTGGGCCTCTTGAATAAGTAACTTTAATACCATATTGACTCTGATTCTCTAAAGTTAATCCAGTAATAGTTGGATTTGGACGATATGCATCCTGCAATATACCAATATTTCCTCCACTGACTGTTACATTTACTGTTCCGCCACCTGAACCCGGTAATCTCCAAATTCCGGCATTAAAATGTGTTCCATATATTTTCACGTCTTCAATTGTACAATATTGAGCACCATCCATCGAGAGTGCGCTAACAGTTGGATTATTCCCCATGTTTATATCAATTCCACGGAACATGGAACCATAATGCCTTGCAGGATCAGATTTTCCATACATGTCTGTAAATTGGAATAAGACAAGAATATTTCCAGCTATGGTACTTGAGTCCTTGAGTTTAATGACCGGTTTTGCCCCCTTTGAAGATCCGACCAAGTGAAAAGCAAATTTTCTGGATACTTTATAAGATATACATTGGAGTTGTTTACTCACTAAAAAAGTTTTATTTGCAGGGAAGAATACAACAAGATTACAATTATATGCATCGGTTATTGCTTGTTGAATAACATCTGTATCATCTGTTATTCCATCTCCAACTGCATTATAAGGTGGTCTAGTTATATCAATATATCCTTTTGTTAAAGGTTGGTACATCTGATTTGCAATTAAAGATGCAGGAAATTTTGAAACAATGACGTTTGAATCAACCTCCAGACCACCAGCCATGCAAACAGTATCAGTCATTAAAACGATAAGCAATAGTAGGAATGATTTTTTGTATATTTCTTTCATATTTAGATTTTATAAATTGTCTGGAAATATGTCAGCTGATATTTTCCAAACGGATGGTTAGATTCAAACTTGATTTTTATTAAAGAATTAAAAATGATTTTATTCTTTTGCCTACATACTTTACTCTTCAAAAGCAACCAAAGCTCAATTGATTAAAAGATAAAAATACATTATACTAAGTCAGCATTTTTAATGCTAACTTAGTGAAAATTATAAAATTATTTTACTCGAATTTTGAAGCATGTACTATTTATTGATAATTAATTATACTTTTGCTTCTTGTCTAATATTCATTCATAATCATACTATTGTACTTTAATGACAGGCAAACTAAAGAGTCCATAACTGATAATCGTTGAAATATTGGATGTTCTGTTTAGTGCCAAGGAAGCACTATAAATACCTGCAGTGTAAAATGTAGTTGTAAATTTAGATTTTGTACTACTGCTGGGAGTCCCACCATTAATTTTCCATGTTCTCGAAGTGGGATGACCAAGCGAAGCTTCGGAAAAAACTATACTATCTCCAACTAAAATATGAATTGTATCAGTAGAAGTAGAAATTAACTCAGAATTATTTTTTAGTATTGTAACCACAGGAATTAAAGGTCCATATACTTCAAGTGTAAAGACTTTTGTAAATACCCAATAGCCAGTTTTCAAATCATGAACTGCAGCAACATTATTATAAGATACTGAATCTCTGAAAACGTTCCTGAGTGTGATTGTAAATTTTCCTTCTTTCTTAAAAAAAACATTTACAGTTTTACTCAGACTGATAGTATCTGCAATAACATGGTTTTGCCTGCTGGTGGTGTCTTTAAATTCCGGGCTAAACCCTTGACTAAGGAGAGTTAATCCATCCTGATTTGCAATTGACCATTCATGGGAAATTGTACCCTGTGATAAGTCCATAAAAGTCAAATAAAAGTTTTTCACAACAGCTATTGTGCCGTTTAATTGACTGTTAATGGTTCCGTATGAGGTAGTGTACATTATATCACTAAACTGATTCGGAGCTTCGTATTCTTGTTGACAGCTATATAAAAATGAGGCTGACAAAGCGATGACCGTATAAAGGATATTGATCTTTTTCATTCGATTCATTTGTTTTATTATTTATAAAGTTCAGGATTAGCTGTTTCTTCTCCACTTGGGATGGGGAAATAATCCGATTCTGAATTATAGCTTTGAGCTGCTTTGGCAAACTCCGTAACATAAAGAGCAGGTAGAGGCGGGTATACCCTTATAAGAGTCGAATACCAATCAGTGACAGTTGCTCCACTAGGATTTTTGTATTTAAAATCCTGAAATCCATATGCTTGCTGTGATAAGAGCTCAAACCGATCTTTCACGCCACCCCACCTGCGTAAATCAATATGTCGCAAAGCAAATCCTTCAAGGCATAATTCCATCGGGCGTTCTTTCCATTTTAGAAAATCCATAAGTGATTGGGCTGTATATGCTACATTATCATGAGTAGAAGCAGGAAATTCTCCTGAACCGGAAGTTCCTAACAATCGTAATGCTGAACGATGACGAACCTTATTTATATATTTAAGAGCTTCGTTTACACCGTTATCATCGGTACCTCCTTTTATCATACATTCAGCATATAACAGATAAATGTCAGCTAAACGAATAACCCTGAAGTTGACTCCGGATTGTGATAATAAATTATCCTCCATGGTTACACCGGATGTTTCACAATTTGTAAATTTTTTATAATAAGAAGTTTCTTTTGAATTAAATAAATAGACTAAATATTGTTTCTTCCCGTAAACCATGGAAGTTGTATCTTGTGTACAGGCAATTGATTTTGATAATCGCAATGAAAAGTTATGTAAGCTTCCATCAGGATATTTATTCCTTGGATCGGTAGTATCAATTGTATCTTCCCTAAACGCAAATTCCAACCATGCTGCAGGGATTATTACACGCCATCCACCAACAATTGGAGGGGCTATACTTCTCGCTAAACTACTGCTGACACTTGCATCCGAGCCTCCTGTTTTATCTTTTAAATAATTCTTCGAATAACATATTTCTAAAATCGATTCATCATTTAATTCGCCAGCCACATTAAAATTATCACCGATATTATCAACCAAACGATAACCATTTGTATTTCCATATTTTGTATTATTCATTACATCCTGAAAGTAAGTAGCTGCTTTCGCGTAATCTTTTTCATAAAGGTAACTTTGACCTAAAACAGCCGCTGCTGCACCTTTGGTAGCCCGACCAAGATCTTTGGCAGAACTTCGCCAGTTATCAGGTAGCATTACATAGGCTGAGTCTAAATCTTGTAAGTAAAAATTACGGACATCTGTTGCATGGCTAAGCTTAACATAAATATCATACATATTATTGACATCTTTAATCGGAACACTACCTTTGTTATAAGTGTTATAAAGATAAAAGTAGAATAATCCTCTAAAAAAGTATGCTTGCCCGAGAATATACCTAGCACGTTCTTTCTCTGCTTCCCCATACGAAACGGTATTCATACCTGCAATCACTTGGTTTGCTCTGAAAATCCCGTTGTAAAGTGCTTTCCATATTTGTGTAACTGTTTTTGTTGAATTAGTATATGTATGTAAGTAAAGTTCGTCTGTTGTTGCTGTTCTGTTCCCATATCCAGGAAAGGTCAAGTCAGACCAGTTATCTATATCATAACCAAACATGGTATTATCCTTGAAACGGTTGTATACTGCGGTTAATCCCTGATCGGCATCATCAAGTGTTTTCCAGAAAGATGCTGTTGTTTCTTTATTTGGATTTATTTCTGTAAGAAAATCCTGACAACCGCTAAGAAATAGCAATGCAATGATAAATGCAGACATTGCCGGAAATTTTAATAATATATTTTTTTTCATCTTAATAGTTGTTTTTAGTTAGAAATCTAATTGTAATCCGGCTTTATATTGTGAAGATACTGGATAATTACCTTTATCTACACCTCTGGAACCAACACCATCATTCCCAACTTCAGGATCAAAACCGGTATAACGTGTAAAGGTTAGCGGATTTTGTGCAGAAAGATAAATTCTGAATTTACTCACTTTTATATATTTTGTTAATTTTTTTGGAAAAGTATAACCAAAAGTAATTTCCCTTAACCTGACAAACGAACCATCTTCAATCCAATAATCAGAGTACGCTCTATTGTTGTCGTGAGATGCAGTTCTTGCAGCGGGTATGTCGGAATTTGGGTTTGCTGTTGACCATTGATATGCTATATCTCTATGCGTTTGCATAGTGTAAGCGTATATTTTTGTCCCGTTAATTATTTTATTGCCAAGAGATGCATACCAAAGTGTTGACAGGTCAAATCCCTTATATCCAATATTTAAATTTAACCCATACTCAAAATCAGGAGCTCCACTGCCGTAATAAATACGGTCAGCATCTGTAATTTGACCATCTCCATTAGTGTCTTTATATATTAAATCCCCAAGTTGGGCATTTGTTTTACCGGTTGCTGTTTTGTAAGCTGCAAGTTGTTCTGATGTCTTTATTACTCCTTCTGTTGGAATCAGAAAAAAAGCTCCCACAGGATAGCCTTCTTTTACAACCGTAACATAATCATTGGCTCCTGTGATTGAAACAGGTGCTCCACTACTTAGATATAAAGTTGTAGATGCAGAATTGGTTACTACATTTCTATTCGCTGAAAAGTTAGCACTTACTCCAAAACGAAAATCCCGATGTGAGTATTTGTATGAAGCAGACAATTCAATACCTTTATTTGTCATATCCCCGACATTCATGGTCACAGTTGCATCGCCTCCCGTATCACTTTGTGCTCCTGAAGAATCTGGTAACCGTACGGGGAAAAGCATATCTTTTTTATCAGTTATATAATAATCGGCCGTAAAAGTCAGAGCATTCTTAAAAAATCCCAAATCAAGACCTATATTTTTAGTTATTGATGTTTCCCATTTTACATTCACATTCGTAAATGCAGTCTGAGTAGTACCTACCAATAGTACATCACTTGATTCTTTCCCCAAAGCATAATCCTGATTGGTCGTTAATACAGGGGAAGTAATATAGTCTGCAAAATTTTGAGATCCGGTTTCACCATAACTTGCCCTTATTTTAAGAGTATTGAAGGTTTTTGACATGGATTCCCAGAAAGGTTCTTCAGAAACGTTCCAACCTCCCATAAAAGAAGGAAAAACACCCCAACGATTATTCGCTGAAAATCTTGAAGAAGCATCGCCACGAACACTTGCACTAAAAAGGTATCGAGACTTGTAATTATATTGTAAACGTCCCATTGTACTTACGATATCCCTCGCTGTGGCATTTCCCGATACTGTTGCGTCACCTGTTGTGGCATCAAGTGTTATCAGATCATTTGATACTAAATTAGTACGGGATGCCAAAAACATATCGTAAGTTGTTCTCTGAAGTGAAAAAAGTCCCGTAAAATTAAGATGGTGGTCATTATGATCGTATTTATAATTGAGCACATTCTCGTTAATTAGATTGACATTGCGAGTACTAGTATAACTTAGGCTAGATATAGGCTGACCTTGTACAGTTTTACCTGTTGAGTTATCAATATAGTAAAATAACGGGCTAATTTGAGTACGCCTCCCATTCCCGTAAACAGCTCCACCCATAATACTTAATGAAAGATTATTCGTAAAATTATAACTAATCTTCACATTCCCGTTAAAATTGTCGGTTGTAGTGTAATCTTTACCTTTCAGGCTGTTGATTTGAGCTCCAACGGAAACACCTTCTGTCGTACTTGCTACATTTAAAACATCATTGAGATTAGTATCACTTAATCCTTGCGAGTAGGGGTACATGGCAATAGCTCTGTATATTAGATTCCAAGGAGCATTTTTTTTCGTGTCAGTATTAAAACTTAAACTGGTTTGTATATTCCATTTGTCCTTTTTATAGTTGATGTTTGCACGCATGTTATACCTGTTATATCCGGAATTGATTAAACTCCCATCCTGACTAAAATAGCCTCCCGTAAAACTGTAAGTTAGATTATTTACTCCTCCCATTATTTGTACACTATGACTCTGAACAGGTGCATTGTCTACTTGCAATTCGCTCATCCAGTTGGTGTTATTCAACAAAAACTTAGTGTAGTTTTGAGTTGAAAGAAATACATTGTCTTTTAACGTCGTATTTCCTGAGTTTAAACTAAGTATAGTTTGGGCATACAAATAATCTTCTGTTCCCATTAATGGCAAATTGGATGTTATTTTCTGGAAACCATAGTAACTATTTATCGAAACTTTCATTTCGCCAGCTTTGCCTTGTTTTGTAGTGATAAGGATAACTCCGTTGGCACCACGGCTACCGTACACAGCAGCCGATGCAGCGTCTTTTAACACATCAATTGAGGCAATTTCATACGGACTTAATTTTGGGTCACTATCATATGGAATTCCATCAACAATATACAGAGGAGAATTGGTTCCCTGAATTGAACTCACACCACGAATTAAAATATTGGATTCATCACCCGGTGCACCTGTTGAGGCTTGTACGTTTACACCGGCAATTCTTCCTTGCAAAGCGGAAGCAAGATCACCTGATGAAACTTTTTGTAAATCTTCTCCTTTTACATTTTCAACGGCGCCTGTTAATTCCTTCTTCTTTTGCGTACCATATCCAACTACAACTATCTCATCTAGATATTTGGCATCTTCAATCATAGTAACTATCCTGTTTTTCAGTAAGGACGCTATCAGCTCTTGTTTTTGATAGCCGATAAAAGAAAAAACAATACTTGATTTGGCATCTGTTTGGATGGTGAATTTGCCGTCAATATCAGTAATTATCCCTTTTCCTGTTCCTTTTACCGAGACATTAACACCAATCATAGGTTGCCCTTTCTCGTCAATAATAGTACCTGATGCGGTTACATTATTTTGTGCTGTTGAAATCTGCGGAAACACGGTTATCAATCCGAAGACCAACATTAGGCAGCTGAAAAAACGACTACCTTTCTTTCTTGTAATTTTTGTCATAGATTAATTAGAAATTAAATAACATTACTAATCTACTGAAAACAAGTTCATTCAAATTCTTGTTTTTATAGACTTTTACTCTGCCCATCTTCTATGGGCAGAGTTCTGAGCAATACACAAATTGAGATAAAATGATTATTAAAAAATAAATATAGTAGAAATATTAGTTAGTTATGTTTCATTTGGCATTTTGTTTCTTCTTCCAATCATCCATTTCCCATTTTTTTATTTTCACAACTAAATCTTTAGGGAAAAAAGCTGCAATATTTTTAAAATACACTTCGTTATTTGATTGGTAAACGGCTTTCTTTTCTTCCAGTGTGGTCAGATCTTTAGCCATTTGGCTATTATTATGATATCTTATAGCCATTTCATTTGCAATAAATTTTTGCTGTTCTGGCGTAAGTCCTAAATCTTTTGCCATATTTTCGGCTCTCTGGTTTCCCATTTCTACAACCCATTTAGGCATTGTTTCCTGAGCTTGAATATTCGAAAATGGAAAAAGGAAGCAGATTAGAATTAGATTTAAAAAAAATATTTTTTTTGTTTTCATATTTTGTTTCTTTAAGTTTGAAAGGAATTATAAATTAGATATATCACCACAAAAGTTACTAAGCAAAATTTTCGTTATGCTTTTCTAACTTCTGTGGATGAGATTCTGGACTTTCGGGTAATTATTGTTGAAATTAATAAACTACTATTTTACCTGAAGCAAAACCAACTACTTTAAGAATGTAAACCCCTTTCGGTAATGACGTGGAATATGAATCCGAAACCAAAATTTGTTTAAATATTTTTCCGGTGATTGAATAAATGCTCAAAAGTTTAGAACCAGATATTCCAGATATTTTTAATTCACCATTATTAACTATAAAATTTAATTGTTTTTCTGAATTTAGGGAATTTATTCCTGTAGTTTTACTCCATAAATTGAGTGTAAGCCCATTATAGATAGGATTAGCTGTAACATATGCATTCAATAATGAGTAAGCTTGTGTTTCCGTGTTTGGATCCAAATCGGCCCCATTTATATCATATGGATCGTTCGCAGGAGTTATTGTTATTGGACTTCCAGTAAGTATGGTTCCATCAGCGGACCCGGTATAAGCTATTAATTGCATATCACTTTTAGCATAGTTGTTAGCAAGAACTGAGTTTGATAATTTAGTTGAAATTCGGTTAACTGTTGGATTTACAGTCGAATTGCTTACAAATGATTTTATACTTGGATTCATTGCAATGCAGTTCTTAATTTGTTGATTCCCGGCATTCGAACTCATATTCCCTACTATACCACCCGTAAAACAACCCAATGTAGATGATGTTGAGTTATTGTATCCTTCAACTGTATTAGTTGCTAGACAATTATAAATAAAACAATCAGTCGTAGAGCTAGCTGCTCTTTCCCCAAGTAGACCTCCAACAAGAGGTGCATTAAAGTTTGACATCGCATAGACTGAACCAGCGGCATTGCAATTTATTATATAGATCGTTGCTCCAGAAGCATTATCTCCTAAAATACCTCCACACGATGGAGTACCGTAGAAAGAAGTGTTGGTAGAAGTTGTTGTTGAAATAGATTTTAGATTCAAATTAGTTACACAATTAATAATATTTAATATGGCAGTTGCATTCGCAGCACCTACAATACCACCAACCCTAACACCATTTACTTTGGATGCAGCACCAGAATTTGTAATATTAATACTTCCAGTAACCTTGCAATTTAGAATGTTGCTATTGCCATCTACTGCTGCAGCAATACCTCCTGAAAAGGTATAACCAGGATTACTCGTTACTCCCGCATAAAAATCCACACTTAATTCAACATTTTTTATAGTGGCACTATTCAAATTGAAAAATAATGAAGGGAGGTTATTGGCTAAGGGAGTTGTAATGTTCCCAACTTTTAAATTTATCATTTTATGACCTTTGCCATCCAAAACACCATGAAATG